>JAABUX010004569.1_pt1 | contig 17438 bp, 14 predicted proteins | sample 5561851 | NCBI WGS metagenome assembly JAABUX01 (sample SAMN10711883, study PRJNA513361) | rock metagenome | isolation source: Antarctica rocks | place: Antarctica: Victoria Land, Richard Nunatak red sandstone | collected 2016-01-03 | reverse complement strand
CCACGGCAAGACGAGCCTGCTCGACGCGCTGCGCAGCACGGACGTGGCAGCGGGCGAGGCCGGCGGCATCACCCAGCACATCGGTGCCTACCAGGTGCAGTTGGTCGGGCACGAGGACAAAATCGGCGGCGACAAGAACGGCCCGCGCATCACCTTCATCGACACGCCGGGCCACGAGGCGTTTACCGCCATGCGCAGCCGCGGCGCGTCGGTGACGGACATCGTCGTGCTGGTGGTCGCGGCCGACGACGGTGTGATGCCGCAGACCATCGAGGCGATCCGCCACGCCAAGGCGGCCAACGCACCGCTGATCGTCGCGATCAACAAGATGGACCGGCCCGATGCCAACCCATCCCGCGTGCGGCAGGAGCTATTGAGCTACGAGGTTGTGGTCGAGGAGATGGGCGGCGACACGCAGGACGTGGAGGTTTCGGCCACCCAGCGGACGGGCCTCGACAAGCTTGAGGAGGCGATCCTGCTCCAGGCCGAAATCCTGGACTTGCGCGCCAACCCGGACCGCGCGGCCGAGGGTTCGGTGATCGAAAGCCGGCTTGATCGCGGCCGTGGCCCGGTGGCGACGGTGCTCGTGCAAAAGGGCACGCTCAACCAGGGCGACATCGTGGTGGCCGGCGCCGAGTGGGGCCGCGTGCGGGCGATGCTCGACGACAAGGGCAAGCAGATCAAGGTCGCGGGGCCGTCCACGCAGGTCGAAATCCTGGGCCTGAGCAGCGTTCCCACCGCTGGCGAGCCGTTCGTCGCCGTGGAGAACGAGGCGCGTGCCCGCGAGATCAGCGAGTTCCGCCAGCGCAAGCTGAAGGACCGCTCGGCCGCTGGCGCGACGGCGGCGCGTGGCACGCTGGAGGAGATGCTGGCCCGCGCCGTGGCAGGCGAGCTGAAAGAGGTCGCCATCCTGGTGAAAGCCGACGTGCAGGGCAGCGCCGAGGCGATCCAGGGCGCCGTGATGAAGCTCGCGCATGAGGAAGTTAAGGTCCGCGTGCTGCTGTCGGCCGTGGGGCAGATCACCGAGAGCGACGTGCAGTTGGCCCGCGCCAGCGACGCCGTGATCGTCGCCTTCAACGTCCGCGCCACCAGCCAGGCGCGCGAGCTGGCGCAGCGGGACGGCGTCGACATCCGCTACTACTCGATCATCTACGACGTGTCGGACGACATCGAGAAGATGGTCAAGGGCAAGGTCGCCCCGAAGGCGCGGGAGAACTTCCTGGGCTACGCCGAGATACGCAAGGTGTTCGACATCACCAAGACCGGCAAGGTCGCCGGCTGCATGGTGACCGAGGGCCTGGTGAAGCGCGGCGCCGGCGTGCGGCTGCTGCGCGACGGCGTGGTGATCCACAACGGCGAACTGAGCCAGTTGAAGCGGTTCAAGGACGACGTGCGGGAGGTGGCGCGCGGCTACGAGTGCGGGCTGAGCTTCGCCGGGTACAACGACTTGCGCGAGGGCGACATGGTTGAGTGCTTCGAGATCGAGATGGTTCCGGGTTGAGCAAGCAGCCTCTTCCCAAGCCGGGGCTCAAGCCCGGCGCCAAGGCGGAGCAGGACAAGCGCAAGGCCGCGAGCAAGCCGCGCGGCAAGTCGGGTGCCAAGGCACCGACCCAGCGCCAACTGCGCGTGTCGGAGGAAATCCGCCACGTGCTGTCGACGCTGTTCTTCCGCGGCGAGTTCCGCGACCCTGACCTGACCGATGCCAAGATCACAGTGACAGAAGTCCGGATCAGCCCGGACCTGAAGAACGCGACTGCCTTCGTCGCCCGGCTGGGCCGCAGCGACATCGACGCGCTGTTGCCGGCGTTGAAGCGCGCCGCACCGTATTTCCGTGTGCAGCTCGCGCATGAGATGCGGCTGCGCGTGGCGCCCCAGGTCTCGTTCCAGCCGGATACGACGCTCGACTACGCCATGCACGTGGACAGCTTGTTGCGAGCGCCTGAGGTGGCGCGTGACCTGGCGACGCCGACGCCGCCTGCGGAAATCGATCCGTAGCTCCGGTCAGTAGATTTAAGGACTCCAGATGCGACGCAAGCGTGGCCGCCCGCTCAACGGGTGGCTGGTTGTCGACAAGCCGCCGGGCATGACCAGCACGGACGTGGTGAACCGCGTCCGCCGCAGCTTCGACGCGCAAAAGGCCGGGCATGGCGGCACGCTCGATCCGCTGGCAACGGGGGTGTTGCCCGTGGCGTTCGGCCACGCGACCAAGACCGTGCCCTACGTCATGGACGGCACCAAACTCTACCGCTTTACCTTGCGCCTGGGCGACGCGCGGGACACCGACGACGCGGACGGCCAGACCGTCGCAACGTCGGACGCGCGCCCGACCGACGCGCAGATCAACGCCGCCCTGCCGGCCTTCATTGGCGACATCATGCAGGTGCCCCCGGCCTACTCCGCCATCAAGGTCGTGGGCGAGCGTGCCTACGACATGGCGCGCGAGGGCCGTGCGCCCGTGCTGGAACCGCGCCCGGCGCGCGTGGACCGCTTCGTCCTGGTCGAGCGCACCGACGCCGACACCGCTGTTTTTGAAGTGCAGTCCGGAAAGGGCGTCTACATGCGCAGCCTCGCCCGCGACCTGGCCCAGGCTTGCGGCGCGCTCGGCCACGTTGCAGCGTTGCGCCGGCTGCGCGTGGGTCCGTTCACGGCGGCGCAAGCGATTTCCCTGGACAAATGCGTTGCGCAGGCGGACAACGCGCCAGCTTCCCCGGACCTGTTGCTTCCGGTCGCGACCGCGCTGGCCGACATCCCGGCGCTGGCCCTGACTGAGAGCGAGGTCTTCGGCCTATCGAACGGCCAGGCGATCAACCTGGTGGACTTGATGGGCCGCATTCCACAGACGGCTGACCCCAATGGCGGGTTGGCCCGTGCCATGGCGGGGACGCGCGTGATCGGTCTGTGCCGGCTGAGCGATGGCTGGCTGAAACCGGAACGCCTCCTGTAACCCCCCTCACGGAGCAAATCCGATGTCGATCACCGCGGAGCGTCGCACGACGCTCGTTGCTGAATACGCTACTGGCGCTGCCGACACCGGCAGCCCCGAAGTCCAGGTCGCGCTCGCGACCGAGCGAATCGTGAACCTGACCGAACACCTGAAAACCCACTCCAAGGACTTCCATAGCCGCCGCGGCCTGCTGATGCTGGTTGGCCGCCGCCGCCGCTTGCTGGACTACCTCAGCAAGAAGGACCACGCCCGCTACCAGGCGCTGATTGGCCGGCTCGGCCTGCGCCGCTAGAACGCCACCCCGGCGCCATGGTGGCGCCGGGCGACCGCCGCGCGATGCGGCACGAGCAGCCGAACCCGTCCGCGACGGTGCCTCCGGCCACATGGAACCCGCGGGCTGCGCCTTATCAGTCCGCCGCGGCTGCACCGCTCGCAGTCCGCTCCCATGTCGCCCGAGTCGCCGCCCCACCGGACCTAGGCATCGTCCACTCGTCGCCCGTCCCGCGCTTCAAGGACACGACATCCATGTTCAACTATTTCCGCAAGGAACTCGACTGGGGCGGCCGTAAGCTGATCCTGGAGACCGGCAAGATCGCCCGCCAGGCCGACGGCGCGGTGCTGGCCCGCTACGGCGACACCATCGTGCTATGCACCGCGGTCGGCGTGCGCTCGGCCAAGCCCGGCCAGGACTTCTTCCCGCTCACCGTCAACTACCAGGAAAAAGCCTTCGCGGCCGGCAAGATCCCCGGCGGCTTCTTCAAACGCGAGGGCCGCCCGTCAGAGAAAGAGGTGCTGACCAGCCGCCTGATCGACCGCCCGATCCGCCCGCTGTTCCCCCAGGGTTTTCGTAATGAGGTCCAGGTCGTCGCGACCGTGTTGAGCCACGACATGGAGAACGACCCGGACATTGTTGCGATGATTGGGTGTTCGGCGGCACTGACGCTGTCCGGCATCCCGTTCTTCGGCCCGGTCGGCGCTGCCCGCGTCGGTTTCGCCAATGGCGAGTACCTACTGAACCCGACCGCCGAGCAGCTCGCGACGAGCAAGCTCGACCTCGTGCTCGCCGGCACCGTCGAGGGCGTGCTGATGGTCGAGAGCGAGGCGCAGGAGCTGTCCGAGGACGTGATGCTCGGCGCCGTCACCTTCGGCCACGCGCACTTCCAGCCGGTGATCCAGGCGATCATCGAGTTGGCGGAGCACGCGGCGAAGGAGCCGTGGACCATTGCCGAACCGGCCCCGGAGATGGCCGCATTGACCGCCCGCGTCGACGAGCTGGCCCGCGCGAGCCTCGGCGAAGCCTACCAGGAACGGCAGAAGCAGGTCCGGCAAGAAAAGGTCGGCGCCGCCAAGAAGGCCGCGCTCGAAACCCTCGCAAGCGAGGGCCAGGACGCCGAGAAGGCCAAGCCGCTGTTCAAGAAGCTTGAGGCCGCCGTGGTGCGCAACGCCGTGCTGGACACCGGGCTGCGCATCGACGGTCGCGACCTCAAAACCGTGCGGCAAATCATCGCCGAGGTCGGCGTGCTGCCCCGCGCGCATGGCAGCAGCCTGTTCACCCGCGGCGAGACCCAGGCGCTGTGCGTGGCCACCCTCGGCACCGGCCAGGACGAGCAGGTCATCGACGCGCTGGAGGGCGAGCGCCGCGAGCACTTCATGCTGCACTACAACTTCCCTCCCTACAGCGTTGGCGAAGCAGGGCGTATGGGCAGCCCCGGCCGCCGCGAGATCGGCCATGGCAAGCTCGCCTACCGCGCCGTTCGCCCAGTGCTGCCCGGCAAGGATGTCTTTCCATACACCATGCGGGTCGTGAGCGAGATCACCGAGAGCAATGGCAGCTCGTCGATGGCGACCGTCTGCGGCACCAGCCTAGCGCTGATGGACGCCGGCGTGCCGTTGACGCGCCCGGTGGCCGGCATCGCCATGGGCCTGATCAAGGAGGACCGCGGCTTCGCCGTGCTGTCCGACATCCTGGGCGACGAGGACCACCTCGGCGACATGGACTTCAAGGTGGCCGGCAGTGAGCAGGGCGTCACCAGCCTGCAGATGGACATCAAGATCACCTCCATCACGGCTGACATCATGAAGGTTGCGTTGGAGCAGGCGCGCGACGGACGGCTGCACATCCTGGGCGAGATGGCCCGCGCCATCCAGGGTGCGCGTTCGGACGTGGCGGCGACAGCGCCGCGCATCACGATCATCACCGTGCCGAAGGAGAAAATCCGGGAGGTGATCGGCACCGGCGGCAAGGTGATCCGCGACATCGTGGAGCAGAGCGGCGCCAAGGTCGACATCGAGGACGACGGCACGATCAAGATCGCCGCCACGACCGAGACGGCGAGCCAGAAGGCGATCGACATGATCCGCGGCATCGTGGCGGAGCCGGAGGTCGGCCAGATCTACAACGGCAAGGTGGTCAAGACGGCCGATTTCGGCGCGTTCGTGAACTTCCTGGGCGCCAAGGACGGGCTGGTCCACATCAGCGAATTGCAGCAGGGCCGGGTCAACAAGACGACGGACGTGGTGAACCAGGGAGACGCCGTGAAGGTGAAGGTCCTGGGCTTCGACGACCGCGGCAAGGTCAAGCTGTCGATGCGCGTCGTGGACCAGGCGACGGGCGCCGACATCACCGAGCAGGTCGGCAGCAAGGCTGGCGGCGGGCGCGAAGGAAGCGGGCGCGAGAACGGCGGCCGTGAGGGCGGACGCGAGGGTGGCCGCCGCGAGCGGTCCGAGTCGGATGCCGCCGAATAACCCACAGGCTCAATAATTAGCGGGCCGGGGCTAGCAAAAGCCGCCCCGGCCGCTAATGTTTCTGATTGTTTCAACAAGGGTCTGGCGGGGATGAAAGCAGTCAACGCGATACGCATGGGCGGTGTCGACGTGCTCCCGCTTATCGAGGGCGGCAAGGGCATCGGTGTGTCCACTGGCGTAAGCTCGGGCCACTGGGCGGGTACAGGCGGTGCCGGCACCTTCAGCGCCGTCAATGCCGACTTCTACGACGAGGTCGGCAACCCGCTCGACCAGGTTTACCTTGGCCGCACCCGGCGGGAGCGGCACGAGGAGCTGATCCAGTTCGGCATCCAGGGTGGCATCGCGCAGGCCCAGCGCGCCCACGACATCTCCGGCGGACGCGGGCGCCTGCACGCCAACATCCTCTGGGAGATGGGCGGCGCCGAGCGGGTGATCACCGGCGTGCTCGAAGGCGCGAAGGGCCTGATCCACGGCCTGACCTGCGGCGCCGGGATGCCGTACCGCCTGTCGGATATCGCCGCGCGGTTCGGGGTTCACTACTACCCCATCGTTTCCTCCTCCCGCGCCTTCAGCGCCCTATGGAAGCGCGCCTACTCCAAGGCCGCCTCCCTGCTCGGCGGCGTCGTCTATGAGGACCCTTGGCTTGCCGGCGGGCACAACGGCCTGTCGAACGGCGAGGACCCGACCAAGCCCGAGGACCCCTTCCCCCGCGTGCTCGCGCTGCGGAAGCTGATGCGTACTTTCGGCCTGGACCAGACCCCTATCATCATGGCCGGCGGCGTCTGGTGGCTTGAAGAGTGGGAGCATTGGATCGACAACCCGGAGCTTGGCCCGATTGCCTTCCAGTTCGGCACAAGGCCATTGCTGACCAAGGAGAGCCCAATCAGCGACGCCTGGAAGCAGCGGCTGCTGAGCCTCAAGGAGGGCGACGTCTTCCTGAACAAGTTCAGCCCAACCGGCTTCTACTCCAGCGCCGTCGACAACGGCTTTATCGCCGAGTTGCGCGAACGCGGCGAGCACCAAATCGCCTACACAGCCGAGCCGGTAGGCGAGCACGTCGCCATGCTCGGCATCGGCCCGCGCAAGCGGCCGGTTTACCTAACGCCCAACGACCTGTTCAATGTCGAGGGCTGGATCGCCGCCGGGTTCACCGAGGCCCTGCGCACGCCCGACAGCACGCTGATCTTCGTGACGCCGGAGCGGGCGGCGCGGATCACCGACGACCAGGTGTCCTGCATGGGCTGCCTGAGTCAGTGCCGGTTCAGCAACTGGAGCCAGCACGGACCCGACTACGACAACGGTAAGAAGGCCGACCCGCGCAGCTTCTGCATCCAGAAGACCCTGCAATCGGTGCGGCGCGAGGACCAGACGCCCGAGGCGATTGAGCACCAGTTGATGTTCAGCGGCCACAACGCCTATCGGTTCGCGAATGATCCTTTTTATTCCAACGGCTTCATCCCCACTGTGAAGCAGTTGGTTGAACGAATCGCCTCCGGGCGTTAGGGCTCGCTTAGCGCCAACGCCCGCGCATACACGACTTTGCGCGGCAGGCCGGTTGCGGCCGAGACCATGGCGGCGGCATCCTTCAGGCTATGCTGCTCCAGCGCCCGGCGTAGTTGGCCGTCCAGGTCCTCGGCGTCGGCGGCTTCCTCCGGTGCCGGGCCGACTGCGACCGTGATCTCGCCGCGGGCCGCCGCAACCGCGTAGTGCGCGGCAAGCTCCGGCAGGGAGCCGCGGCGGACCTCCTCGAATCGTTTGGTCAGCTCGCGCGCCACGGCGGCCGGACGGTCGCCAAACTGCGCGGCGAGGTCGGCTAGCGACTCGGCCAGGCGGTGCGGGGCCTCATGCCACAGCAGCGTCGCCGACAGCCCGGCGCGCTCGGCCGCCCGGAGCCTGCCGAACGCGGCCAGCCGCGCCGCCGACCGCGGGGGCGGGAAGCCCAGGAACAGGAACGGCTGCGGCGGCAAGCCGGACAGCACCAGCGCCATCAGCGCCGCATTCGGCCCCGGCACCGCCGAAACCGGCAGCCCCGCTGCCAACGCCGCCCGCACCAGCCGGTAGCCGGGATCGGACATCAATGGCGTTCCGGCGTCCGAAACCAGCGCCATCCGGCTGCCGCCGCGCAGCGCATCGAGCAGCGCCGGGATGCGGCCCTCCTCGTTGTGGTCGTGCAGCGGGGATGTGCGCGCCGTGATCCCATAGTGCGCCAACAGCCGCGCCGTGGTGCGGGTGTCCTCGCACAGCACGAGGTCCGCGCCGCGCAACGCCTCCAGTGCGCGTTGCGACATATCCGCCAAGTTGCCGATCGGGGTAGAAACCAGCACGAGTCCTGGTGCTATAGACGGCGTGCGATGATCTGGCGCCAGGCCAGCATGGGCCGGGCCAGCATGGGCCGGATCATCAATGAGGGGTTCGGGACATGGTTCGTCGTCGGAAGTTCGGTCGGGCATTGACGCTCCTTGTTGCGGCGGCCGGCCTGGCTGCCTGCGTAGCCGACCCTGGCCGCGTCGGCTATGGCGGCCCGGCGTCGGTTGGTGCCGGCGCGCTCCCCAACGGCCGCCGAGTCGCGATCCTGCTGCCGCTGACGGGGCCGAACGCCGAGTTGGGCCAGGCCATCCTGCGGGCCGCCCAGCTCTCGCTTGACCAGCCCGGCGCACCCGCATTGGACGTGCGGGACACCGGCGGCACGCCTGCCGGCGCCGCTGAGGCTGCCAAATCGGCGCTCGCCGCTGGCGCCGGGTTGATCCTGGGGCCGCTCACGGCCGGCGAGACGGCGGCGGCTGCCCCGGTGGCCAAGGCGAGCGGGGTTCCCGTCCTGGCCTTCACCTCCGACGCCGCGCTGGCGCAGCCAGGCGTATGGGCACTGGGCATCACGCCTGCACAGCAGGTCCGCCGGCTGGTGCTGGCCGTCCAGGCCGAGGGCAAGACCAGGGTTGCGGCCGTCCTGCCCAAGAATGCGTTCGGGGACGCGATGGCCCGCGGGTTGACCGCCACCGCCGCTGCCGCGGGCCTGCCGGAGCCGCAGGTCATGCGCTACGGCGGCAGCTTCGCAGCGCTCAACGCCGCCCTGAAGGACGTCTCTGGCTACAGCGCCCGGCGCAGCGCCGCCGAGCAGCAGCAACGGGACGCCCGCGCCCAGGGCGGTCCCGATAGCCAGCCGGAGCCGGCGGACCCCGGCCAGCAGGCCGCGCCGCCGCCGCTCGACGCATTGCTGCTGGGCGCCGCGGGCGAGTCGCTTGGCCAGGCTGCGCCATTGCTGGCCGCCTACGACGTCGCCCCCAACCGCATCCGCGTTTTGGGGCCGGCGCTTTGGGCGCGCGAGGCGTCCCGGCTGTCGGCCCTTGCCGGCGCCTGGTACGCCGCCCCCGACCCGGCGCAGCGTGCGTCGTTCGAGAAGCAGTACGCCGCCAAGTACAACACGCCGCCGCGGGAATACGCCAGCCTGGCCTATGACGCGGCGGCCATCGCCCGCGTCACGGCCGACAGCATCGGCTTCACGCCCGGCGCCCTCGCGCGTCCCGAGGGCTTCGCCGGAGTGGACGGGGTGCTGGCGCTGCTGCCGGATGGCCAGGTTCGGCGCGGCCTTGCCATCTTCGAAATCGACCGCGGCGGCTCGCATATCGTGCAGCCTGCCCCGCAAAGCGTCGCCGCGCCGGGCGTGTAGCCAGCGCACGACATGAACGCCAGCCTGCCACTCCGCTCGGCAGCGTCGCTCGCCGCCCTGCCGCTCGCCGTCCTGCTGGTGCTGGTGGCCTTGGGCGAGCTTGCGTGGCGGCCGGCCATCGGCGCCGGCACCGTCGTCCTGGCCGGGTCGGCCGCCCTCGCGCAGCTTTGGATGCGCGACCTGCGCCTCGTGCTCGCCGCGCTGAACCGCTTTGCCCCGGACCAGGCGGCCCAACCAGTGAAACGGCCGTTCCTGGCCGCCACGGCCGGCATCACGCGCGAGGCCGAGCAGTTGTCGCGGGCGCTCGCGGCACGTACGGCGCAGGTCGAGGGCCTGCTGCGGGCGGAGCAGATGATCGTCCAACGCCTGCCCGACCCATTGATCGTGCTGGGCGCGGACCGGCGGGTGCAGCGCGCCAACGCAGCCGCCCTGGCGGCGTTCGGCACCGAGATGGCGGCGGTGCTGCGCCATCCGGGCCTGCGCGCCGCCATCGACCGCGCGCAGAGCCACGGGGAGAACCAGGCCGCCGAGCTGAGCCTGCCGGTCCCGGTGGCGCGGGAGGTGTATGCGACGGTGATGGCGCTCGATCCGCCGCTGTCGGACGGCAGCCGCATCGTGGCCGTGCTGTCCGACCGCACCAGGGAGCGCGCCATTGAGCGCATGCGCGCCGATTTCGTGGCGAACGCCAGCCATGAGCTGCGGACGCCGCTGGCCAGCCTGATCGGCTTCATCGACACTCTGCGCGGCCCGGCGGCGGACGATCCTCCGGCCCAGGTGCGCTTCCTCGGCATCATGGCCGAGCAGGCGCAGCGCATGAACCGCCTGATCGACGACCTGCTGAGCCTCTCGCGCATCGAGCTGACCGAGCACCAGCCGCCGGCGGAACGGGTGGACCTGCAAAGCCTCGTGCTGCGCCTCGCGCCGAGCTTCGAGCCCCAGGTCGCCGCCCGGCGGATACGGCTGGACGTCCGCGCCCCGGCCAACCTCCCGCGCGTGCTGGGCGACGACGACCAGTTGGAGCAGGTGTTGCAGAACCTGCTGGACAACGCGGTGAAGTATGGGCGCGAGGGCGGCGTCGTCACCATCGCCGCCGAACGGTCGGTGCCGGGCGGCCGTTGGCCGAACCGGCCCGGCGTGACGCTGTCCGTGTCCGACGACGGCCACGGCATCGCGCGCGCCCATATCCCGCGGCTGACCGAACGTTTCTACCGGGCCGACAAGGGGCGGTCGCGCGCCGTGGGCGGCACTGGGCTGGGCCTCGCCATCGTCAAGCACATCGTCAACCGCCACCGTGGGCAGATGGTGATCGATAGCGTCGAGGGTGTCGGCACCACCGTCACGATTTGGCTGCCTGAAGGCGAGGCGGTGGGAACCGTCGCAGCAGCCCTAGCATGACAAGCATGGCCGGAACCGCGGCGAATATGGTCAGCGCGTAGAACGGCACCCAACCCACCGCCGCCGCGAGCACCCCCGACAGGCCGCCCACCGTGCGCAGCCCCACCGCCGCGAGCGACGACAGCAGCGCATACTGCGTCGCGGTGAACGCGCTGGAACAAAGCGACGAAAGGTAGGTGAGGAACGCGGCGTCGGCCATCGCCTCGGCGAAGTTCTCCAGCATGACCTTCGCCAGCAGGATGCGCGTGTCCCCGCCCGAAACGGCCAGCGCGAAATAGAGGCCCATGGACGCCATCTGCACGAAGCCGGTCAGCACCAGCGCCCGCCCCGTGCCGATGCGGACGACCAGCCAGCCGCCGGCTGCGGCGCCCAGCAGGCTCGCCGCCAGGCCGGGCGGGCCGAGTGCCAACGCGACCTGGGCGCGGTTGAAGCCCATGTCGCGGTAGAACGGCACCGCCATGGTGTGGGCCAGCGCCTCGCCGAGCTTGAACAGCATGACGAACGCCAGGATTTGCCCCGCGCCCGGCCGCTGCCAGAAGTCGCGGAACGGCTCGACGACGGCCGTCCGCAGCCGGTCCCGCAGGCTTTCGGCATGGCCCGGCCCAGTGCTCGGCCCAGTGCTCGGCCCCGTCAGCCGCTCCGGCTCAGCAGCCGCAAGCGTCGCGAGTGCGCCGACGCCGACAAGCCCCGCCATGACGGACAACGACCAGCGCCAGCCAATGATGTTCGCCAAGCCTATCGCGCCCGCGCCAGACACCAGCAGCGCCAGCCGGTAGCCCCAGATATAGGCCGCGAGCGCGACGCCCTGCAGCCGTTCCGGGAAAATCTCGATCCGCCAGGCGTCCACGACGATGTCCTGGCTGGCGGACAGGAAGGCGATCAGGACCGCGGCCGAAACCAACAGCGCCGGCGCCTGCCGCGGGTCCGAGAACGCGAGCGCCAGGCAGGCCAGCGCCAGGCTTGGCTGAATGGCGAGGAGCCAGCCGCGCCGCCGCCCGAACCCGGCCAGGCTGCCCGGCGGGCGCACCTGGTCGAGCAGCGGCGACCACAGGAACTTCAGCGTGTAGGCGAGGCCGAAATTCGCGGTGAGGCCGATGGCCGCGAGCGGCCAGTCGTTCTCGGTCAACCACTGCCGCAACGTCAGGCCCGAAAGCGGCAGCGGCAGCCCGGCGAAGAAGCCGTAAGCCCCCATGATCCAAAGGGTGCGGCTGCGGAACGGTCGGAACGGCTCGGTCATGGCAGGGTTAGGACATGCCCTGACCTTCGTAGGCAAGCATTCCGCCCAGCCGGCATCGTTCCGCTAGGCAGCAGCGCGGCAGTTAGCGGGCCGGAACGTCCGATCCGTTCAGGCCGGCGCCGGAGCCGGTGTCGGTTGTCGCCGGACGCGCGGCATGACGGGTGCGGTGGCGCCTGTGGCGGTGCCGATGGCGGCGGGCCGTCGTCGTGCTGGCGGCATCGCCGCTCGGGCCGACGCGGGTGCTGTTGACGGCGCCGGTGCCGCCGGCCGGGGTGCCTTCGCTGTTGCTTGGCGCTGTCGTGGACCCCGTCCCGCCAGGCGTCACTTGGGCGAAGGCCGGCTCAGCAGCCAAGCCAGCGACCATGGCAGCGGCGAACAACACATGGGAAAGCCGTCGTGTCACGCTGGTCATTGCAGTCTCCACACCAGAAAGCAGGACAGAGGCGCCGTGCTAATTTCAAGTAAACTTGGCAACGGCAAACTCCCCGACAATCAACCGGGCGTCAAGCAGTGGGGCGTCAAGCCGCCTCGCTATCGGATTTACGCTCCGCCCGCTTGCGCTCGTTCGGGTCCAGGTAACGCTTGCGCAGCCGGACGGCGCTCGGCGTCACCTCGACCAGCTCGTCGTCCTCGATATAGGCGATGGCCTGCTCAAGCGACATGCGGCGCGGCGGGATCAGCAGCATCGCGTCATCCTTGCCCGAGGCGCGGACGTTGGTCAGCTTCTTCTCCTTGATCGGATTGACGTCGAGGTCCGCCCCGCGGCTGTTCTCGCCCAAGATCAACCCGACATAAACCTTGTCGCCGGGGTCGACGAACAGCGTGCCGCGCTCCTGCAAGTAGAACAGGGCGTAATGGATGGCCTCGCCTCCCTCGCTGCTGATCAGGCTGCCGTTGCGCCGGCCCTCCATGTTCCCGGCCCACGGCTCGTATCCCGTGAAGATCCGGTTCATGATCCCGGTGCCGCGCGTGTCGGTCAGGAACTCGCCGTGGTAGCCGATCAGGCCACGGCTCGGCATGTGGAACGTGAGCCGCACCTTGCCGGCGCCCGACGGCCGCATGTCCTGCAACATGCCTTTCCGGCGGCTGACCTTCTCGACGACAATGCCGGAATACGGCTCGTCCACGTCGACCAGCACGTCCTCGAACGGCTCCTCGCGGTCTCCGGTCTCCGCGTTCTTCTGCGTCAGCACACGCGGGCGGCCGATGGTCAGCTCAAAGCCCTCGCGCCGCATCTGCTCGATCAGCACGCCAAGCTGCAACTCGCCGCGGCCCGCGACCTCGAAGGCGTCGGTCTCGCTGCTCTCGGTGATCTTGATGGCGACGTTGCCCTCGCCCTCGCGCAGCAGCCGGTCGCGGATTTGGCGGGACGTGACCTTCTTGCCCTCTTTGCCGCCGAGGGGTCCGTCGTTCACGCGGAACGTCATCGCGAGCGTCGGCGGGTCGACCGGGATCGCCGGCAACGGATGGCCCAGCTCCGGGGCGCCGATGGTGTCCGGCACCGTCGCGTCCTCCAGCCCGGCCACCGCCACGATGTCGCCCGCCTCGCACTCGTCCACCTGCACGCGGTCGAGGCCGCGGTAGCCCATCAGCTTGGTCAGCCGCCCACTCTCGACCACCATGCCGTCCTGGCGCAGCACCTTCACCGGCATATTGAGCCGCGCCCTGCCCTGCTCGACCCGGCCGGTCAGCACGCGGCCCAGGAAGTTGTCGTAGTCAAGGATGCTCGCCACCATGGCGAACGGCGCCTCCTTGTCCAGCACGGTCGGCGGCACATGGCTCATCACCAGGTCGAACAGCGGCGCCAGGTCCTTGCGGGGGCCGTCCATCGTCGGATCGGCCCAGCCCTGGCGGCCCGAGGCATAAAGCATTGGGAAGTCAAGCTGCTCGTCGTTCGCGCCCAGCGCTGCGAACAGGTCGAACACCTCGTTATGCACCTCGTCCGGCCGGGCATCGCCGCGGTCGACCTTGTTCACCACCACGATCGGCTTGATGCCGCGGGCCAGCGCCTTCGTCACCACGAACTTAGTCTGCGGCAGCGCGCCCTCGGCCGCGTCCACCAGCACCAGCACCCCGTCCACCATGTTCAGGATGCGCTCGACCTCGCCGCCGAAGTCGGCGTGGCCCGGCGTGTCGACGATGTTGATCCGGCTGCCCTTCCAGATCACGCTGGTGCATTTCGCCAGGATCGTGATGCCGCGTTCCCGCTCCAGGTCGTTCTTGTCCATCGCGCGCTCGGCCACCTGCTGGTGCTCGCGGAACGAGCCGGACTGCCGCAGCAACTGGTCGACCAGCGTGGTCTTGCCGTGGTCGACGTGGGCGATGATGGCGATGTTGCGGATGTCCATGGGAACCTTGGCGCCTGGCGTGGTCGCAGATAGAGTTGGCGCGGGGGCACAGCCGCGACCCGCGTTTTGCAGCGCACCCAGGCGGTCCCCAGGTGTTGCAGCGCACACATAGGCGGGCCGGCGCATTGTTGCGAGCCAAAAATCCTCATGCCCGACTTGCGCTCTGCGTTCCCCGCCTTGCGCACTGCGTTCATTGCGGCGAACACGGGCACAAAACGGGCACAGGCGTCGAAAACTGGGCCGACTGGGCAGGGCCGGCCCCGGGGCAGGCTAGCTGCCGTTGCCCATTGCGGCGCTGATGGCCGCCTTGGCAGCCGCCGTGTCATGGCCTGCGAGCGCGCGGCGGGCCGCGCCGATTTGCTGCACCATCGGCATGTCGGCCGGGCTGGCCGCCATGGACGGCTCGGTCGAACGGCTCAGCACACGGGTCTCCGCGCGCTCCAGCGCCTCTTGCGCCGCGCCTGTCTTGCCGGACGCCAGCGCACGCTGTGCCGCGGCCAAGTAGCCCTCTGGCGTGCTGGCTGCGGCGGCCGGGTCCGGCAGGCGCGGCGCGATCCCGGAGCGCGTGTCGGCCTGGTCGATGTTGCTGGCCCGTGACGACGAGGGCGACCCGGCGCCGCCGCGATACTCATGGCCGCGGGACCCGCTCATATCGGCCTCGTCCGCCATGCCGCGGCCGTGACGCATCATGCGGCCATGCGGGCCGGCTCCTGCGCTGCCGGCTCCCGCGCCCTGGTCCATCTGGCCGCGCATCGGACGCATGCCGGTCATGCCCGTGTCCGCCGGGTTGTCGGACATCGGCATGGCCCCGCCCGGCGCCATGCGGGTCGCGGTGCCGGCGCTGGCGTTCGGCGAGGGCGGGCTCATGGTGGACGGTGTCGTGTTCTGCGCCAGCGCCGGGCCGTAGGCCAGGCTAAGCAGCGCTGCCGACGTCAGCAATGTCTTACGCATCTGTGTCTCCCTGATCATCATTGCGGCGTGCACCACGGCAGCACGTCACGCTCCTGCAACAACAGACACCATTGACGGTTCCGCGGCTAGCCCCCGGTTGCCTCCACCAGTCGGTCGCCTCCCTCAATCAACCGCCGCCATCATCGCCCGGAGGTCGGCCCCCGGGCGTGCCCCGAATTGTGCGATGGCCGCCGCAGCCGCCCGGCTGCCGAGCCGCCCGCACGCCAGCAGCCCGCGCCCGGCCGCATGCGCCGCCAGGAACCCGGCCGCATAGGCGTCCCCCGCCCCCGTCGTGTCCACGACCCGCACCGGCGCCGCTGCCACCTCCACCCGCTCGGCGCCGCGCAGCACGACGCTGCCCGCCTCGCTCCGCGTCAGCGCGGCGAGCGCCACCTCTGCGCCGGCCCGCTGCGCCGCCGGCTCGAACTCGTTTTCTTCATACAGGCTGCAAACCTCGGCCTCGTTGGCGAACAGGATGTCGACGTGGTCGCGCACCAGCCCGCGGAACGCCGCCCGGTGCCGGTCGACGCAGAACGCATCCGAAAGCGAGAGCGCAACCAGCCGCCCGGCCCCGTGCGCGACCGCGGCGGCGCGGAGGAACGCCGCCTGCGCCGAGGGCGGGTCGAACAAATAGCCTTCGAGGTAGGTCACGGCGCTCGCTGCCACCAATGCCTCGTCCAGGTCGGCGGCGCCGAAGCTGACGCAGGCGCCCAAGTAGGTGCTCATCGTGCGCTGGCCGTCGGGCGTCACGGCGATCAGGCAGCGTGCGGTCGGCGCCTGGCCGTGCAAGGGCGCAGTCGGGAAATGTACCCCGGCGGCGGTGATGTCGTGCCGGAACACGTGGCCCAACTGGTCGTCGGCCACCTTGCCCATGAACGCCACCCGCGCGCCCAGCCCGGCTGCCACCGCGCAGGTGTTGGCGGCCGACCCGCCGCTGCTCTCCTGCCCCGGCGGCATCGCGGCGTACAGCGCCTGCGCCTGCTCGGCCGAGATCAGCGCCATGCCGCCCTTGCGCAGGTCGTGGCGGGACAGAAAATCGTCCCCAGCGGGCGCCACCACGTCCACGATCGCGTTGCCGATCCCCAAAATGTCGAATCGGGCAGCGGCGGCCTCCGCCTGGGAGGTGGCAGCATGGGACATGGTGGCTCCTGATCTGAAGACAGTGATGTGAACCCTGGCGTGCGCCTAACATCCGCCCTCCCTGCCCGCAACCCGCGGCAACAAGTCTCCCAAGGCGATTGCATATGAAATCGTGCGGCAGAATTCGCACCGTGCGCACTCGTTCGGGCCAGGCAGATCGGCCAGAACTGCCGAAGACCGACCGCGCCAAGGCTGCTTTATGGGAAGTAGCAGGGTTAGTAGTCCGACTAGCCTGCAGCTTCGGCGCCCTGATGCCGGTCAAACAGCTAGGCGGCGTGCCATTATTTCGAGCCGATCCTGGCCGAAGTAGGCTTCTCCATCCGCAACGAGCCACGGTACTCCGAAACATGATGAGGCAATCGCATCGGCGTTCGCGGCTTCGAGCCTGCTGCGCGATCCAGGGTCTTGAACCGCCGCCAGCAGCCAATCCGGATCAAGGTCGTTGGGCGCAGCAGCGACGAGCTCATCCTGCGTCGAGATGCTGCCTCCTTCGCCCCAAAGCCGCTGCCAGAGGTTAAGCGTCAGCACACCACCAAGGCCCGGTTCTCTCGCGTCGAGGCCATGGACCGCAAGCCGCGCCAACGTCACGTCTGGGGGGAGGACCGTGGGCACCGTGAACGCGATGCCCAGGTCAGCCGCGACACGCCGCGCGTCAGCCTGGATGTAGCCCCACTTGGCCTTCCGGATCGCGCCATAGGCGTCGAGGATACCTTGGGCCGCCCAAACCTTCCCGAGTTCGATCGGTCGCCAGCGCACGGTTCTTTCAACCTCTGCCGCAAGGGCCGGAAGCTGCTGCGCTGCAATGTAGCTGTAGGGCGAGGCGAACTCGTAGTAGAAGTCGATCACGCCGGACATGCTTTGACTTTCAAGGGGTCAAAGAGACCTGGTGTGACCCAGGGCGGTTGCATATGAAGTCGTGCGGCCCAGTCTACTCCGTGCGCTCTCGCTTGGGTCAGGCAAATCTGATCAGAACTGCCGAAAACCGACCGCGCCAACGCTGCTGGAGCGGCGAGA
>JAABUX010004567.1_pt1 | contig 17440 bp, 11 predicted proteins | sample 5561851 | NCBI WGS metagenome assembly JAABUX01 (sample SAMN10711883, study PRJNA513361) | rock metagenome | isolation source: Antarctica rocks | place: Antarctica: Victoria Land, Richard Nunatak red sandstone | collected 2016-01-03 | reverse complement strand
GTTAATTAGTTTAGTAGCCTAGTCTTTTCCTAACTACGTATTCTTACTAGGAATTAGGGTAATTACCTTTAAGAATTTATTAGTAACTAATATAATTAAATTAAACCTATCTACTAAATAGGGTAAGGCTAGAATAAAATCTATAGTAAGTATATAAAATAGCTAGGAAGGTATTAAGATTAGTTATAAAGACTTATAAGACTAATATCTTAGGGTCTAATTTAATTAATAATATAGATAATATTAGATAAATTTATAAAGCTTTATTACTATATTATAAATATAAAGTCCCTTAGTTAGACGCTTATAAGTCTAGGTATAACCTAGATATCCTATCTTATTATAAGTAAGTTAGAAGACTTCCTTTTTTAAAGAAGATAGGATATATAAATAAAGGCCTATTTTATTATTATTAAAATATAATAATTTATTAATAACGCGATATAGTAGCTTAGTAGTATTACTACCTAAGGCTTTATTCTCCTTTATTATTAATATTAATCGTGCCTAACGTAGTTTAATAGGGCCCTTAATTAGGCGTTATTTAAAGTCGGGACTTATTTCTACTAGACTAACTAGGAAAGCCTTTACTAATATAGCCTTGGGTAAGTTACTAGTATTAGCTAGGTGGTACTTATAAATAGCTAGTCTAGAAAGAGTATCTAGAATAATATTAGATTTTCTAGGTTTATAATAGATATCTAGTTAAAAGCGTTATATATACTTAGAGGTATAAATAAGGCGAAGATTCAGCTTTTCTACTAAGGTTATATTTAGACTCGTCTAACGGGCTATTAATATAGTAGTTAAATAATTAGTATAGATAATAGTTACCTATTTAGTAGCCTTAATTATATACCTAATCTTTTTTACTACCTAGATAATTCCGGCGATTTCTAGTTTAGTCGGCTAGTACTAAGTATTAGTATTAGTAAGTAGATAGCTAAGGAAAAGAATTAGTAGGTAGGACTTTTACCTAGGGAAATCCCTTATAAAAGCCTTTATTAGACTTATAACATAGTATATATATACTTTAAAGCTAAATTCCTTACTTATATTAAGATCTATAAATAGTTAGAGCTTCTCGTTAAAATAGTATAAAATTATTAGGCTAGCAAATAGTTTTTAGAGCTAATAAAATATATTAAGCTCCTTTAGTATAGGCTTACTAAGATAAGTTCTACGGGCTAATTTTTTATGTATATTACCCTAAATACTAGATAAAGGCCCTTATTATACAGTAGTATCGCGAATAGACTTATTAAGATAAGTCTTTTATAACTAAAGGGGTTTTATAATAGCGGTATAAAAAGTAATATATTAACGAAGATATCATATTAAGCTAAGGTATTATTCGAGGGCCGTTAAGTTAATTAGGAAGCGTAGATTAATAATAGTAGCTAATTTCTCCTCTACTATAACTAATCCTAGAGCGTCTACCTTTTAGCTAAGGAGGTAGACTAATAGGAAGCTAAGAAATAATTTCTTAGGTGATAAATAGATATTTATATTATTAAGGGCCTAGAATACCTAATTAAGATAATTAAGGTATTCTTCTAGGGATCTTAAAAAGATAATAATATTATTAATATATATATAATAGAAACGCTAAAATAGCTAGAGAATCCTATCTATTATTTACTATATATAGGCCGGGGAGTTATAGTATCCTATAACTAGGACGTTAAATAACTCTTAGCCTTAATAACTAGCTACTATAAGATGATGATAATATAACTTATTAATAGACTATTAATAAAAGAAACTTACTGTATTAATAGTACTAATATAGGTAGTACCTTTTAATAGAGCTAATATCTCGGCTTATAATAGGATAGGATATATATCTAGTATTATAATTTTATTTAAGGCCCTAATATCTACTACTATATAGCTTTTATAAAGGCTATCTACAGATTACTTCTAGACTATAAAGTATAGAAATAAAATAGGGTTAACTCTATTATCTAGTCTATTCTACCCTATTTATATAGTTTATTAAATTTATCGTTAATAACTTCTTTATCTACCTTCCCTAGGGGATAGACCCTAGCCTAGCCGGGTTTATAGATTTCTAGCTAGTTATCTATAAGCGGGATATCTATTTATTAAGACTCCGGGATATACGCTATAGTCCTAGTATCTTATTATAGGTTCAGGTACTTATTAATAACATCCTCTAATAAGGCCCTTATTTAAGGGGTGCCGTAGACTATTATACCTAATAGGTGAGGGGATTTCATCTCTAAGGCCGTGGGTACTATTACTATAAATACTATAGCAGCGGTAATAAGACGCCGGAGGTTAATTTTAACCTAGTTAGCCACTTAGCCCTTTTTAGGGGCCTAGTAGTAAAGTCGCTATAAAAGACTTCTATAAAGAAATAGCTAGGAGTATTATATTTAGTAACCTAGCTAAGTTTTATATTCCTAGCTAGCTTAATCTTATTATTAGTATTATTTCTAATAAAGATATAAGATATACTATAGTTAATAATATACGCGTAGACTAATAAATTATTAAGCTTATCTAGTTTAAAGATTAGGTCTTAATCTTTTAGAAGATTTAACAACTAGTAATAGGGACTTTTAATCTAAACTTACTTATTAGAGTAAGGGCTAATAATAATATTAGCCTAACTAAATACTATAATATTAATATAAGTTCCCTTACTAGAGACTTTAATAGGGACTTTAAGGGTTTAATAAGAATAGATTATTATTAGATTTCTATTAAGGTTAATAATAATACCCTTAGATTTAAGAATATTAACCCTAATTAATGCCTTTACTAAAAGGTTATTAACTATATATAATTCCCTCTTAATAAAAGTAGTACTATTACTACTAGGAATATATATTAGTAGCTTAATATATTTATTAGCATTATACTTCTTACTTCTAATACCTCTTACTTTTATAAGCGTTAGTATTTTAGAAATTTTAGCTTTTAGGAATTACTCTAATAAGAAAGTCCTATCTATTAGACTTATTATATAACCTATATCTATATAAAGCTTATATAGAAGGCGGCTGATATCTAGGGTAAATATAACCTAGGTAGTAATAAAATAATAGCCTCTAAAGGTATATCCCTCTAAGGTAGTCTACTTTAAAGTACTAGGAATAATAGTAGCTACCTACGGAAGGCTACGGCAGGTACTACCTACTTCCGCTACTTTAAATAATGATATAACAGCTATTAAGGCCCTTATTTCACGGTAGTTATTATAATAGACATAATTATATAGGGTATTATTAGACGGGAACGTCCTAGAATATTTCTAATAAGTAAAGCCTTTATTAGACGGCTAGATTAATAGGAAATAGGTTTTAACTATATTATTACCTTTATAACTCTTAGGATCCTAACTATATTCCTAAGAATTATCTAGTTAGCCTAGACTAGGGTTAGTCTAATTTATAGACTAGTAATACTTATCCTTATAAGTATTATATATTACCTACTTATTATATAGCTCTTCCTAAGGGTTTCTATCTTTAATAGTAGCCTAGTAGGTATAAGACTATTATACCTAATTATATAGCTTATATAAGCGATTACTATTTAAAGTATTTAATAGATAGCCTTAACCTAGGTTATAGTTCTAGTACTAATTCTACCTAGGTAATACGTTTTTATTTATAATTTATAGAGGTTAATAAGGACTAGTAATTTATACCTATCAATTATTATTAGAATTACCTTAATAGTTTTTATATAGTATAAAAGGTATAAATAGTTAAGTAACTAGATTCTAATTATTATAATTTAGCCTAGGAGCCCTACTATTATAATTAAAACTATTACTATTAAATTAATAGGGAGGATTATTTAAACGAGATATATAGTAACCTAATTAAGGGTCTTAGTAATTATTATCTTAATAATTATTATAGTAAGTATCTAGCTTTATCTTAAAGCCTTTCTTAATAAGGCCCTTATTCCTATAAATATTAAACTAAGTATTTTTCCTATACCTAAGTTCTTCTAGTAGGTCTAGGATATTAGATAAGCTAGTAGATAGTAATAAGTCTTAGTATAACTAGCTATTTATATACTTAAATACTAGGAGTACCTAGGCTACTTTAGTAGTAGCTATATTAGTATTCTTACTATTTAGGATAATACTAGAGATATAGTTAGCTAGATCTTACTAATTATAAGTATCCTTAACTATATATTAGATTACCTTAAGGAGATTAAGTAATTTACTAGGAGAGTCCTGAAAATGCTCCTATAGAGCTATATACTATTTAGTAACGCTAGTAGGATTATTTTATAGCCTAATATAGATGGCACGCGATAATTAATTAGTAAACTAATTATTAGCTTTCCTAAGTAGATATAAGTCTAGATTTAACTATATAAGAGTTAGATTTATAGTAGTAGCTTTTACTTTAACTCTATTAGTAAAGCTAAAAATATTATAATAGATATTATAACTATCTTTAACTTTAACTAGGGGTATATTAGGATCTAGATTAAAATACCTAATATTATAGGGCCTAAATTAAGGGGTACTAATTATAGGAGCTAGGGTAATAGCTATTATAGGCTAATAAGTCTAACAACCCCCTACCCTAGTATTTATACTCTAGAAAAAGGTAGATATTATATTAAACTATTCGGGCGTAAAGCCTCTAATAGGTATACTCGCCTAGCTAGCCTAGCTATTACTATTATTATTTCCCCTATTATCCGCTATATCTAAAGGCTCTAGTAGACTAGGAAGTTCTAGTCCTATTAGGTAATTATAAATAGCCTCTTCTACTAAAGTTACTCTTATACCTACTAAGGATAGAATAGACTCTATTAGGGTTAGTATTAATAAAATTAACCTTAGTAGTAAACGGATTAAGGTCCCTATTAGGGAGGTAGGTACTAAAGGAGGCTATTATAAATAGTACCTTATAGATATAGTAGCTTTCTTAAAATAATAATTTACTATATAGAACTAGCTTTTATTAATAGCTTAATTAGAAGGCTAGGATGCTTTATTAATATTAAGGAGACTAGGTTCTAAAGATAAAGACCTAGTACGGTGCCGTTATTCTCGTAAGATATTAGTAAAGATACGGTTAGTCTAAGGAGGTCTAAGATTCCTATTAATAATAAGTACTATTAGGAAACAACTAATATTATTAATAATAGTAGCGTAATTATATCTAATATTAATAAAGTTATATAATTAAAAAGTAAGGATAAGGGTTTCCCTATTAATAGCTAGGATAAGTAGTAAGTAGGGAAATATCTAGGGAAATATCTAGATTTACTTAGTAAAAAGCTAAGGTTTCTTCGAAAATCCTAATAAGTTAGCGAAATCCCAATACTATTAGTAGGTAGTAGAAGGTAATAAATAAGGCTCTTATTAATTATAAGTTTTAAAGAGGCTTCCGTAGATATTATTAATTACGGAAGGCTTCTTTAACTAGCCTAAACGAGTATTAAATAGAATAGCGTGCGGAAGACTTATAAGGACTTATACCCTAAGGCTAGTACTATAATAGCTAGTACTATAGATAGCTGGTACTATAATAGCTAGTAGACTATATACGGCTTATTAGTAGTTAATAGTACTAATAGTAGCTGATACGGTGTTACTACTATATATTATAACTATAATTATTAATATAATAAAGTAGTAAAGGTTATAGAGAAGGGAAGCTTCTCGTAGGCCTAAGACGTGCCTGCGGAAGGCTTCCGCTCTCTACGCTACTAGCTATATAGTAATAATCGTAATATAAAAGCTATTATTATAGCTTATATAAATAACTTACTATTTATAATATATAACTAAGACTTAATTACCTAGATAAAGAAGAAACTTAATAAGAGGTTTAACTTTAAATATATAAGAGACTTAAAAGACTATTTAAGAATAAATATTATTAGAAATCTAGATAACTATTCTATTTAAGTTAACTAAATAAAATATATTAACTAATTATTAAAATTGCTAGATATAAAAAGTTATTTACTAGCTAAGTTATTTATAAAATAGGCTAATATTACTATTACCCCTAATAGTTATATAGCCTCCTTATCTAAAAGGGAGTCTTATTAGTTCCTTATAAGAGTACTTAATTAGCTAAGTATTATATCTAGGCTAGATATTAAATACGCTATTAGTAACCTAAGTTATTTACTTAATAACCCTACTTTATAATATATAAATATAGTAAAAAGGGTATTATATTATCTATTATAAATAGTTAATAATAGTCTTATCTATTAATTAGGTAATAATAATAGCCTAGAAGGTTTTACTAATATATTATATTATAATAATTATAATATATCTTATTCTATTAGAGCGTATATTTATAAACTATTTAAAAGCCCTATTACCTAGTAATTTAAATTATAAAAGCTAATAGTAATATCTATATATAAGTCTAAATATATTACTATAATAGAGGTATATAAAGAAGCTCTATATTTAAGCCTTATACTTAAAGAGCTAGGGTATAATAAGGGAGTAGTACTAGTACTCTTAAGTACTAATAACTAGGTAGCTATAAAATTAGCTATAACCTAATTAATTATACTATTATAAAATATATTTAAATAAGATATTATTTAATTTAATAACTAGTTTTTAAAATTAAAGAAATCTATCTCTAATAGGTTAATATTAAAGTATAATATACTAATCTACTAATAAAATCTATTAGCCCTATTAACTTTAACCTAGCTAGATAATAATTAGGACTAGCTTTAAGTAAAGTATAAGGGTATTTAGATATAATAGTTAATAATAGATAGCCTACCTTATTATTATTAATCTAAGATGGAGTATTAGAACTTAAGCTAGGTTAACCTTAGTAGTTATTAATTAGGACTAGTTAGGGGGCCTTAGTAGACTAGTAGAGATTTCTTATAATAGTTATTCTATTCTATATAGCTATATCTATCTATTAGTTATTATAATACTATTATACTACACTTAAATCACGTAATAACTTATTAATATTATACTATTCAACAGAATTATGTCCGTGTTAAGCCACGTTAAAAGCTAGTCACCGTTGTCACAAAAATAACGACAACGCTAACCGCGATTTATCCACTCCCTCCAATTCAAATCGTCGACCATAAAGGCTAAATGAGCGAGGAATCAGGGGAGCGTGAAACGCATACAGGCTACAAGGGGAGGACTAGGAATTCAGGGGAAGGAAACAGGACGACACCTCTACATTTCGGACCAGTCACTCAGCAGACCTCAGATCAGTCGGGCAAGAAAGCCCAAATATCGAGAATATCTCCAAGAAGGGGAATTCCAATGCTTGTCGTGGGTAGGCAAAAGCCCACATATCGGGGATATCTCCAGGAAGAGGGAGTCCTAATATCGAGAATATCCCCAAGAAGGGGAGTTCTAATGCTTGTCGTGGGTAGGCAAAAGCCCACATGTCGTGGGAAATCTCCATGAAGGGGAGTCCCAATATCTGTCGAGAAAGGGGCTGTTTTTGGCCCATAATGACTAGGAAATCTCCGCGTTAGACGCAAATGGCGACGGCGAGGCCGTGGCAGTAATGGCTTAAGGGGAGTGTTGGAAATAAGCCCTTCTGCCAAGACAATAAGCGAATGGCCACGTCTACATAGTCTTTCACCATTCTAGACATCTAGCATAGCTATCATATCATCCATCAGACCCCTGATATCGTTCAACAGGAGATATAGGACTCTCCCAAAAGGGTATAGTCTAGGGCTATCATATGACAGAGCCCTATTTGCAATGCTCAAGTCATAATCCTCTCGCCTCTTCATCCACCATTTCATTCCTTCCTTCGTAAGATCACCTAATCTTCACTTCTCGTCAGCACGCCATCGTGGGTGCTCCTATCTGATGCCTCGGCTCTTTCGCATCCGATGAGAGAACCCCTACCATCATCAGCCTGCCTGCCATGCTCTTGTGTGGGTCCCGGCCGAAATTGTTAGAATGAGGCACAGTCAGCGCCTTGCCTTTCAACCCCGAGTAGCGAATGCAAATGATCATCAGGGTTTTTACCAAGTATGCATGAGACACTTTCCTTGCGCCACGAGCAGGCGGAATGGATGGTAGCATTCGGAGGTAGGCCTTATAGGATTCGCAAATCTTGCACCAATCACCACCAGTAAGCTCACATACTCTCGGGATGAGCCTCCCGCAAATCTCCAATAAGCAACGTGAGATCGGAGGATTAGCTAAACGAATGTGCATCAAGTCAGCCACCCTCAGGGGCGAGGCTAGGCTGACGAAGCTGGAATCCCGTTTCCCTAATCTCACACAGGCAGCGACCGTACGGAAGAGCTGGATCCCTGCTGAGTCCCATGTGTTGCGAATCGGTCATGCTTTGCCACCTGAATGCCGAGGTGTCGATCTGCAAGATGTTTGTTTGATGAATCTGAATCTTTTAAATTGCCCTGGGTCTCTTGTGTACCTGTTCAACTCTAAGTATTCTGCAATTCTTTTGGATCAGCGCACATCATTGTATCAAAGACTTCTCTCTTGCATCGTACTTTTTCTTAACGCGGGCCACCAATGGCAACTTTGCCAATGTCTTCTCGAAAACTATTGCTGCTGGCAGCGAGCTTCTCGAGCTTCTATAGCAAACTTGTATGGGCTAGTCCGCACACTATTCGGTCCACCGACCAGTCAGATCCTCACCAGAACCTTGGGCGTACATTTGACTATGTTATCGTTGGCGGTGGTCCTGGGGGTCTAGTCACCGCCAACCGCCTGACGGAGGACCCAAATGTCCATGTTGCTGTCATTGAGGCAGGCTCTTGGCCAGAAGACCTGACGGGAAACCTGACGGAGGTTCCAGGCTATAATGGAGTCTTCGATTTGAAAGCTGCGGATTCGACGCGATCTGGGATTGATTGGGGGTTCAATACAACACCACAAACAGTAAGCTTTCATCATCCATTAGGCTTCAATATTTAATAATTTGAATTCGCGAGCTGAATTCCTTTCTTAGGGCATATACAATCAAATTTTGGCTTACCCTCGTGGAAAAGCTGTAGGTTTCACCTTTGTAATCCCAGAATCAGTTGAGCAACATGTCCTAACGGTCGTTCAGCTTGGTGGTAGCTCAAACTTGAACGCAATGGCCTGGTCAGACTCCTGTAGTGGCGCATTTGAAAAGTGGGCCGACGAAGTGGGCGACGATACTTTCAAGTTTGATACCGTGTCCAAGTACTACAGAAAGGGCATGAACTTTACCCCTCCCGCCAACACCAGATCTACCAACGCTACTCCTTCGTATAACCCGGCGCTTGTGTCGCAAGGGGGTCCACTAGATGTGACATATCCAGCATATGCCAACAGTTGGACTACATGGGTGGCAGTCGCAATGGAAGCAATAGGCATCAAGAACACGGACAGCTTCATTGATGGGGCCTTGAACGGCTCGGCTTGGCATACCAATACGATCAATCACACAACCGGCACCCGTGCATCTGCTGATAGGGCGTACCTCCGGCCTTATACTCAGCGACCCAATCTGGCTTTATTCAATGGAACTTTGGCCGAGTGTGTTGTCTTCAATGACGACAAAGTGGCCACAGGCGTTGAGGTCACCGTCAGCGGAAACTCATACATACTCAAGGCCAACAAGGAGGTCATCGTCGCTGGTGGAGTCTTTCAATCGCCACAGCTCTTGCAGGTTTCAGGTGTTGGACCTGCTACCTTGCTCAAGAATCTCAAGATTCCCGTGGTCGCAGATCGTCCTGGCGTTGGCCAGAATATGAATGATCAGATCTTTTTTGGGGTCTCGTACCGTGTCAATATACAGACTGGGAGCACGCTTTCCAGGGGCGAAGCTGCTGCTATTAGCGTGGAAGATTTCAAAGCTAATGCCACTGGCTTCTTGACGACACCCGGCGGTGAGTATGCTGGATTTGAAAAGATCCCTCAAGATCTGCGGTCGAAATTCTCCGCAGAAACACTCAAGAGTACGTTCGCATCTAGTGCTCCCCCTTCCCATTATTTGAACTCAAACTTGATATCAAAGAAAGCTAACACCAGTTGTCACAGCCCTAGCAACATTCCCAGCAGATTGGCCCGAAGTCGAATACCTGGTCATTCCCAACTTCGTAGGCAACCTCGCCACCTCCCCTGCCCCCACAGATAATTACAACTATGCCACCCTCCTATCCGCCCTCATGACCCCAACCTCCCGCGGCAACGTCTCCATCATCTCCTCCAAAATGAGCGACAAACCTCTCATCAACCCCAATTGGCTAACCACGCAATCCGACATCGAGGTGTGTATTGCCATGTTCAAGCGCCTACGGGATGCTTGGACTGTGCCAGAGTTCAAAGAAAAGTTGACAATTGGTGATGAGTACTACCCTGGCGCAGATGTGAAGACGGACGAGGACATCGAGAAGTTCATCCGGTCGAGTATGATCCCCGTCAGTCATGTAAGTGCGACATGTAAAATGGGGAAAGAGAGTGATGACATGGCGGTGGTGGATAGTCATGGGAAGGTCTTCGGGGTGAAGGATTGTGAGTGGTTTTGCCCTCCTATCGCTCCTGTACTGGGCTCGACCAGTCGCCGATTGACTTTGAAGTGATACCGTGGGCTAATATCACGTTGCGAATTACAGTGCGCGTTGTCGACGCCTCTGCTTTCCCGTTCTTGGTCCCGGGGCCAGCTCCTCAGGCTGCTGTCTGTAAGTTATATTACCTTCCCATTTTCCCGGTGAGATGGAAAGGAACTTGTGAGCTGATTATCGAGCAGATATGTTGGCAGAGAAGATCGCTGATGATATCAAAAATGGCAATTGAAGCTGGATCTTCGGTTTACACACCCATCTACAGAAAGGTGTATGAGTAACAGAAAAGGTGGGCTTGTAAGAGTGGGAAGTGATTGGAGACTTAAAGAGGAAATACCGGAAAGAGGCTGAACATTGTACGGGTGTGAAATTTGGAAAATTATGGACGTGGCATTCCGCGTTCAGGCATGGACGCTATCTCTTTGTCTTGTCTTTCTTTGTGGCACCTGCGGTTTATGGAGCAAACCCCGTTTGCAAGAGTGATGACGGGCTTTCTATTTCTCCTTGTGGTGTTGACATCAATTTGTACTAGAAGCAACGGGTAACCATACTTTTGAGATCAGTTTCACCCAAGATTTTTCCATTTCTATTTGCAGTACTCGGAACAGGTTCGCAGACAGCACTAGTAAATAGATTAGGGCTATTGTAGGCAATCAAGCCTGACCATTGGTACGTTTCCTTTGTGGTGCACTGTTGAGCGATGGCTAATTCTAATTACACGCGTATCTACCACTTTCCCACACCAACAGTTGCCCTTTTCAGGATTTCTGCGCCGTACTCACGTTCTACACTCATCACGAATGACTACGAGCTAGTAAGGTCGATGCAACTTGCCTCAGTCCGCCACAATGAAATTTTGTTGCACTTCAGCACCTGCATCCCCCGCCATCCCTTTCTCTCCACAACAATGGCCCCAACCTTCGAACCTTACCCTACCCTCATTCATCACACCCTAAACTCCTTACCCGTAAATTGTAATGCACGCTCAAAATCCCCACAAAACAACCACCTTGTATTCTCTTTCAACCCCAGCTTCCTCCAGTCGTTGACCTTTTCTGGAAACAGTGGCACCCGTTCTCTCAGACTTAAGTCATGCGCCAGCACTACCAATACGTCTGGGGTAGCATCTAGCTCCTGGATCTTCCGCACCGTCTCCATCGCCGCGTCATGGTCTGAGAAAAGCACGCTGTTTGCCACTTCGAAGAAAGGTACGGTCGGGTTTTGATTGAGACAGAGGGTTTGAAGGATAGAGCCGGGACATGCGATTATACTCCCATCTGCTGCGTGAGTCGAGGAGAGCGGTGATGGCGTAATGGAGCGTGGCAAGGGCAGGTAATCAGTAGGCCTCAGGATACCAGGACGATGGCACGCGTCCGCGCCCATGAAGAAGAAAGATGCTGGGCTTGCCGTGGTCCGTGCAAGCCCGCAGAGATGGCCCTTGGCGTGGCCTGGGGCATCAAGCAGGTAGAAAGATCCATCGCCGAAGAAATCGAAGGCGTCGAAGCTGCCGATCTTCAACGGATTGGCAGAGAAGCTGATTTCTCGCACTGTTCTACCAGCGATGTCGCTATCAAGCACGGCAGCGTCCGGGTTTGTTGGCCACCCGGGCCACGACAGCTCGCGCACACCTGGACCAACGACAAGTTCGGTGCTGGACGGGAAGGTCGAGGGATCGTCTGTGTGGTCGAAGTGGTTGTGTGACCAGATTACGGATGCGATGTCTGCGCTGCGGATGTTGAGATTATTGCTATTGGGGGAGTCAAGAATCGAGGCTACGGAGGAGCCAGGGGTGATGGTTGTGGTTGCTTTGACGAGAGAGACGATCTTGGGGGGGAGGTTCTCCCAGTCTGGACGCACCCCTAGATCGAAGACGATCTGGGCTGCGCCATGAGATACTAGGAAACAGTAGATTGGTGCGTTAACGCCGGGGAAACCTTCGAGGAGGGGTTGCCAGAAGAGCTTGGGGTCGAGGTGGAGGAGAGTGTTTCTGCGATGGTGAAGAGAGAGAGTAAGGTCTTAGCAGAGGAGGAGGGATGTTCTCGAGGATTTTCGATAGGATGTAACCCACGTATCGATCATCCGTACATCTACTGTGAATGACGATTCGGGTATGTGTAACGCTGGTGGGGGTTTAGGGGTTGCAAGGTAGGTTTCGCCCATTGTCGCCAAATCGATTCGGATCAAAGTTGCCAATACACCGTAGGAACGGAATCGTCCTTCAAGGCAAAGTCGAATCGAATGTTTTGAGCGAATGCGATATGAATACGATCGGTAGGTACTGGATGTTACTACAGTTGACGATCCTTTCAGCTTTACCCGGGGTTACTTGGGGTTGCAAACCCGCCAACACTGCTCACTCAATTCCACTCAAAACAGCGAGGACTTGCAGGGTGGTGATGATAGACGCATCATGCTCTCTTGTACTCTCCTAATATGAGTGTATTGTGCAATTGACCCCAAGAATACGCATTTTGCATATGCAGCCTTACGACGAGTAGTGAATTGAAAGCAGCGACAATCGCCAAGCCACAACAAGGGAGTTTCCACCATTGCATACCATGAGCGAGCTCTGACGGCCTATCGACAGATCTCATAGGGTCCTTTAAAAGAAGCAATAGCAGAAGAGTGTTACCTAGGTGTGACATCAAGGGCAGGCTATCTTCAAGGACGACTCAGCCATTTCACTCGCAACATGGCATTTGCGATGGAGTCACTGATGTCCCATTCATCGCAGGACATTCCCAAGCCCCATGCAATGGATGTGCGCGATACAGTACAAGGACCGTCTTACTGGTGGAGCACAAGTGGCCGTGACCTTGCAAACATGTTGCATGAAGCCAACTACCCAGAAGAAGCTCAACGCAGCTTTCTCAGCTTCTATCAGACCGTGATCTGTCCCCAACTAGGTCGGCAACCTGATGCAAACTCCACCAAAAGCGGAGTTGGAAGGGATGGAAATCCCTTTGAATACAGCTTCGAGCTGAAAGGCTCAACCAGGAGCCAGGCGGTGCGTTTTGTCGTCGACGTCAGCCAGCTCCGGCCAGTAGACAAGGCCAATCCTTTGAGCATGGAGACCACGCAGAATGTAGTGGATGTACTGGCGAAAAGGACGCCAGGATTCGACGACGCCTGGTACCGCGCCCTGTCCCAGTGGTTCGTCCACTCACATCTTCCCGCCAGCGAACAGCAGGCCCTGATCGACGAGGCAGGCTACCAAATGCCCGCGATATTGGGCTTCGACATTCACTCTCGCATCTCAACGGCAGGCAGTCTCTCAGTCTTAGCTAAGGTCTATTTCCCTCCCTGCTTCACGGCTGCAGTTAAACAGATCACCCGCTGGGAGGCCGTCCGCTTGGGCGTTCGGCAGCTGCCCGACATCAACTCACATCCCAACATTCTACGCTCGCTTGGCATGATAGAAGACTACCTCTCCACCAAATCGAAAGAATTCGAAGACGGGCCCCGCTACCTCGCCACAGACTTCGTAGCGCCAGGCAAAGCGCGTCTGAAAATCTACATGCGCTATCCTGGTTCTGCCTTTGAGGAGATATGGGATTATTATACCCTAGGCGGCCGCATTCCGGGTCTCGATGAGGACAAGGAGAAGTTTCGGGACTTGGTCAAGCTCATCAGCGGTCCTGGTTACGAGCAGAGCCAGACGGAACATCTCCAGTACACGAGGGTGAGGCGGAAGGCGACGGCCCTGTACTTCTCGCTTTCAACGGACATCCGTGTCCAGCGCCGAAGATATGTTTCTACCCTGCCAATTTCGCTGCGAACGATGAAATGATTGCGAAGGGATTGGATAGGTGGTTGGAGAAGTATGGGTGGTATGCAGGAGGGAAGAATATGGAGGAGCGGGTGAAGATGGTTTTGTACGTTGTCATCTTTCTTCTGGGTTTCGGTTTCAGCTTACTGATTGATGACGATAGCACGCACCGACCACTCACGGAGAAGACGGGCATTTTCACGTTCATTGGGATTGGGAGGAAGGAAGATCCAAGGAAGAAGGACTTGAGTATCCAAGTCTATGTGAGCCCGGAGTTGTATGAGAATCCACGACTCTCCGAAATTGAAAATTGAAGATGTGGACATGATGTACGGATGCTAGCTCTCTCCGCTGGTTTTCCCGGGGGTGAAATTGCAGGACGCGTGCAAAAGGGCAGTGTCAGTCATCAAGCCATGCATGCCACGCCGTTCTGGTGTGTCTATCCACCCGAGACCAGTACCTCCACCTCTATCATAGACCAGATCTGTGGACTGCCATCATAATCACTCTTCCATGATGGGAAGATCACCCACCATTTAACGAATACCAAGATCCAAAAGAAGTCCGTGTCATGGACGCTGCTCCCACGTGTGCTCCCATATGTCCTCCCGTCATTGTTACGCCATCATCTCCACACCATGAGACATTTCCTGGAGAAGTGGAACCGTCTACACCTAGTAGCCGTCTAGCTTTATAGGGTTCATGCCCGTAAGATTAGGCCCAACACCGTTAGCCCCGGGGCGTGCTAAAGGGCCACTAAGCGCCCTAAGTTCCAGGGTACGGTCCCTTAGGAAGTCGTATGATTCGCCACCTGAATTCTGGACCCCTACGTGATAACAGCGGGGGTTTGTGCGTGGGGCCCTTGTGCGCGCGTAGATCATGCACGTTGGGGCCTTGTAGCCCCCAAGCTTAGGGGCCTTAGGGCCCTGGCGGACCCGGGAAACCCCTGGAAGTCTAGGGAGTGAGCCCTATAGTAGTAAGGCTGGACGGACACTAGGTGTAGACGGTTACCAGGTGAACCCTTCTAGTAAGGTAAGGTTGTGCCGGTCCCGAGCGCTACCCCACCATAAGCGTTACGTGATGAACCCCGAGTAAACACTCTCTTCAGCCTTGCGGGTCAGATTGTCAGATCAAACACACCATCTTCATCTTCCAGCAACATGTCCGTCCATCTATGTTGTACGTCATATGACGCACAGCATGCACACGGATGGCAGCTCGGAATTAAGGTAGGGAAACACCGCCTTCATCCCCTATCTCCATGGCGTAAACACCGAGCTTCAGAAGATCAACAGAAAATACACAAGGTCCGACCTCACTATCTACACAATCCCTACCTGGCAAATCTCACATCATCTCCTCTCCCTGACTAGACCACATTGAACAAGCTTCAAGCCACAAAATTCATCCCAATCAGAACGCTATCATCAATTCATCATGGCCGCTACTTTCACTTTCACTAGAACCAAGAAGCAGCTCACTTGGCTCATCACTGGGTCCTCCTCAGGCTTTGGCCTCTCACTAGCTCGTATCGCTCAGGCAGGTGGGCACAAAGTCATTGCTACATCCCGCAATCCATCCAAAACACCCGACCTCGTCAAGGAAGTCGAGAGCAAAGGCGGAAAATGGGTCCAGCTAGACGTAGACAGCCCCCACAGCGCCCAAGTCATCAACGACCTCGAAAAATCCGGCACCGAAATTGATATCCTGGTCAACAATGCCGGATTCTCCATCTATTCGCCCATCGAGACCATGCAAGAACAGGAGATCCGTGCCGAGATGGAATCGATGTACTTCGGTCCCTTGCGTTTGACCCAGGCAGTACTGCCATACATGCGCCAGCGTCGTTATGGAGTCATTGTGAATATGAGCAGCGGGGCTTCGTTGGAGGCTAGGGACAGCATGGGTGCTTATGCCGGTGCCAAGGCTGCTCTGGATGGTACGTTATATCCTTGTACCCCCAGAGTGTCCAAGCAGCTCAAACTTACAATCAATGCACAGGCTTGACCAAAGTCCTAGCCAAGGAAGTCGCCCCCTTCAACATCCGCGCTTTGACCGTCGTCCTAGGCACTTTCAACACCAACATGGGCAATGCCGCCATCTACGGCAAGAACCCTCTCCCCAAGGACTACGAGGGGTCTGTTGCCGACATGACGATGAAGTATATCGCCAGCGGCAAGATTCCGATCAACGGTGACAAGGACAAGGCTATGAAGGCCACTTATGACATTGTCGTGGGTGAGGGTGTGGGAGCTGGCAAGGAGGCTGAGCGTTTCTTGCCTTTGGGCACTGATATGACGCAGCGTGTGCAGATGGTGCAGGATTATCTCAAAAATGGGATTGAAGCGTTCAAGGATGTCACCAATAATGTCAACATCGACCAATGATTTCGTTCACCGGTGACCTAGATGGGAGTCGTTATACGGAACCCTGGCGATTTGAAGTGGAGACGGTGGGAGGCTTGAAAAGCACTAGACGAAGCAATTCGCCCTACAGCAAGATGGAAAATCAGCATAGCTAGCCTGGCTTAGCACATTAGCTGTGTATCATTAGACGACATGCAATCAAGTCCTACTGGATGCCCTCCATAGCCTTTGACATACGCGCGCCAAAAAGAAAAAAAAAGCACCTTTGAATTTCGCAGCCGGAAGCCCCGTCACAGCTCAAGGAGTTTTTTCGTTTCTTGTAGCAACTATATGTTTCCTCCCCTCTCATCCTCTCCCCGCCTCCTACACCCCTCCAACAACCACCTCCAAAATCCCCTGCACAGCCCCCTCACTCCTCCAAACCCTCTCCACTCGCATCCCCGCCCTTGCCACCAAATCCTGCCAATCCCCCTCCGTCCTCTCCTTGCCCGCCACCATCCCCATCATGGTCAGATCATACGCCGTAGCATGCGGATGATCCAACGCCCGTCCAACCACATGGTCGTGGATCAGTAACCGGCTATAACCCGGTCTCATTGCGGATTTTTGATTCTCGAGGATGCGGAGGGCAGAGGCGTCGGGCCAGTCGTGGAGGACGCCGTGCATGTAGTACGCCTTGGCTCCTGAACGCTCGACAGGAAGAGTCAGTGAAACATATCTACAAAAAAAAGAGAAGGGGTTGAGTAGAGGCGCGGGGAGA
>JAABUX010004566.1_pt1 | contig 17449 bp, 20 predicted proteins | sample 5561851 | NCBI WGS metagenome assembly JAABUX01 (sample SAMN10711883, study PRJNA513361) | rock metagenome | isolation source: Antarctica rocks | place: Antarctica: Victoria Land, Richard Nunatak red sandstone | collected 2016-01-03 | reverse complement strand
CGCGCCAGGCAGGTGCACCGCCGCGCGCGCTGGGGCATCGCGGGCCGCGGCGCGGCGCCAGCGTTCGCCAACATGGGTGCGCTCGTCGAGCACACCATACCCAAGGACACGTCAAGCACGAGCAGCAAAAGACTCAGCTGCGACCGTGCTTATCTGGTAGCCTTGCTGCGTATCCAAACCCTTGCACATGAGCAGGTTCTTGTTCTTCTTACTCTCTGCCTCGGGTGCTTGCTCTGCACTGGGTTCAGTGTTTTTGTTTTCCACTGTGCTCATGAGGCCATGATGGCCTGGCCATGCCAGCATTCAGGCGCTGATTGTTTTTATCTCGTCCATACCGCGATTTACTCTCACCAAATTTAGTCTTGAGAATGCACATCTTTGAACATCTTTGAACAGCCAATGGACCGGAGGCGCACATTGAAATGTCAACCCTGGTTGGCGAACCAACAGTAAAACTATCATCACTAGCATCATGCAGGTCACAGGCGCAAGCATTAATTGTCGACGAACCCACAATGCACACACGCCTTTGCATTGGTCCTTGCACGCCGCTCACAAATGGGCATTTTGAGTCAAATTTGTCCTTCAAGCCCAGACATCCTATCACACGCACACGAGCAAAAACACCGGCTGATGAAGAGCCACCGGTTTCAGCCTTGTCGGACTCTCTTGCCATGTGGACTACATGGAGAGCTCATGCGGGGCTACGCTTCCTTGCGTCGGCCGTCCGCTGGCGCACCCCGCTCCTGGAGGTAGGCCACGACGTCCCGGCGCTGCTCGCGCATGGCCTCGTCCAGCGCAGTGTGGCCCCACCTGCACGGCGCCATGGCATGCTGTGGAGCTCTGATGCCTGACTGGCTCCCACGCTCCGTGTGACACAGCTCCGATGCAGTGCAGCGACAATTTGGCAAGTCGTGAACCGGCGACTGCCAGGCGCCTTCCCCGTATCCATCTCCGCTGGCAGGTTTGACTGGCGTCATCGCATGCAGTCCCGCATGATGCTTTCTCGCCTCGTTCAAAACGTGGATGTTGGCAGGTGTGCGGATCAGACAGACCCAGCAGGGCACATGCATGCTTGGCTGCTTGTCATGGCGTGGGTGTGTCCAGGGGCAGGTGCAGGGTTAGGGCCAGAACCTATCCTTGCAGTGCAGGGGCGCGCGGCCCTCCTCCACCAGCAGCCGCACCTATAGCAAGCGGAGGGACAATGTCAGCGCGCCGTGTGCGGGCTGCTCTGCGCCGCTAATTGCTCCTGCTACACATCGCACCCCACACGACTCGTGCACGGCCGCGAAGGACCCGATATGATGGGCAGGCCCTCGTGCTGCGACGGCGCAACCAGGGCCCCAGAGGCCGGCGCCTCCGAGCATGCAGGATCGGCGGCCGCGCACCGCTGCCAGGCTGCCGTCGGCGGCGGCCACCATCAGCGCCGTACGCATGTCGTAGTCCGCCTGCGGCAGGTCCACATGGTGCGCTCTCGCCCCCGTGCAGCAGTAGGGTTGAGAATTCCTTTAACCTATGCATCATTGCCGATGCATATCTAAGAGCCTTTCGCATGACTCAAGCACTTGCCGTCTTCACAAGCAATGACAGCCTACCGACTCACACGCACCGCCACCACACATGCAGCCTCTCCTCAGCCCACCTCGTCGCTCGCCAATCCGGGCGCAGAGCGTGCCCACACACCGCGCGCAACACGAGGCGGGGCTGGCGGCGGCGGGGAGGGCGCGCCGCGCTGACATCGATGCCCGCGCGCATGAGGTTGCGCAGCAGCACCAGGTCGCCCGCGTGCACGCAGGTGCACATGCGGCCCGCCGCCTCCGCGCCCAGAAGGCCCAGCCTGCGGGCGCACGCGTCAGGGCCGCGCGCGCGGCCGAGCCGCGCCAGGCGTCCGCCCGCGCTGTAATACTCTGACGGACAGACCGTACCTGGCGCAGTCTGCTGCGCGGCTTCTCCCAGACCCCTTGCCGCATATCAGGGCGCGCGCGGGTGCACGGGCATGTGCTTGCATGCGCCGCATCGCGCCGCGGCACACAGCAGTCGGCCGCTCGCACGCAACTGCCTTGCCTGAGCCCTGTGCCCAAGACGCCTAGCGTCCCCGCATGCACGCCGCTGTACACGGACCAGGTTCCCTCTGGTGCGCCAGCAGGCGCCCCCAGCGGCAGCCGCAGGCGCTGGCGCGCCGCAGAGCGCGCGGCAGTGCGCGCCCGGGGCTTCAGAGCGCAGGGCGGGGCGCGCACGTGGTGCCGCGCGCGTTGAGCGCGTCGATGACCGCGTGGTGCCCGGCCTTTGTGGCGTCCAGCAGCGCGCTGCCGCCCAGGCAGTCGCGCGCCCCCGCGTCCGCGCCCGCGCCCAGCAGCAGCTCCACCACGTCTGCGCGTCGCGGGGGGTAGGGTAGGGTAGTATAGGGGTGGCAAAAAGCGCGGCCGTCGCCAGCGCCGGCGCCGGGACCGGGGGCGGGCGCAGCACGGACGCGCGCTTTTCAAGTGCGTTCCATTCCCCCCCAGCGGCGCCGGCCTTGCGGGGGGAGGCGCCCGCAGGCGCACACGCGGCGCGCGTGGGCGATTCGCACGTTGGTGCAGCAGGAGGTACATTGCCAGGGTCTGGCGGCAGCGGCTGACAAGACAGGCCTCACGCTGCCGCCGAGCTGCCGCGCAGGCATAGCTTTGTGAACAGGGGACTGCTGCCGCGCCTGCATGGCCCTTGCCGGCGCTGAGCATGAGCGCGGTGCGACCGTCGTAGTCAGCGCTGTCGGCCGAGAAGCCCTGCTCCAGCATCTGCGCGGGCGCGCGCGCTGAGCCGCAGCCGCATGCTGTGCTTGGCACACTACCACTGGGTGATGGTGTACCCTAGACCCTCCCTCGCCTTATTTCACAGCCCACGTGAAGCTGGGCACTTTGAAGTCTGTGTCCTGGCGCAGCACCCAGTGATGGCACGCATCTGCGACGTTGGCGCCAAGCGGGGGTAAACAAATCAAGCGCCTGGGTATGCCCTAACCTCAAGCAGTACCTAAGCAGCGGTGGAGAGGGCGCCTGGGTACGCGGCACTGCAGCATCGACTACCCAGGGCGCACGCCGTGCCCTTTACAGGGCTTTGAGACCCCACTCACCGCCCCGCCGTGCCTGCACGGCCCACCATACCAGGCCGCCCGCAGCCTTGGGCTGGCCACCATGTGCGAGCGCGCACCGAGCGGACGGTGGCCGCGTCGCCGCGCGCGGCCGCGAACAGGAAGCGCTGCGTGCGGTCCTCGTCCTGCTTGGCGATGGTGGTCGCGACCAGGTGCCGCACGCGCAGCAGCTGCGCCAGGCACTGCGCGCGCGCGCGGCACGCCCCCGCCTCAGGGACCACGGGCGCGCACGCTGCGCTTCAACAGAGTCAAGGGTGCAGGCGGCGGCAGCTGCGCAAACAGTATGAGATGCCAGGGTTCACGCCGGCCGGGGCGCGCCTGCTGCTGCACGGGCGAGAGGTCGCGCGCCGCCGCCTGCATCGCGCCGTCCGCGGTCTCCGGGTGCGCAAACGCATACTTAAGCTCCGCGGGCGCCCTGGCGCCGCGGCCGCGGCGGTCGCACCCTCGCACCCGCGAGGGGCGTGGCGGGCGGTGCTGCAGCGCGCGCGGCCAGCATGGCCAGCGCGCACGGCCGTGCAGGGAGTGCGTGGCTTGGCCAAGACAGCTGCCAATCTAGACCGCAGGGGTGCGCTGGTGTGCAGGCGCGAGCTCGGGCGCTGACATGCATGACGCGCGTCACCAACGCACGTCCGCACACGCTTCCAGCCACTGGAGCACAGCAAAGGTAGCCGCGCCTGTCTGAACACGGCCTGCCGTGGAACAGCATGCGGCCTGTGCTCCCAGCGGAGCGTTGGGGCGCGCCTCTCGAGCATAGCGGCTGCTCCTGCGCCCCGGAAGCGCCGGTCCACCACCTGCGCGCGCGCCGGGCCCGCCTCCGGCACCATGCGCGCGCTGGCGCGGTGCCGGTTGCGGCACCGACGCATGTGCGCTGCGCGTGCCCCATGCGTCGCTGCGTGCAGGCGCGGCCAGGCGGCTCAATGCACGGCCTGGCAGGCCTGGCATGCTCCGCGCTATGTGGCAGCCGCTGCCCGGCAACGCGGCATGACCCGTTCCTGCTGCGTGCCTCCGCGGGTGCCCAGCCCCTACCAGCTTGTCCTACATTAAGGCATAAATGCCGCCCTTGCTGCCACGCCGTGTGCACGCCGCGAGTCACATCGCCTCGCACGATCTCTGACGTCTACAGGGTGCCCGTTTCTCGACCTCCCGCCCGGCATCACGTTTCTACACGCCCGGCGCCGGGCGAGGTGCGCCGGGGGGCCCGCGCGCCTCCTGCGCGCGGTCGCGCAGGTTGAGCAGCACGCGGCGCGCGCTGGGCGGGAAGGCGGCGGCGACGCCGTCAAAGCCCGCGCGCGTGACCGTGAGCACGCGGCACACGGTGAGCGTGTGCACGCTGGCCGCCTGGCGCTCGCCCGTGAAGAAGGCGACCTCGCCGAACGTGTCGCCCTCGCCCAGCGGCCGCCTGGCGTCCCCCGCACGACTTTCCACTTGATAATCAGAAACAAGAGCCTGGAGCTAGACCCAGATCGGAATCAGACTCCCGTCAGACAGAATGCTCTCCCATCAGACTCACTGGTATGGGACTTTACACTCATCGCGCTCGATGCAAGCAGGCATCCTGGATTGCCACAGCACGAGGGTAGGGATGGGTTGAACCAGGGGGGCAGGCCAGTGCGTGCGGGGCCCGGCCGCCGCGAGCGGGGGGCGGGCGGCGCACTGGCCACCATGCACCGAGGTGTGCTGGTCGACCTGTAGCCGCACGTCCGCGTGGTCGCCCGCTGCGCCCGGCCCCAGCTCCTGCGCGCCCAGCGCCGCCGGGCTGGCGCACTCCTTCGAGGAAGGCCGGAGCCCAGGCCAAAGCCCGGCGTCAGGTTTTTTTTTTTTAATAACACGCGCTTCACTGGTTGCCTTTTGAAGGAGCAGCGGCTGGGGTCAGTCTAGGTGGCGTTGATATATCGCGCTGCACCACATTCCTCCGCAGCACAGTGCAGCCACGCGCGCCAGCTCTTTCTCCCTTCATGCACGCACTGCGGGCTCTGGCACATCCCTCCAGGAGCCGTGACGTGGAGTCGCCAGGGCCGCGCCCGCCGCTTGCCGCAAATGAGCATGCACAGCGCGCGGGAGCAGCTGCCCGCGCTCAGAGCTGTGGACGCGCAGGCGAGCAAGGGCGCAGGGGCCGCCGGGGCCGTGCCTGTAGCTCGCCATTGACAACGATGTACAGCTCGTTGGAGTAGTCGCCCAGGCTGATCACCTCTACCTGCGGGGTTAGGGCTAGGGTGCTCAGCGCAGGCAGAGCGCGCTGGTGGGGAGCCTCCTGATGTACATAGATAGTACAGGGTGATCCTAACCCTACCCATCTCACCCTACCCCCATCCCAAGGTGCACGCTCGCACGAGCCGCCGACGGCAGGGTGCTGGCGGGCGGAAGCCGCGCCCGGGCGCCACCTTGGGCATGAACAGCTCGACCTTGGACGCGTTCAGCAGCGCGTCCATGCAGCGCGTCTGCACGCCCTCGAACAGCCGGCACGAGCGCGCCTGGCGCAACGGGCAGCGCAGGCGCCGCGGTCAGCGCGGCGGGCGCACATCATGTGCTGCAGCTCAGTCCTTCATTGTAGCAGTTGTGGCATGGGTTTCATCAAATTCTCTATAGTGCGCAGATTCAGCAGTCTGAGAATCAGACTCTTGCTGAGCTGATGATACTACAACGCGCCCTCTCTAGCCCATGTACTGTACTTCATATGACAGGTTCGTGTGCCTGTTTGAGCGTGGCCGCAAGCGTAAGCAAATCTAGTGGTCAAATGTCATAAGACCACATTCCCTGCAGCGGGTGTACATAGGGCTCCTCTGGTGCAAGCCTAAACGTCAGGGCGCTGCACCTGCTGCAAGTACAGATGCCTCAACACGCGGCGCCTGATGGTTGTGGGGTATGTCGACAGCACCTGCGCGCCCAGCGCATGACACCTGGGGCTTGCGGCCGGACACTTGCGTGTTGAGCCATCGAGGCACAGCGGCTGCGGCCTGACACACGCAATTGCGTGCGCTGCAAAGCATGGGCATGCGTGTGCGGCACAAGAACGGGTCCTGCGCGGACGGGCGAGCGCAGCAGGCTGCAGTGGCTGCTTGCGGCAGCCGGGCTGCAGCGGACAGACCGCACCCTCTCGTCGGATGCCTGCTCGTTGTTGAAGCTCAGGCGCAGGTGGGCCATCATGGCGGCGTGGAGGTCCTGCGCGTGCAGAACAGCCTGTCAGTGCGTTGCTGTCAGGCGGCATACGTCCACGCCTTCTTAGAAGAGCCGCCCAGAAACGTGAAAACCCACCCATCGCACGCCACCTGGCGCCGGGAGCGCAGGACGCTGGGCGCACAGGAGGCACGCCGTTGATGGCGGAGTACTGCCGGCAATTGTCGACGCGCTCGCGGAAGAGGCCCAGCCTCTGGTCGTGCTTGACTGCGCGGCGCGGCTCATACGCTCAGAGCACGGCGGATGCACTCCCGCATGTGCCGGCAGCCATCACAGCTCATGCATGAGGCAGCTGCCCTGCTACCAACCGTGCGCGCGCCTCAACAAGGAGCGTGACTAGCAACTGCCGCGGCTAGCACACGGGGCGGCTGCTCTGCTGCCAGGCATGCGAGCGCACCGATCAGGAGCGTGACTGTCAATGGCTGCAGGCTGACACGCAGGGCGGCTGCCCTGCTACCAGGCGTGCGCGCGCACCGATGAGCAGCGTAACGGTGCCCAGGACGTAGGCGTTGAGGAAGACGTTCTGCGGCGCCGCGCGTGCGCGTCAGCCGCGCCGCCGTGGTCGCTCCTGATGCGCTTCATGGAAAGAAAAGGATGGGCATTTAGTGCGCGCGCCCTTTGGCGCACCCAGGCATATCAGGTCTCCAATGCATGTTTCAGCCGTGAGCGGGGCGCCTGCGACTCGTGAAAGAGGGCCCCCGCGAGGCAGAGCAAAAAGTGTTATCGGCGTGGCTCGCTGCCGCCCATGGTCGACTCCTGCAGTGGGAGCCAGCTGGGGTGCGCACAAAGAGCATGTAGAGGACCACGAAGGCCATCTCGGCCGGCGTGGTGGGGTTCCAGTCGCCGTAGCCGACCGTCGACAGCGTCGTGATGCTCCAGTACACCGACAGGATGTACCTGCGCGCGCAGACCTGTTCGTCAGCCATGTAACCCACTGAAGGCCATGTCCCAAGGGCCCGTCTGCACAACTGGCACATGGACGATGGAGGCTAGGCTCTGAACACTGCAAAGCAGCATGTGAAGCCTTGACAGCCGATCACAGGAAGAGATCTATATTCTAGACGAGACATTCATCAGCCTCCAGGCACTTCCACACTGATGCCTGCACAGCTGCAGCTCAACTTGCCGCCTCCGATTACATGTTACGGTAACCTAGGCACGCCGAGCGGGTGGGTGTGGCCCGCTGCATGAGGGCCCGCGCGGGCGCGCCGCTCGAAGGAGCCCAGGGAGGCCACAAAGTCGGGCTTGAGGTCCAGCCAGGTGCGGACGCCCGCGCCCTCCTGCAGCGCGATGAAGTACAGCAGGCAGCCGGCCCAGTGCGTCACCAGCCACGTCACCTGCCCCCGGCGCGCGCCCATTGGCGACTAGCCGTGCAGAGCATGCATCGCTGCGCAGGCCAGCACAGCCGCGCGGAGCGTGCACCGCCGTGCAGGCCAACACCGCGCCGTGTGACACGCCAGGCCAGCCGCACATGCATTGCGCGGCTCGGGCGCATCCGCCCAGCCAACCCAGCTCTGCAGACAGTCGAGCTCGAGAGCAAACCCCGAGTGTAGTCACGTCGGCGGCGCTGTCACTGCTGGTCGCCGGGGGCGCGCGCGCGCCAGCAGGTTCCGGAACAGCGTCGTCCAGAGCAGGTTGATGCTCAGGTTGATCTCCAGCTGCTCGAACAGCCACCCGAAGCGGTACATGCGCATCTGCACAGCCACCACGGCCAGCTGTCGGCCGGCGTGCCCCGGGCTGTCACACGCGCGCGGCGGTGATGCAGCGAGCTCCGCGCTGTATGGAGCTCCCTGGCTGCCTGCCTACTCATGAGGCGCATTGGCTGGTCTTTCACATGCAAGCCCGGCCGGCCAAGGACTGGCATCTGCCCAGGGCGAGGGGCGCGCCATGGACAGCAGCTGCAGCAGCGCCCAGAACCGGTACGTCACGGTGTCGTAGCCGCCGCTGTTCAGGCAGGCCAGGATGATCAGCGCAAAGGGGACGGTCGACAGGAAGTCCACCGCGAACCAGCCCCTGCGCGGATGCTGCCTCTCTCATGCCCCGCACGCGGCTGCCGTGACATAAATCGGACACGTGCGCAAGCCGCAGATTCACAGGATGGGCCCCTGCCTATACACCACGGTACATGAGATGCACGAGATGTGAAGTCAATTGGAAACTTTGAAAGAAATTTTGAAAGCGCTTTTGGAAGAAAAGATAACTCTAGTGTGTGCCAGCATGGAGGCCCGCATGGCACCACTTGCAAGGCATGCGGGGTATGTCCGGGACGCACCTCAGGTATCTCGTAGCAATCGCGCGCGCATCGTGCACGAGCACCTCCTCATCGTGGAAGGCCAGCCGGAACTTGAAGGCCATGTCGACGGCGAACAGCCCGATCGTGGCGTACTCCAGCAGCGCCTTGGGGTTGTCGTAGGGGCTGCCGGCACGCGCGCGCTCAGGGCGCGCGGCCGGGCACGCGGCGGGGCTTGCGTTGCGGGGCGCCACGAGGGTGGGCCGGCTCACAGGGTGCCACTGCATGGCCTGCCTGAGAGCACGCATCCTGCATGCTGCTGCCCGGTACGCGTGCCAGCGTGCAGGCAGACCAGGATTGGCATGAGGTGCTCGCCCTGCCTGGGCGCCAGACGGCCGTGCCGTGGCGGTATCCTCCAAGCCGCACAACAGTGCGCAGGAGCGTGGGTGGTGCGCACTAGAGGCCCGGGCTGTCCTGGAAGGCGAGCACGTACGGGACGTACACGGACGTCCAGAGCGCGCCCACGAGCGTGGTGTACAGCCAGTTCCTGTACCTGTTGCGGCAGCAGTGGGGGCTCGGGCGGCAGCGCACAGCCAGGCCTGCCCGCACCACACACCGTAACAGGGCCTCCCATGGGCATGCACCGCTCCAGCACCGCACAGCAGGACTCTTGGCAGCGTCTGGAGGCAGAGGGTGCCGTGCAGGACAGCGGAGGGGGCACCAGGTGTCCTTGGGGTGGATGATGCCGAAGGGCAGCTTCTTGCGCTTGTTGGAGCTGGTCCACTGCAGGTCGCCCGCAGCGGGTCTCTCAGGCGTGGCGGGTGCTCGGAGGTGCGGGCAGTGCGCCGCAGAGTCAGCGCAGCGCCTGTGCGAGCGAGTGCGGGGCAGTGCTCACCTCGGGCGCGCCCATCGCTGGCAGCACTCGGGGCCCCGAGTGCGCGCGTGACAGGTTGCTGGCCCCGCCCCGCTTCCGCCCGCGCGGTCCCCTCTTTGCCTCCCCCGGCGAGCTCGGCGCAGGCTCGTCCAGCAGCGGCGCTAGCTCCTCCTCGCTGCTCCCCATGCTGCACGGCAGCCGCTGCGCTGCTCCGCTTGCCTTGCGGGGTGGTGCTCGCACAGGCCTGCTTAGAGGCTGGCGGTGGAGCAGTCGTGCGGTGCGCGGGCACGTGCGGGCAGCGGCGCCGCACGGTCCAAGCCTGACAACAGAGCGTCCCGGTCCTGTCCTGGTGCCCCGGTCCAGCGCTAGGGTAAGCGCCATGCGTCTCCGCAAGAGCTGGCGCAGCTCAAGCGCCGCACTGCAGGGACCATCTGCGCCTTGAGGCTTGCTACCTGTGCCGAGGTGCTAGAAATTGCTTGATCTCACTAAGGTGCTCGACAGCACACACAAGTGCGCGAAGGCACAGACACGGTAAGGCAGACTGTGAAGCGGGGAGAGCGCGCTCCAAGACTGCTCGTCACGGCCGGCTCAAGTCGAATCGAAAATAAACGCCGGATCGTACTCTTCCTTAGATAATCTCGTTTCCACTCGCTTCTTTGCTTGTTATTATAGCCGACGATCATCGGATGGCAAGCTGGAGAGCAGGCGCTGAATCCGACATCACCAAGAGCAGCGTCTGGGAATCATGCAGCGACCACATATTAGCAAAGCTTATTGGCTGCGCAAAGTTGCCCAACCAAAGGACATGTGCCCAACACACCTGGTGCAACACAGCCAAGTGGCCCGCAACGTGACAAACCCGCCAGACCACACACCCAAACACAAATGTAGCAGCAATCCTGTCTCACTCTCAGTCACTGCCCTGCAAAGGCCCCATGGTTGAGACAAGTGATGGCCAGGAACCAAGACATACAGCACGCAGCACGCCACAGACTGCAGCCAGCGTTGCCCTTGGCTGGACGTCACACCAAAACTGAGCCTGCCAGACATATGTTCAAGACAGGTTGCAGACTGTGCCGACAACCCGCACCATGCCCAGCAGCGACCGCAAACAGAAGCTGACTGCGACAACTACACACCTGATCTTTTTCCGGGACGCGAGACGCATGAGCGCGCTGTGCGCCACAGAGTCAGGCACCCGACATCAGGGCCCGACTTGCCCACCATGCCCTTCACCTGTCAGGTAGCACGCAGTGTCTTGCAAGTCGGCGGCAGCATGGCGGCACACGAGTCGCAAATAAGCTGAAGGCTCTGGCGGCTCATGGTAACCAGCGCAACGGCGCGTCAACTGACAGGTTTGAGACCAATGGAACAAATGAAACGAAAGCCCAAAGCACAACATTTCCTGGTCGACAGCAGCACTCCGCTCGCCTGGCAGCCCCCGAACCCTCAACCACCAGGTTGTAGCAGAACGCTGCTGCTTTGCAAGACGTCAGGCACCCTTGAGGGGGCGCCGATCATGCTCCTCAAAGGTGATATTCACCGGCTGCTTGAAGCGCGGCAGCGCAATTGCGCGACCACCCCACGCGGCCATCACTCCGCCCGATCGCGAGGGGTACGGCCCAGCATCACCAACCACGTCGGGCAACATGCCGTCTGTCAGTCGTGCCAGCCCGAGGCCGATGAGGCCTGAGGCGGGTGCTGCCAACACTGGCAGTAGGGCGCATGCCAGCCCTATCGCATCACCGGTGTCACGGCTCCCCGGCGCCGCCGCCCGGCCCGGCTATCAGGCTGCTCTTCACCAGGCGCGCGCCCTTCACGCGGCCCTCGGCGTCGATCGACATCCGGCGGTCCTCTAACACCTGCGGCAGCCCAAAGCCGCCCGAGAGCCCAGCCGCATGCGCCGCCCCCGGGCCGGTGCTCGCCAGGCCGCCCTCACGCCCAGGCTCCGCCGCGGGCGGCGCCGACGCTTCGGCCCCAGCCATCGCAGCCGCCTGGCTGCCAGCAGTCCCCCGCGGCACCGGCGCGCTCTGCTCCGTGGCCGCGGCGGCGCGCTCCATGGAGTGCCGCTCCGGCGCGGGCCGCTCGTCCATGGACGCGCGGCCGCCCGCGCGCCGCCCGAGCCCCGGCCTGGGCTTGCCGGGCGTCCCGCCGGGCGCGGCTTCGCCCGCGCCGGGCTCGGCAAGGGCGGCCGCCAGGGGGCTGCCGACGTCGGCGGGCCCGTGCCCAGAGTCGCCGGGGATGAGCGCGCGCGGGTCGTCCGAGTACGCGCCAAACTTGGCTGCGTAGCCGCCGCCGCCCGGCGCCGCGACCGCGTCGCGGAAGCGCACGCTCGGGTCTGCGGCGCGGTGCGGCGCGCCGGGGCCGCGCCAGTGCGCCTCATCGGCGGCCGCGTCGTCGTCGGCGGCGGCGTGCTCGCCGTCGGCCAGGCGGCCCTGGTACGGCCCGAAGCGCGCAGCAAACGCCTCGGGCGAGTCCGCGATGTTGGCCCGGAAGCGCACGCTGCGGTCGGCCATCGCGTCTGTGCCGCCCGCGGCCGGTGCGGTTGCCGCCGCGCCGGCGGCGCGCGCGGCGCCGCCGGCGCGCACGCTGTAGTCCGGCGCGCGCGGCGGCGCGAGCACGCCGGCCTTGACCGTGTAGTCGTCCAGCGGCCCCGGCGCGAAGCGCGCGGTCTTCTTGGGCTTGGGCGCAGCGGCGCCCGGCGCGGCGCCGGCGTGCGGCGGCCCGCCGGGCAGCGCCTCGGCCTTGGTGACGTCGGCCGGGTCGGCGTTGTCGGCGGCCGCGAAGAAGGAGGCCAGGTCCACGCGCGACGGCTCGCGGCCCATCTTGCGCATGCTCGTCGCCTCCTTCCAGGCCTCCACCGCGGCGCCCTGCGCGGCGCGCGCCTGGTTGGCACTGTGGAACGAACTCACACCGTGGCTGCCTCGAGGTGCTGCACGCGAGTTCGTGCAACGCGAGTCTAGCGTTTGCCTCTGCCGCCTGTGCGCAAAGACGTGTGCGCGTGCCTGCGCATCAGTGCAACAACGGCGCGCCTGCACTCCTTTCACGGCGCCTGGCCAAGCGGAGGTGCACCGGGCATGCAACCGGGCGGGGTGGCCGGCGCGCCTGGGAGCGGCGCAGCGCGTCGGCGGCCGCTGGCGTGCACCAGCCGGGCACGGCAGGCGCGGGCGCGCCCATCAGCCCGACAACCATGGCCACGTCCAGGTCCGCCAGCACCTCCGCCGGCGCCAATGCGTGCACGGACGGCCCGTCGTCCACTTGCCTGCGCATGCGCGGGCACGCTACGTCCCGCGCCAGCCTCACCCGCAATTCGAAACCAGCCCACAGCATTTTCACAGTGTCGGGGTTCCTGACTGAGACTCCTCCCTCCTCTTCAGCATGCTCTGCGAGCGCAATGGCTCCTACATCGGTGCGCAGGTACTTGCAAACAGCGCTGACGGCAGCGCGTTGCTCTCTGCTCGGGCCGGGCGCGCACGGCGCAAAGCAGAAGCAGGCAGCGGCCTTGCGCGGCGCGGCGGGCGGGCTCGCAATGGCCGGCCACGTGCGCTCCGGCGGCAGCAGGTCCAGCACGATGACCGACGTGTCGTCCTTGAGGCCGCCATGCGCGCGCCGGATTGCCGCCACCAGCTTCCCCGGCGTCTCCTGCAGCGGCGCCAGGGTGGGGGTTAGGGTACCATCGGCGTCTCCTGCGGCAGCGCCGCCAGAGAGCGGCCTCATATTGGGAGTGCTGCGCGCGTGAACGCCAGATTGCCGCCGCACACCGCTGCCAGCCCTGCATCGGGTCTTGGCAGCCCGCAGCACACGCTGGCGACAATGCGCGCCTCGGTGTGCCATGAGCGCGACATGCGCGCCACGCGCTCCGGCTTGGCAAACGCGTCCCAGACGCCGTCCGACGCGACCAGCACGCGCCCGCCCGTCGCCGGCACGCGCACCTGCGCGCCGGGCACACCGGCGTCAGCGGCAGAGCCCCGCCGGCGACTTTCTTCGCAGAGACGCTCAAGTCGAATTTGCTGCTGTTTGCAATGCGCTGGGACGTGCAGCACCCTCGCTGGCGGGCACCTCCGGGAGCAAGACCTCAGGTCGCGCTTCAGGCTGCACACAGATGACAGCTCAGATGGGCACGCATGGATGACGATATGATATGAGCCCCGGGCAGCCATCTGCCTCAAGCGCTGCCCTTTGGCCGCAGGAACCAGCGTGCGGCGCGCCTGGCAGATGTGCGGCAGCGCCAGCACGCACGTGCCGACGTCAAAGTCGCCGAGCGAGCGCGAGAGGCAGAGCCCGCCAGGCCACACGCGCAGCGGCCCCCACCCGCTCGCATTGGGGCCGTCCGCTGGGCCCACGCCTGCGCGCGCGGCACGCCCTCCGCTAGCTCAGCTCCACGCTGCGGCTCGGCACGTGTGCCAAGCGCACGCCGTCTGCGCTAGCGGCCCCTTTTGACCAAGCGACACCAGTGCTGGCTCGCAGCGCACGACACATGTGTGCTTGTCATGCTGCGCACCTGGTCAAGCCTGCCTGCCCTGTGGAGCTGGAGAGCGAGGCACTCAGGCTCCCATAGGCTGCCGCACGCAGCACGCTTGCAGGCCCAGCATTTTGCAGGTTTGCGCTTCACGGCGGTCCCTGCTGCAGGACACAGCGTGGGCTTTGCGGACACACTGCGAGTCCCAGCGTGAGTTGCAGCGGCCAGCGCAGGTCCCGCGGCCGATGCGGCCGGGCGCGCGCACCGGAAACGTCGATGGGCGCAATCTGCACGCCGAGCGCGTCCAGGCGGCGGCGCTCGCCCTTGTGCGTTGCGACGCGGTGGTCCACGCTCAGCGGCACCACCGCCGCGCCCGTGTCCAGCGCCGCGCGCGAGTCGCCCAGGCTGGCCACCGTCACCAGCCAGCCCGTCTGCGCGCGCGCGCGCCCGGCGCTCGGGGCATGCGGGCGGGCAGCCGGGCGGCTCGCCCCAGCGCGGTGAGGTCTGAGCGGCGACCCCCGCACCGGCTGCACGCGTCATGCCCGGGCTGGCCGCGCACGCCTGTTATACCTCAGTGCACGCTGCCGACACCGCCTGGCCAGCCTCGCACGATCCTCGCATGCAAGCCCGACAAGCCGCTTCCAGCGAGGACTCGATGAGGCACCTGCATGACAATCGTGGCCGTCGCGCCCGCCAGGCGGCCTTCGCACGCGAACGCCTGCTGCACCTCGTCGATCGCGCTCACCAGCGCCCACTGCGCCGACGGGACCATCAGCTGCAGTGCCTCTGCAGAACGGCCGCATCTGCATGCGCAGAGTCTGCAGTGCCATCAAAGAGTCGTCGCAGCACAGCTGTTCATGTGCGGTGCTGATCCCGCACCACTGCACAGGTGGCAAATCTTGTCCCTGAGTCACTCCAAGCGACCACCGCACGCCCCTCAGATGCAGCAGACGAGGGCTACGCATGCAGGTCAGCAGGGACGGCTGCGCGGCGGCTCGGCATACGCTAAAGAGCACCAACTATTATCCAGGGTTGCAGGGTCTGGCAGCAGCGCACCTGCAGGCTCTCCCGCCACTGCTGAAAGGCCGCCGCATCATGCTCCGGCGGCGGCCCGCCGGGCGGCAGGCGCTCATGCAGCGCCTGCGTGCACACAGGAGAGGCCGGCGTCAGAGGCTCGCGCCGGCCTTGCCTGCACCAGCACGCCGGCACCGCCAACACTCAGCAGGCAAGCCGCAGCTCCGTGGCACCCGCGCACAGCTGCCAGCATGGGCAGCTGCTTACAGTGAGGCACGCTCCCCAGGTTTACTACACATGTTGGCTGCTGCGTTCCTCCAAACAGGCACAGGAGGAGGCGGGCAGCACCCGTAGCGGCTCGTATGCTGTTCTGCCGGCGGAACTGCTGCGCACCTCTATGAGTGAGTCGTGGGTGTGCTTGGCGCAGGCCACGCCATTGTGGCCGTCAAACACGCAGAAGAGCCCGTAGGTGGCCGACCTGCTCGGCGCACCCGCGGTCAGGCGCAGAGCCTTTGCCGAACGGCAAGCTGTGCGCAGCCGCTGGCAAAACACCGCCAGTCCAGCTGCGTGTTACGGAGGGACTCACCTAGCGGACGGCTTCGCCAGGCCACTGGCCGCGCCGTTCTGCGTGTGATCCTCTGCTCCCTCTGGGAACTCCAGCGACGGCTGGCAGAGGACCACATCCTGGCAGCAGGAGCACCGGCAGGCTCAGAGTCAGTGGCAAGTACATTGCCTAGCAGGGCTGCCAACGCTTTGTGCGCATGTGACGTAGCAGCGGCTGCCAGGCGTACATTACTGGTCTGACACACAGCTAAGTGTAGCACGCCGCCTTACAAGTGTGCTACCACCTTTGGATAGGTAGCAGAATGCTGCACGCCAGCCTTTGCTCTTAACCTATGTATTGCGTCTCTGACACTGGGCAAGACCAGCAGGAAGCGTAGCAGCGTGGTCAGTGCTGAAAACAGGCTCTCTCGCCATAAGGAGCCATAGGGACGCCGGCACTGGGCGCGGTGCACGGGGCGCACCTCCCCCTTGAGGACGCACTGCAGAGCCGCATGGCGCACGACAGGGAGCTGGTACTCGTGAAGTCCCAGTGCTGACTTTCTATCCAGACCGCCGTGCGCGGCCATGCAGGAGTCGTCGAAATCCTGCGAGCGCCTGTTCAGCGCCATGCTGTTGGATGCCACCCAGGAGGCTCTTCCAAATCCGTCCTTCGACAGTGTGGCGCTGCCGGCTTGTGCGGCCTAACTGTTTTGTACGTGACAAAGCAACGTCAGGGTAGGGTCCAAGGCTGCGCTTGTACGCTACTCGACAGAAGGGGACTTTCGAGCTTGTTGCCACACATCCTGCACTATATAGCACCGGTTCTGCAATGGCAGGGCTGTTCACCAACTGCTCTGCGCGCAGTGCAAGGTGCTGCGCGCCTGGCAGGACTTGCACAGCCTCTGCAGCGCTGCGACTGCAACGAACTCTCCCGGCAGGGCTTCCTGTTGTGCGCAGGCGGGCAGGCTGCGCCAGGCTGCCTACGTGGCATCACCAGGCTCCGGGCGCGCCTACCCGGGAGAGGCTGAGCTCTCCAGTTGCCCTGTATTGGGCCGTGAGCTTATGCAGCAAACACGTGCGCATGCTGTGATGCTGCAGGCTGCTTGTGCAGACCTGACAGCGACGAGAGCGCCGACGCAGGGCTGAGCGCCCCCGCTGTTGCTGCTGGAGAGAGCGCTGTGCAGCACGCACTCAGCCCGCAGCCAGCCAGCACAGAGGCCGCTGGCGCACGCGCGGCGGACAGCCCGCCTGCCGCGGATCCTCCTGGTGCTGAGCAGCACGCCGCCCCCGCCAGCGCCCCGCACGCGAGCAGGGCGGACGCGCAGCCGAAGGCCTCGACCTCTGGACGCGGCTTTGGGAAGCGCGAGGAGGCGCTCGCGTCCGGCGGCAGCGTGCGCGCCGCGGCGCAGCAGGACCAGCGCGACGTGGCGGACAAGCTGATTGGCGTGTTCCGGGAGCGTGAGCCGGACGGCTGGCGCCGGCTGATCGCGTCCAGCCGGCTCTGGCCGACGCTGCAGGACGGGCGCGCACACGCGGGCTCGCGCTGAGGGCTTGTGCGTCTTGGAGTAAAAAAGAGTGCCTGTTGGGGTGAGTTTTGGCTGAGAGGGGCAAGTGCGAGAGTGAATTCAGGCGCTCTTGTGTGCACATGAGGTTGCAAGCGTGGGTGCAGTGCAAATGCTTTCGCACCTAAGTGTATCGTGCATCGGTCCAGACGGGCTTGCCTGTAGGCTGTGTGCTGGGGCTGCGTTGCTGTACGTCGCTTTCACGCGCGAGTGAGGCGCACCGTGCTTGCGAAATCCTCGTTCATGGTCAAGCGCAGGAGGAATGCCTTGCTGTGCGACCCCGCTATCCGCACAGCCAGCCGAGCTTCGGCAGGCACGCGGCCCAGAACCAGGTGGCAGCACCGCAGGGTCATGAAGCGGCTGGACGAGCGCATCGCGGCCGCTGCGGCCGGCTCGGACGCGCGGGCGGAGCTGCGGCGCTTTGCGCGACGCCTGCGCTCGGTCGCCGCGGAGATGGCCGCGCACGCGG
>JAABUX010004565.1_pt1 | contig 17452 bp, 8 predicted proteins | sample 5561851 | NCBI WGS metagenome assembly JAABUX01 (sample SAMN10711883, study PRJNA513361) | rock metagenome | isolation source: Antarctica rocks | place: Antarctica: Victoria Land, Richard Nunatak red sandstone | collected 2016-01-03 | reverse complement strand
CAGACAAAGCGGGCATGCAGACATATATCGAGGCTTCGCCGGATGGATTGCCGTTGTATTTGAGGTTGGGGTGGGAGCCGGTGGATGAGATGGTGCTTGAGATGGGGAAGTATGGGGCTGGGAGTGGGGTTGAGCGTATGCCGTTTTTGATGAGGGAGGCGGGGGGGCGGGATAGAGTTGGAGTTAAGGGGAGGGAGGGGTGATGGTGTGGGAGGAGGGGGGAGTGGATGGGGCGAGTGTGTGGTTGTGTTGTTGTAGAAGTCTGGTATTATAGCTGGGTCTCATCATTTCAATCGCTGTGGTAGCTTGTATATTGTACTGTGGACCTCGCTCTTGCGCCATTTGTTCGTCATTTGTTGCTCCGCCCCGCTCACTATATCCATATCGTAAATCCGTACCCCATATACTGGCTCTTTCAGCTGCCATAACCTCACCCCTTCTTCCTCTTCACAACCAAATCGCAAAACCAACCCGGCAGTCAATCCGCCTTCGCCGCCATCGGCGGATATTCCCTCCCCTCCTTTTCAACTTTAGGCGTACAGATGCACCAAGACTCCTTGTCGATTTTGTCCATGACTGTGGGGACGTGGGAGCCGCAGCCCCACCAGGAGGATTTCTCTGGGAGAGGGTATTAGTATAGTGGGAGTGGGGGAGGGAGATGGCGAAAGGGGGGAGTACGGCAGGTGGTGCAGGTTCCTGGTTTGCACATTTCTGAGATGGGTGGATGGGTTGGTGGATGAGTGGATGAGTGGATGAGTTGGTGGTGATGGTGGTGAGGATGAGGGTGTGGGTGTGGTGGAAGGGGAGGGGTGGATTGGCTTAGGGTGGGGGAAAGTCCTTGGTGAGTACCTATATAGTAGAGTACTTTAGAGTATGCCGAAGTTTAGCCGAAACACGCTATTAAGCGCTGCCAAGCCACGCTATGTTTTAAATCAAGTACTTTACTTATTTAGCGTATTTAGGACTTATATTAAAGCTTAGCGCTTAACGTAGAAATTTCCCCCCCCCTATTTTATATATAAAATCTTATAATAATTAGCTATCTAGATATTTCCTTTCTATAATATCTTAATATATTAAAATTAAAGCTATATATAACTCTTATAATTATATCTTTAACCGCGTATTATACTTATTCTATAAGCTAGTCTAATTTACTCCTTATTACCTTAAATACTACTAACCCTTATTTTATAAAGAATATCTTATAAGCTAATTATACTATAAAAGAGGAGGCTAATAGAGTTATTATAGATATAATAAGCGCTAGTAATAAACGTAGTAGGCGTAGTAGGCGCGGTAAGCGCGGTAGTAGAAAGACTAGGAAGAGAGGTATTTATACTAGTAATACTACTAACGGCGACTATACTCTAGTAAATATATAAGTATTAACTAAGAAGTATATAGAAGTAGTAGTAAAGATATAATAAGTAAGCTTTACTTAATAGGATACTTATAATAGTATAATAGCTCCTCCTACTAATAGTTATAAGACTTCTAATAATAGTTCTACTTCTTACAATAAGACTAATAGTATACCTATTAAATAACTAGATCTTTTACCTCTACTAGGGCTAGTATATCTTACTTAGAGCCTATTATAAGGTATACCTATTTAGGACTATATATTAATAAATTAGATTTTTAATAAATAGACTAACCGCGTCAAGTCGGTACTTCGAACTCGAGTCGGGTACCCGACTCGAGTCTTGGCGATTTAATACCAAGATCTAGTACCGAGTACCTCGAGTCGGTACCAAGGTAGGTACTAAGTACCTCGAGTCGGTACCTAGGTAGGTACTAAGTATTAGTACCGAAGTATTAACTCGAATCGCTAAGACATTTTTTCTAGTAATATTTTCTATTTTTAGTAGTATTTCTTACTATATTTTCTAATTTTTTTCTAATTATTATTATTATTATTACTAACTAGTTAATTCTTAATAGTAAATAAGATAATATAAAAAGATAATTACTAATTAACTATTCCTATAGAAATAATAACTATAATATACTAATATTTTTTATTTATAATAGTATTTACTATTATATCTATAGTTTACTACTATATTACTAAGTATTATTATTATTATTACCTAGCCTAACCTAGGTAATTCTTTAAGGTAATACAAAAAGGTAATATATATTACTAGGGAACTAAAGGGGGTATTAAAATTCTAATTAAAAAAAATCTATTTTTAGTATAGGGGTAATTCTAGAAAAATTTCGGGGTTCCTTACTATTTTATTAGGGGCTTAGCGTCTTGGCGATACCTTGGCGATTCGAGTTAGGTTAACCTAATTCGCTAAGGTATTAAGGCCTTAGCGAGTCGGTACTAATAGCTAGTACCGAGTATTTCGGTTGGTACTAAGACCCTAACCCGAGTATTCGGTCGGTACTAAATCTTGGTACCGAATCCCGACTCGACGGTTAGTCTATTAATAAATAATAGGCTTATAATAGTAAGAAGTAAAGTTCTACTTCTAAAGATAAGGTATCTAATAAAGTTAGTAACCTTAATCTAGATAATAAGAAATTCCTATAAGAGGAGACTAATTATAAGGTATAGTAGATATATCCCTATTAATATAGTATAAAAGTAGTCTTTTAGAACCTTATTAATATTAAAGGTAGCTAATTATAATCTAAGTAGTATAAAATAATTAGTAATAAAGAGTAGTTATAGAATAATCTTAATTATATAAAGGAGGAGTTATTTTCTATTATTATTAGTATTAAATCCGCCTACTCTAAAGCTAGTTATTAATATATTACGTTAGCTAATCTATTTATAAAGGAGTAGGATAAAAAGGTAGAGCCTATATTATAAGGAGAGTAGAAGAAATATATCTAGAAATAATTAAAAGCTAAAATTATTATTATTAGTACCCTCTTACCTAATTAGGCTATATCTACTCTTAAGAGACCTACCTCTAAGGTTAATACTATTTAGAAATTACCTAGGCGTAGTTATAAGACAAGTATAGCTAATTAAGAAGTAGTAGAAGTATATTACTATAATATAAATAAGGCCGCTAGTAATATATTAGAAAAACTATATCTTAAATAATACTATAAGGATAAGTATTATAATAATTATCCTAGTAGCTTCTACTTTATTACTTTTAATAGTAAGTATTATACCCTTAGTACTAAAAAATAAGAGGTATAGTTATAAGCTATTATTAATTCTATTAATAATACCTTTATAGATTAGCTATCTACCCTAATATACTACTATCTACTTAAGAACTAAGGTGAGGTAACTACCTATTATAAGAATTTAGTAAAGTATAAGAAGTATAAAGAAAAGAAGAGTATATTAGAGTAAATAATAGAAACTATAAGTAAGATAATAGAAATAAGTATAATATAATAGATATTTTAGCTAGTATAATAATAATAAAAAGTACCTCTATAATAGTCTATCTAAGTACTAGACTAGTAATACTAGTACTAGCCTCTACCTCCTCTACCCCCCCTTAGTATTAGCTACCTACTATATTATATATCTACTAACTAATCGCTCCCCCTTTAGCTCTTATACTAACTCCTATATCTAAGCTACTTCTATAACTATTATAAGTTCTATAACTACCCTAATAATATACTCCGCTAGCCCTTATATCTAGTCTAATTAGTACCTTAGAGCTAGAATAGGAATAGGTTATAAAAGACTATTAGTATTAGAAGAAGATAAGAGTAGTATTAGAAGGGTTAAGGGCTATATTAAAAAGGGTATAAGCGACTATTAAGGGATAGTTTTAGTATACTAAGTACCTTATAACTATAGCTAATATATCTATAGACCTCTATAAATATATAATAGAATTATAATTACTATATAGATTAGTAATAGGGTTTAAGAAGGATTTAAAGGCTTTTAAGGCTATATATTATAATAAATATTAAATAGCTAGATATATAATAGTAATATATAAGGGAGGCGGGTTTTTACTAGGTATATAAGAAGAGTATTTACTTAAGAAAGGCTATTAACCTCTATTAGGTAATTAAATATATATCTAATAAGGTATATAATTAATTATTTTAGCTTTATAAAGTTTATCTAGGATTAAGGTCTCAAGGGGAAATAATTTATAGAAGAAGGGTAGTTAATAAAAAAAGTATTAGCGATAATATTATTATATAATTATTATTATAAGTTTTATAAAGATACTTAATAGGGGTATTTATATATTATTTATATATATCTAAGTAGATATAATATATTCCTAGTATTACTATTAATATAGCTAGACCTTACTATTACCTATTACTTTTTTCTACTTAGAATATCTTTATAAATATCTCTATAAACTTCTCCTACTATATCTAGAGAATACTAAGATTCTACCTTTTTAATAAGCTATATTACTACCTTAATTATATACTAGAATAGCTTATTATATAGGTTCTTCTCTAACTTCTAAAGACTACTCCTTAAGTTCTTATTAAAAAGCTTTATAGTCCCCCTTAAATTAATATCTACTACCCGCGTATTTAAAGTACTTTATAGTAAACTAGTTATACCTACTTTCCTTAATAGTAAATTAAAGAAAGCTATTAAAGTCTCTTTAAAATAGGATTTATAGACGTCGCTAATATTATTATATCTATACCTTAAGTAGATTAAAAGTAAGCTTAATTAGGTTATAATCTAGTAAATAAGGTAGAAGAAATTTAATAATATAGCCTCTTACCTCTATTATATCTTTTATATAAGGATTAAGGTAGATACCTAAATTATCTAGGTAAATAATACTCCTTAGTTAGGGGTAGGGATTATAGTATAGTAGTAATTTATTTAGGATCTATAAGTAGAAGTTATTTATATTAAAGTATTCTTTATAAATACTAGTATAAGGTATATATCTATTAGTTATATATACTACTAGTATACTTTATATATTACCTTATTTTATATCCTTACTCTATTATAATAGTTTATTAATTAGAGTATAGCTTATACCTTACTAGCCTATTTATTCCTTAAATATTAATTTATCTAAGAAATATAGTTATTCTACCCTTATATCTATTATAAAGGCCTACTATTATATATATAATTACCTACTCTATAATCTAATAAGCTACGCTAAGTAATAACTTAGCCATTCCTCTTTTAATAAGTAAGATATAATAGGCTAAGAGATAATAAGACCCTATTCTTCTTTAAGAAATACTATTAATTTATCTTAGTAGACTTATAAATATTACTTCTAATATTCTAGTAGAGCTTTCTTTACTATAATATAGATACGCCGGCGCGGCCCTAAATATTATCTTATATATAAGATAGAATAGTATTTTTATAATTACTATTCCTACTAATAGATGATATTATAACTATAATATATCCTATTAGCGATAATAGGGGGCTTTTAATAGGAAAGAAGGAGCTCCTTAGCTAAGGATTAATTATAAGTAGAGATAAGATAATAAGGTATAATATAAGGGTAATAAGCTAGTACTTATAATTATATATAGCCTTAATATTAATAGAATATAATGTTATTAACTAATAATATATTAATAGCTGATTATTATAGGATTTTATATATAAAATAGGGGGGGGAAATTTCTACGTTGAGCGCCAAGCTTTAATATGAGTCCTGAATACGCTAAATATACTTCAAACTGTATAGCCTCTTCCTGCTTCCTTCCCTCCTTCCCTTAATCCAGTCGAATCATCAAAGCAATACGTTCCTGTCGATCGCTATACCGAGCACGTAGCCTGGTTCCTACTTCTCTCTCCACTCAACAATTCCCCTTTTGCTCCCCAGCCATTTCCTCCTCTCAGGAAATCTCTGACCACCACAGCCGGATATGCCATCAATGTTGAATTGCCCTGCAGAGATACTTGTGCTCATTGCCTCTTACCTACCAGTGCTAGACAAGACGAGCCTTATACGCGTTTGCAAGACCCTGCATCAGGTTGCAGAGCCTACTCTTTACCATGAAATCAGCATGGAATGGATCCAAGGCTACCACGACAATGAAGCCTCAGTCTACCGTGCGGCAGTAAAGCCACGAATCCATCTCCTACTCAGTAGGATGTTGGTCTGCCCTGAACTTGCAAAGCTTGTCAAAGTTGTGCGATTTAGTGGCACCAAGTTTTATTCACACTGGGACAGCGCAGCCACGTCCAAGCTCAGTGTTGACGACTCGAAGCAATTCACTGACCTTGTCAGTTCCTCTGGACTTGCTGCATCATACCGCACCTGTGAGATCAATGGTAGAGCGATTATAGACGGTGAAGAACAGCCCTGGAAACGACACATGGCGGAGGGCGACGTAGACTTATACCAAGCGCTGGTCCTTTCCCAGCTTCCAAACATCAATTATCTGCATATTGGGTTTGACCCTTACATGGGACTTGGGTATATCAGTGCTACGCTTCGTTGTGCTTTATGCTCCAGTACCGATTCACCAGAGCGCTCCAGCTTCCGTAGCCTCTTCAGGGTAGACTTGTACGCCGGCATGTTCTACAGAGACCTTGCGGAACTTTACTTACAATCCGATGGCTTCGACATGGCTATCGCCGAAGTCCTGCCCTTCTTCTATCTTCCCAGTCTTCAGGAGTTTCGAGTCGCTATGCCGGTAGACGTCGAATTCTCCTGGCCTACTATACCACCTTGCGCAAGCGCACTGAAGATTCTCCGCCTCCAAAGAAGTCATGTTGAAGTTAACGTTCTGGAGCAGCTGCTTGCTGTGACACCTCACCTGGAGATCTTGGAATACGACTTCTGTTGTCGATTAACGGACGCCAGATCGTCTCCTTTCCTCAGCAGCGCCGACTTCGACAGAGCATTGGCGCATGTGAAAACCACACTCAAGATCCTGAGAATAGCGGTCCACTTCTACTCTAACTCAGGTGATACAGACTATGATGATCCTAATCCCATCTTCGGTATTGACGGTATTCTTCATTCACTCAAGGACTCGCAAAGTCTTATCGAAGCCGAGCTTCCTTTCGCTATGATCCTAGGGCCGAGCCCACAAGCCCAGTCTCTTGCATTACCTGAACTGCCCCCATGTCTGGAGTCACTCACTTTCAGAGATGACATGGCACTCTATCAATCCTACCCTTGGAGAAGTGGACCCTTTCTCGATTATCTACCCACATGCATCTTATATTGGTCGGCTCATAAAGCCAATATCGCAACCATAGGCCTGAATCTCAATGAAAGCCTTGACGACTGGGACGAGAGCGCACTGGCAGCGTTTTCAACATTATGCCACTCCATGCATACAACGCCAAGGGTACATAAAGAGCTTTGGGATTGCACCTGCCCAGGGACCCCCGTATTTGCCGCGGACAGGTTCAGGTGACAGCCTTCAACATGGTCTCGCAAAGTTTAAGCTGCATCGCATTCTCGGATCTGCCACGGGCTAAGGGAATGATTGACGGAAATATGGACTCACCCAACTTTGTTTGCAGGAAGTTAAATTTCTATTAAGGATTGTCTATGACGTTACAGTCGTAGAAAAGACAGCTAGCCAACCGTTCGATACATCTTTGCACATTCATGACTTCATCAAACCATCAGACATAGTCGCTCGCTTCATAACAGGGGAACACAGAGTCATGTGACTAGACCTGCTGCGTAAGATTCGATAAGCTAAAACCACATCAATGCTGCCGACCTTGATGCTGATTTAAGATCTACATACCGAGAATGTAGTATATCACGAACAAAATCAGTCCCCTCGAGGCTCAATGGAAAGATACCTCTCACACAAATTGATTTGCTTGACGCTTGTAGGGGCAACGGTATTATCCCTAATCGCTACACTGTCCATTTCTTGGATAGGCCGTACCCCAACAGATTCCATGAATTTGCGACAACCCCATTTCGCAGGGGCATAATCGGCGGCACCACATGCTGGGTACAACATTGGTCCTTTTCCGAAATGGTCCACCGCCCATGTAGCGACAACTGCATGCTGATCTCTGATACCGTCTGGACCACCCAGGGGGTGTTCCACGTTGTACATGTGCAGCGCCATTACCTCTGCACAGTTCGCAAGACTTCGATGGCGTCCAGGGTCGGTGCCTACCTTCTTATTGTCTATCCTTTTCTGCATTATTTGTGTTCGACATGCTTCCAATTGCACTTCAATATCTGTCAAGCTCTCTACCATCGTTTCGAGATCGAAGGGTGTAATATCTGTGTTTGGTAGTGCCGCTACCTGCTCAGTGCTTGAGTCTGAGGCTCGACTGGGATCCGAAGTCGAGCTTTTTGGAGTCAACCAGTCGTAAGCGAACGAGGTGAAGCCGTGTCCCCGTACGGAACTGGCAAAGAATACCTCGTTGCCCACTTTCAGTGCGGCCATGGCACTGGGTTGCTTTTCCATGCTTTTGAAATCCGTGTTGCTTTGCATCACACCCCAAGCCTGTCGCGTTAGGCCCACGAGAGTGGCGTCGTCAATGTCTGTGTTTTTAGGGAAGGAGGCGAGGAGGGTGAACATATTCCAGTCGTTGGCTTTTGCTGATGGGTTCCACACGATCGGTAATGGTGGAGGATTGATTCCGAGAACCTGAGATAAGATTGCGAAGGCTAGAGCTAGATGTGGTAAGGTACGCAATGTCCATGATGTAGGCATCTTAGAGTATGAAGAGGTGATCGATGACTCAGTGGGTCAATCTATGGAGATTGCGTGAAGATCAATAGTCTGAGCGGGAGTGAGGTCTTAAACAATCTGGGAGTGATCACATCGGAATATGCTTGCTCAACTTATATACAGAATTCTCAAAACAGCCTACACAAAGAGATACTCGGACGCAGGCCACCCGTGCTACCAGTCTAGACTTCATGTTCCTGCGGGCTATGCAATGCTGAGAGACGCCGCTGTTCAAGTTATGCCGCCGTAAACGGATTGTTTCAAGGGGCACTGCGGCGTTTAGAAGTCCTGAGAGTTGGCCATACCTGTCCAACAGTGATTACGATCCAGTTTTCAAGTTCCTGCAGGCTATCCAATGCTGAGAAACGCCGCTGTTCAAGTTATGCCGCCGTAAACGGATTGTTTCAAGGGGCAGTTTCAAGGGGCACTGCGGCGCTTGGAAGTCCCGACAATTGGCCATACCTGTCCTTATACAAGATTGTAAGAGATCCTCGGACGCAGGCCACCAGTGATAACGATAAAGATTTTAAGTTCCTGCGGGCTATGCAATGCTGAGAGACGCCGCTGGCTAAGTCATGCCGCCGTAAATGGATTGTATCAAGGGGCACTGCGGCGATGCAGAGTCCCGACAATTGGTTTTTGATGTTCGTATATTACACATGGAATGAGGGCAAGTAACGCTAAGTGCAAATGCTGACTCCTTTAGCAACCACCGCACGATAACCATCTCGGCGTTGCAGTTTCACGTGTCAGCTGGAGACGTTTGGCGCTATGCTGCAGGATTCTATGCGCAGACAAGATGCCCTACACAACTCCAATGGCCTTTTCGCGTCTCATGGATATGCAAAGTGTTGGTTCCTGTAGGATCTGGGGGCTGCTATTGCTGCCTTCGGGAGATAGTCCAGGCTCGTATCCAGAAAACCCTGTCACCTACACGTGAACCTGTTCGAAAGGCGGCAGTTCAATCGTCAGTGGTACAGCTATACCAACATGGGCACATTCTCATTCACTTGGCTCAGAACGTCAGACGCTCGGCACGTTGCCCCCCTTCCCAGTGCCACCAGGGCTGTGAACGCACGGCGTTCTGTGACACATGAATCTGAAGCTATTGCTTGACATCCTCAGGGCATAGCATTTGTGATATAGCATTACCTTTTGCTATGGTTTATTCGTTGCCGGAAAGCTTATTACTATAACAATAGCCGGGAAATCAAAGCTTGATGAGACAGATGATAATAAGGATGGTCGCCAAAACCGTGCACTATCCTCTTGATGTGGAGGACACCGACGTAAGCACACTGCTTGGTGGATTATACGCACCCTAGTATCCGTCTTGTCGAGGTGTTGCTGCGAACCCCAACAACGCCGTATTGTTTCACACTCATACAAGGCGAAGCAAATCCATCAATCTCTAATGTGAGCTATTCGAGCGGCTCAGCCAACGTCTCGACAAACACCCTTAATAGCGTGCTTCATATATACATGTCATGAGATGGATGTCTATCACAGTTCTGACTCACCAGGGAACGATAGCCTTTTATACATCGAGTGCGAACGTCACGACTACTCTCACAACCTTGACTTGCCTTTTGACATTTGCTTTCGGATCTTGTTCTCGCTACATCACAATTCTCCAGAGGAGACCACTCCTCACTTGACAACATTTGACGAATAGCAATGTGGCCCAATACTCTTTTGTTCGTACCTACTGCGTTATATACCGTCGCCATCACGGCCTACCCTTGGAGTCTGGATACTTTCTCTGGTCTGCCAAGCCGAAACGTCCTCAGACGAGATGACCCAACAGACCCTGAGGACTTTTCAGCGTTCACCGGCTTCGCAGGCCTAGGAGACTCGTTCGCAGCAGGTATAGGTGGGCCGGCTCACGATAGTGACACGAAATGCGCCAGAGGTGACACAGGGTACCCGAACCTCATCAACGAAGATGGGAGAATGGGAGATCCTGCTGGACGGACTTTCCAATTCCTCGCTTGCTCGGGAGCAACTTCCAAAGATATGGTCAAGAACCAGATTCCTGCGACAAAAGGGAACCAACAACTGATCACCTTATCGGCGGGCGGAAATGACGTTGGTCTTTCTAAGATACTCGATGCTTGTATATTCGGGTGGTCACCAGTTCCTGCAGATTGCAATACCACGATAGCGAACTCTCGGAAGATCATCGATAACGAGCTGTCTAGCAATCTCAATCATCTTTACACCTTAGCTAAAACGAAACTGGGGACCGACCCCAAGAATCCGGGCAAGATCTATGTGACCGGTTACGGCAAGTACTTTGACGCCAGCACGACACAGTGCAACAGCAAGACCAGGTCATTCTGGTATCAACAATTCAATAAACAATACCTGACACAAGAACTAAGAAGAACTTTGAATGACATGGTGGATGCAGTGAACAGTAAAATAGCAGACGCTGTCAAAGCCGCTGGCGATCAAGTAGTCTTCGTGAATTGGGATCGATACTTCACACGCTACCGAGGTCGCTATTGTGAACGCAATGTCCCAGAGCCAGATGCCAGCAGATTAGGCCTCCTGTTCTACGAGTGGGACACCATAGACAACAACGAGCCTCCAGCGAACGATCCTAGCACTGAATTGAAGAGGTCGGGGACGTCCGTTGGAGAGGGGAGTTTCGGTGGCGACATTAACAACTTTGTCGAACAGACCGTCAAAGCCCATCCAGACTGGACTTATGCACGGCCAGGTGGGCCTGCGGACGCAGCAACTGTCATTAAAGCTCCACCAATATCCTCCACCAGTGGGACTGGAGGAAGCTGTCGGGTCGGAACAGGTAAACTCGCCAAAGTCTGTGTAGGTAACACGATTGATCAGCTCGGAGTCGTACAATCGTATTTGCCAACGACATGGCTGCGTGTTTTCCATCCCCGCCCCCCAGGACAAGCGATGATTGCCAACTTAGTACTCTATTACATGTACGTGGACAGAGCAAAGCTCCTGGGCCAGCGAGCTGGACCTGAGATCAGCTCGATGACTGTGTGTGCAAACGATCCGATTCCTTCTCGGAAGGCTCGTCCAGCACCATCGGTCGTTACTTCGAACGGCTTGGCTTGTACCAGCCCGAGCAGGATAGCTTGTGCTACCTTCAACCACAAGAGGGACGTTGCTCCTGCTACGATGACAGTGCCGGCGCTTGGTAGGAGGCAGGGACCTGGCGTGGTCCCATTTCACTCCAATCCCCCAGGCACTGTTCCTCCGGGTATACCCACGGGTCCGGCGACTACGTGTAGTTGCACCGCTTGATGTTTAGGTTAGCCGACCATGAGTGAACAGGACTCTAGTCCACAGTTGCAGTGGTCAATTCAGGGACCGGCATGGCAGTGAGTTGCGCACCGTGTCTGTTACGTATATACATGAAGCACCAATCTGAGCTTAGTGATACATCGTCTCATGTAGAATGGATTTCCTCAGACACGTCGTCTTCGTAGGCGTATATCTATCACGTGAGTGAGTATATAGCCAAATGATATCTATTTACAATATATTATTATTTAGCCGCTAAGTAGCTAGTCTACTAATATTAGGGCTATATATAATAAATATAAGGCCTTTTATAATAGCTCTAATACTTAAAAGAATACTTATATCTAAGTAATATATTCCTAGAATAAGTTTAATTAAATATTAGTCTAGAAGTAGAATAGTAGGAAAAGGTAGATAGATAAGTATTTAAACTTTTAAATAAATATAAAGGATAAGTATTATTTTAAGAGAGAAAAACTATTAATATTATTAATCTCCTCTTTACTAACTCCTAGTAAAACTAATTTAATAATATATTATCTTATATAAAATAATACGTATATATATATTATATAAGTATATAAGTAAATATTATTTATCTATAATATATTATTATCTAATTACTAAGTAGTTAGTTTACTACTTATTGGAATTGAGTCTTTATAAGATATTAGATGATTAAAACAAAGTTGGTTCTAACCACACCAGGTTTTAGCCTAGATTCAGACATCATCAAATTACAACATTCAACGTCAACGCTCGAAGACCGCAAGATCCCAGGGTATGATTGTAGTCATGAGGACACCAAGAACCCTTGATCAGATTGACTGGCTGCGTGAGGCAGGCACTAATGCATCTCATCATCTGATCTCTTGGGTTGGGTTGTGCAACTTTTCCAAGCTTGGAAGCTAGCAGGACTGACTGTTGTGCTGTGCAGAAACAACACAGACACATATAAGGTCACTCTATATGGTTTGCAGGCTCTGATTCGCTCAGCATGGTGCTCAAACCTCCAGCGACATCGTCGGGTATTCCAGCCAAGCAGACTAAAGGGTACCAGACCCCGCGTGACTAACGAGAAACCCCTTAACGACAGACCCTTTCCATCCTATCATTGGTCTAACCGGAGATGATACATAGGCATTGTGATTGCTAAGCATGCCCCTGGCTGACTGAGGTGGTGACTGGGGCGCCGTCCTTGTCACCAACCTCCAAATTCCCCGCAACAGCGACAGCGACGGTTTTTATATACGGAACAAGCACAGTATATATATCAATTGGCGCCTCTATTGCTATGTAGATCTATGTATATTGCGTACGCATTGCGCACATTATTTAAGGGGCCTTTCCGAGGGGTCTCTAAAGTCAGTGAGATGAGAGCTTACAGGTTTACTAAGCGCACCCTGCAGATGAATTAGCGATACGACGCAGGTGCTCGTCCGTTTGCGTACCCTACCTGAGATCGCTCATGCTAGGTTGCGTAGATGGCGTCAAGGACCGCTCCGCGTGCCCGCAAAGCCTTTCCTCTGCTGCACGGCACGGGCTATTCTAGTGAGATATGCGCGTGGCCCAGCAGAGTGAATTCGATAGTGCATCTTTTCTCGGCCACATCCATCAAATCTACAGAGCAGTCCAATGCTGGCAATGGCGACCACATAAAGAACGGTGGTTGCACCTCAAGTATGTGGACGATGATATGGGTACGTTCTACCACCCTCCTCTGCCCGAATTCAGTCACTGGCCCTCCTTAAAGGCGCCTTAGTCATCATCCATTCAAACCTTGCGCGACCAACATCTGGCATCATGTCCGCACTATCAAAGCAAGAAATTAGATACGAAATGTCACACGCCAGTGACAACCGAGGTCCAAGCCTGGTTGCGGCATATGCAGTCTGTCTTTCGTTGGCATACGTAGCGACGATACTCAGATTCATATCTCGGCGGAAAAGTAGACTTGCCTTCATGGCCGATGATTGGATGTTGGTTGTTGGGCTGGTAAGAAAAGTAACCGGTGAGGTTTGTCGATTGACCGACTGACAGGTGTGATATCTAGCTCTTCACAACTGGGCAGGTTATTGTAGGTTCCTATGGTACGACGGCGCCATTTTTTTTGGTAGACGAGGGAGAAGGGAAGGAGCCAGCTAAGCAGCCCTGTCTGTCACGTAGGTGTATATCTTGGAGCCGGCAAACATATCATTTTTTTGAAGAACCCGACGATGTATATCAAGGTAAGAGATACTTGAACGCTATACCCTTACCGGTTGACATGTACCGCCTCCGAAGCAACACGGACTGACCATATCCCATACGCAGGGCTTCATATTGATCGAGATTTTCTACACCACAGCAGCAGCCCTTATCAAGTTTTCCACCCTGCTACTCTACCGCCGCATCTTCGATTCCAATCGAAGGCTCATGATCGCCTGCTGGGTCGTGGCCAGCGTCGTCGCTAGTTACAGTATCGCGCAAATTGTTATGTCCATCTTCGAATGCACGCCCGTTCATAAAACCTGGGACCCTGCGACGCCTGGAACCTGCCTGAATACACTCGTCGCAGCGACGAGCCCTGCTGTAATTAATGTCGTCGCTGATATCGCGACGGTTTTCCTGCCAATGCCATTGATCTGGAATATGCAGCTACAGTGGAAGCGCAAGGTCCAGTTACTTGGGATCTTCATGCTTGGAGGCTTGTGAGTTTCTCTCTATCCTAAAAACTTTGTACAACACAACGTTCACCGTCGAACATTATTGATGCGCGGATAGTGTCATATTCGCGAGTATCTGGCGCGCAGCGACCATGAAATACTTATCACACATAGACGCTAGTTGGGCCAACGTCGACCCCTGCATTTGGTCGATCGTTGAGAACGGCATCGGTAAGCCGCTACTTGTTCACATCTGCGTCTATATGGACGAAAGTCTGCTGATAGTGCGAGATGGAAATAGGAGTTGTCAGCACTTGCCTTCCTACTTTGCGGCCATTGTATTCTTTAGCCGTTCGAGGACACTATTGCCGCTCAAACGAGATCTGTACTCGCTGCCGGGAGGCTTCCAGTAGATCGACGAGTAATCCCAAACTTTGGGGTTTATGGAAACTCTCCAGCGCTACGACCCGTCAAGACAGCAATCAGTCCACTATGCCCGGCTCCGCCTCTTCCATGGGCGAGAAGGCTGACCCTGAAAGCCAACGACCTGGGACAGGCAAGCAAAAGCAACAAACTCGGCTTTTCTCGATCATGGATCAGCCTTTGTGAGATTTTCTATGGCTGGGGATTCGGATGTGACGCAATCGAATGTCTTCACATCCAACATATCAGGACGAGACGATTGTTTATTTCGCCGCTTGTGCTGAGATATTTATGAGTGCTAAGCCCTGATCGTGAGAGAGTGAGCTGTATCCCTGACTTTATTGAAGGCCATACTAAGGATATGCATTCTTGTCATTGATATTGCATTTCGATCTCTATCTCCGAATTTAACGTGAGCGAGAGTGTGTCGAGCTCGCGAGAAGTTCTTGTACTCTACTCATGACGTTGCTGTCAATGTTTGTGTAGCGACCCGTGTTGCGCGTTGCTTTGGCGCACAGCCGCTTCTTTCTTACCAGTCGTCCTTGGTTCCCAACTTCATTCTGCATATCACTTTCCTACCACTAATGAATAATCACGATATCCACCGGAGTCTGAGGTGATCTTGTCCGTGGACTAGATGTTGTGGAGCGGCAAGGGCAATGAAGCGTTCTTCCCCATCCCTCTTCTTTGCTTTACTTCACTTCGCAGTGCGCGATGCTATTGCTTCGAATCTCTTGAACACGTCTACAATTTCCCTCCCTGACACGTGGGTAGCTATCTCAGAGATGATGCCTCAAACATGCCCTACCTCGTCCTGACCCTTTCAGTATATCCAATGCGACCACCCTAGGCGTTCCTAGTGACTTCAGTATCGAGTTCAGTACAACGCACGACTTTGGGCCTCCCATGGACGAAATAGCAATCTACATGAATACCATCGCCGCCCTTGAAGACTTGTGCTTCAGGAGTCAAGGCGCGTACATGCCCGGTCATCCTCGCGACAAATGGTCAATGCCGCAACACGATCTGTACATCGAAATTTCATCTCAACAAGTGCGCTTCGCCATTTGGGGCCTGCAGCTTACCGCTGGCGCTGTCCGCAAGGCAGACTTTTGGCCCATTATCGGGAGATTCTACTGGCGGGAGCAGTTTGCGGGGAGGGTGGATATTGCGAATAGCGATTATCCGCTAGACGGCGTTGATTTTGCGACAGGAAAGCAACAGGCTGACGAGGTTCCGTCAAATACGACAGCAAATGCCAGCCACTCGGGGATTTTCACGAACACCACCACAGCCGTCGATCTTATCGACAGCGCGAAGCTGACCATCGTCCCAAGATACAACGGCGCATCCATGAGCGCTCGATCCGTCTTCGGCACGGCGATCAACGTCATCGTATCTGGTGCCGAGAAGGGACCCGATACGTATTGTCTCCGGTTACTACTTCCAGAAGTCGACGTCGTGACAGAGTATGATGCGAATGGGAATCCGCTGTTGAGGTATAAGTATGTTATTAGGGCTATGGGGATGTTGACGACGTGGATGGTGGGGATGGATCGGTTTGGGGAGATTGATGTTGGGGTTTTGAGGGGTGGGGGTTTGATTGGGAGGGTGAGGGTTCGGAAGAGGGGGGGAGTGAGTGTGGGTTAGGAAGGTGGTCGGGTGTGAGAGGCAATGTGATTCGCTGTCTTAGCAAAGGCTTCGTCTGCGGTATGGAGGGTAACGATGCTGCTCTTTGGGATATCAGGTGTTAGAAATCAGGCTTGATCCCACGCCGGTGATGAAGAGGGGAGAACATAATGCTCTCCATCGACGACTTCCTGGTACGTGGTCACCTACGGTAAATATTGAGATCAGACCGCTTGAGAACCTTGTTGTAGACTTACTATTCACAACGTTCCCACCTTACTTCACGAATGCTTTCTGTAAAGCCTACTCAATGATGAGATATCGACCATCGAACCTACAATTATTATCCTAAGATTTACGAAAGAGCCTCTACCTATCAGAACTATACGAACAACAATAGAGCAAGAGGAGACACAGAAAAGAAGAGATCTCTATTTACAACCCCATAGCCGGGCCATGAAAGTAATCTCCACGACTGGGGCTTTCAATGCATGTACAAATATACAACAGTAGAGCCGTCTCGAAACGAGCCTGCAAGCCCCCCTCCACCTCTCCCATCCAATAATACCTCCCCAAACCCCTTCTATTCGTAGCGTAGATGAGAAAAGCCGAGTAGCACCATCCGTTGAGAAAGCTCTAGGCGATCGAGACAACGACGGGTCCCTTCTTACCTAGGTAGTCAGTCAGTGACTTTGGCGTCGTCCTGTGAGCTGAGCTGAGTGGGGTTTTGGATCGAGAGGGTTGGAGCATCGGGGGCTGTTGTTGTTGTTGTTGGATAGGATGATTGATGTTATTGGATAGGATGATTGATTTTTCGTGTCAGTGCGATGGGGGATGGGCTGGGG
>JAABUX010004564.1_pt1 | contig 17464 bp, 15 predicted proteins | sample 5561851 | NCBI WGS metagenome assembly JAABUX01 (sample SAMN10711883, study PRJNA513361) | rock metagenome | isolation source: Antarctica rocks | place: Antarctica: Victoria Land, Richard Nunatak red sandstone | collected 2016-01-03 | reverse complement strand
GCAGAAGCTTTTAGACTTTATTGCCTACTACAACCGCACGATGGCTAAACCATTTTTGTGGAAGTTTGAAGGCTACCCAGAGTCTGTCTAATCTGGTGCGTTACTTCTGCCGAACTGCACTAGTCGCTCAGCGACTCTGGAACGGCACCTTCGAGAATGAGGAACAACTGCGCGAATACTTTCAAGTGATGATGCCGATGTACTCACTCACCTATGACCCCAAGTCACGCCAGGAATCAGGGAACCGAACCATTCTCTCTCCCGATGCCATCAATGTTGCCTTTAGTGGTTTCCTGCGCTCTTACAATGTACTAGACCAGTTATATAAAATAACCTCACCAACCTTAGTGATTGGAGGACAGCATGACTGGATTTGTCCACCTGAATTTTCTGAAGAAATTGCTAGAGAAATTCCCAACGCCGACCTGAGAATCTTTGAAAACAGCGGTCATTTGATCCGGGCGGATGAGCCGGAAGCTCTCCTCGATGCGATCGCTGGTTTCTTGGTCTACAAAGGAACAGCACTGAAATAACTCGTTTTTTATCAGTGCTTTAAGGCTCTTTGCGCCAACAAGGAACAAGCGCGATGCCTTTATATCCATGCGTGAGGCTTACTTGCCGGGTAGATTCGTTCTAGAATAGAAGCTTGGATTCAACTGTTGCTGGAATGGGAGGAGATCGAACAAAAAGTGGCTGAGGGCAAACATGACAGCACTTGAAGTTTACAACCTCCGCAAGACTTACAAGCAGCGTGGAAAGCTGATTGAGGCAGTCTCTGGCATCTGTTTGAGCATCAATACTGGGGAAGTACTAGCTTTTCTTGGCCCTAATGGAGCAGGGAAGACAACCAGCATTAAGATGATTGCGGGCTTGATCAGGCCCGATGCGGGTTGGGTGAAGATTGCTGGTTGTGACCCCCATCGCAATCCGCAAGCACTCCGGATGCTAGGTGCAGTGCTGGAAGGAAACCGCAACCTTTACTGGCGGCTGACTCCAGAGGAAAACTTGGAGTATTTTGGGGTGTTGAGAGGGCTCACCCGTAGAGTAGCCCATCAACAAGGTCTTAAGCTGTTAGAGAGATTTGGCCTCCTGAACAAGCGTCGCACTCCGGTTCAGACTCTCTCACGGGGGATGCAGCAAAAGTTGGCTATTGCAGTAGCTTTGATTCACCAGCCCCGACTACTGCTGTTGGATGAGCCAACTTTGGGACTGGACGTCGAAGCTAGTGAGAACGTCAAAGCGTTAGTACGGGAGGTGGCGCGAGAGGGCTGTGCCATCCTCCTCACAACCCATCAACTTAATGTGGCTGAGGAGATCTCAGACCGGGTAGCGATTATTCACAAGGGCAAGATTCTCACTGAGGAACCAACTCGTGAGATGATCCGGCGTTTTTCTGGCTCGACCTATACCATCGAAGTCGAAGGCGAGTTAGACCCAAGGCGAATCAGCAAGATTGAGGTATTAGGCGCAGTGGTCCAGTTGGGACAAATTGTTTACAGTGGAACGCCAGAAGGGCTATATCAGGTGTTGGCAGTTCTTGAACCCCTACCTCTAGTACAAGTGAAACAGGATCAGGCTGACCTGACGAAAATATTCTTAAAGCTAGTGCGAGAAGACCGCCATGCTTGAACTGTTCTTGACTGAACTAAAACGGATCTGGACGGAGTTTATTCGCTACCCTGTTGATGCGATCGCCGGAGTCATTGTCACTACTTTTATCTTTTATGGACTATTCCTTAGCGCCCGCTATATAGCTGGCCCCAGCTTACAGTTCGGTGACCGACTGGATGCGATTGTGGTTGGCTATGTGATGTGGATCTTAGTAGTATTTATCGTCTCTGATATTGCTTTTGGACTACAAATCGAAGCGCAGACCGGAACTCTAGAACAGGTATTCCTGTCGCCGTTCGGCACGTTGAGGGTCTTCTTGGCACGGGCGATCGCTAGTCTGACATTACGTCTAGTGCTGATTGGGGTAGTTTTGCTGCTCACCATCGTTCTTACCGGGCGTCACTTGCACTTCCCGCCATATCTCCTGCTGCCGCTAATCACAGTTTTACTAGGAGCCTATGGTCTGGGTTTTATGATGGGAGCTTTAGCCTTGCTGTTTAAGCGCATCCAGCAACTGCTCAGTCTTGTTCAGTTCGCACTGTTGTTTTTGCTGACATTTCCCACTGAGACCTGGAAAGGTCCACTCCAGGTTTTGAGACTAGTGCTGCCAATGACCTTAGGTGCAGGCGAACTCCGTGATCTGATGGCACGCAATCAGAGTTTAGACTTTTCTGTGTTTGCTCTTGCCTTACTCAATGGGGTAGCATATTTTGTCTTGGGTCTGTTGGTTTTTGGTTGGGCTGAAGGCAAAGCCAAGCGTGAGGGAATACTCGGTGGATATTAACTAGTATCAGTTGTGGTTCACCAGCAAGTAAATAGAGCTGCGTGGTAAGGATTCAGGTCATGGGAAAATGACTAAAAAGCTTCTCCACTAAAGGTTTGAAGTCAAATCTATTTTTTTTGATTCTCAATAATAATCCGTGGGATAGCCATTTCTCGTTGCTTGTTGATAATATCTGCTGATTTAGGCTGGAAGTCCTGAGCTGAAATGCTCTCCAGGCAAGGGTTTCAACTATCTGAATTTTTACAGCTGGTGTAGGGATAGTCTTGGCATTCGACCGCTCCTACACCTGGGAAATCTTGTCCCAAATTCCCCGACAGAAATTCCAACCCTCAAAAAATGGTCTTGAGAGCACCGTCGTAGTCCTCAAGAATTTCAGCTGAGCTGAGCTGATGGGGGGTATTTAGTTAGACCATTCTCAACCAGCCCTGAACAAGCTGTGAACAATGACCAATATTCTCCCATTGAGGAGTAATATTTACCTAGGCTGTCATCCCTGCACTCATTATTAGTAGAGTGGGGTATTTCTGCCAACCTTAATAAATGTTTACACCAAAACTTAAAACAATGAGCACCAAAATTCCGTCCTGGATGAAGGTGCTGCTGGCGGCTTTGTTCGGTTTAGTCATTGCCTTAGCAGCTAGTAGCCCCGATTATGCAACCAATCTATTGCCTCAGGCCAACGTCCGAGCTGCCATCAGTAGTAAACAGCTCCAAGCTGCCTACGGTAAATTGCCCTTGAGTTTTGAGGCCAACCTCGGACAGACCGATGACTCGGTCAAGTTTTTGTCCAGAGGCAGTGGCTATAGTTTGTTTTTAACACCCACGGAAGCGGTGCTGGCTTTGAGTACACCTCAAGGCAAGTCTAAAACCATTAGCCATGGGCCTGCTGTTAAACCACAATCAACGCCCAATCCCAGTCCCACCGTGGTGCGCATGCAATTGGTTGATAGTAACCAGCACTCACAAGTAACTGGGTTAGACCCACTACCAGGCATTGTCAACTATTTCCTGGGTAACGACCCAAAACATTGGCACACCAACATTCCCACTTACGCACAAGTGAAATACCAGCAAGTGTATCCTGGTGTGGACATGGTTTATTATGGCAACCAACAGCAGCTGGAATATGACTTTGTAGTTGCACCAGGGGCTGACCCAAACCTGATCAAGCTGGCTTTTGCAGGAGTTAACAAAGTGTCGGTGAATGGAGAGGGTGATTTAACTTTGCTGGTTGGCACCAAGTTAGTTCAACTGCATAAGCCTGTTGTCTATCAGCAAGTGAATGGCAGCAAACAGGTAATTGCCAACAACAATTATGACATCAATAGTTCTAACCAAGTCAGCTTTAATCTGGGAAGATATGACCGCGCCCAGCCGTTAATTATTGACCCGGTGTTGAGTTACTCTACTTACCTTGGTGGTAGCGGTGAGGACATTGGCACTGGCATCGCCGTGGACAGAGCAGGTAATGCCTACATTATAGGTAATACTGGCTCGACCAATTTCCCCACCCAAAATCCCCTACAGGCTGCAAATGGCGGCGGCGGCAACTTTGATGCCTTTATCACCAAGCTGAATCAAAATGGAGACGCTCTGCTCTACTCTACTTACCTTGGTGGTAGCCGTCTTGACAATGGCACTGGCATCGCCGTGGACAGAGCAGGTAATGCCTACATTACGGGTTATACTAACTCGACCAATTTCCCCACCCAAAATCCCCTACAGGCTGCAAAAGGCGGCGATTATGATGCCTTTATCACCAAGCTGAATCAGAATGGGGACGCTCTGCTCTACTCTACTTACCTTGGTGGTAGCCGTCTTGACAATGGCACTGGCATCGCCGTGGACAGAGCAGGTAATGCCTACATTACGGGTTATACTTACTCGACCAATTTCCCCACCCAAAATCCCCTACAGGCTGCAAATGGCGGCATTAATGACGTCTTTATCACCAAGCTGAATCAGAATGGGGACGCTCTGCTCTACTCTACTTACCTTGGTGGTAGCAGTAATGACAATGGCTTTGGCATCGCCGTGGACAGAGCAGGTAATGCCTACATTACGGGTCGAACTGGCTCGACCAATTTCCCCACCCAAAATCCCCTACAGGCTGCATATGGTGGCGGTGGTGGCTTGCAGTGTACCCACCCCGAGCTCAATGTCGCCGAGTTCGCGTCACAGAACTTGAAAGTTTCACGCACGGGCAGATGACCGTAGTTGCCCAACCACACTCTTCTGCGCTTGTACACTCACGCCCAAGTCTTGACCAGGCACCAGGCTAGAAGGCCACTCAGCGGCGTGAATTTGACCACAGTGGGTACACTTACAGCTAGGTCGCTGGTATTCCACAATTTCAATCGGACGCTCCACCAGTTGAGCTACTTGCTGCACCTGCACCGCCACTGGTTGAGAGTTAAACTCAAGGCTTCCACAATGGGGACAGAGTTGGGGTGGCACAATTTGGTAACGATCCACTCGCTCGAAGCCAATGCGTGTTTTTCCTACATGTCCGGGTTGCCCACCTGGCTTGCGCTTTGGTTCTTCTGTTGCTGTCTCTGGTGGCGGTAACGCTTTAGCTTGTTCAGAAATCTGCTCGCAGGTCTGTTGAGGGAGGCTTTGATCAGGTCTGGCTATCTTGATGCAGGTTAACTTGGAGGCGATTCACTGTCTGCATCAGTTGCGAGGGTGCCCCGTTGCTGTTCTGTGAATGATCGCTACCAGTTCCTCTGTGGGCAACTGGTTAAGATTCTCTGGGTCTGGTAATTACGGTGGCATGGCTGGGGTCATGTAGCTAATTTACTGGAAATTTCCCCCGATGTCTTGTCCTAGACCTGAATCCTTACACCGAAACATCTTTTACACAAGCGCGTAGATAGCAAAGATATTACCAATAAGTTTCAGGAATACTTCACAGAAATAAAAGACCCAAGAGTGAAAAGGACGAGATGGCATTCACTCACTGATATCATCACAATTGCTATTTTAGCAGTAATAGCAGGAGCACTCTTGTTGGGAAGATATTGAGGAGTATGGACTAAATGAAAAAGAGTGGCTAGAGACATTTCTAGAACTACCAGAAGGAATACCCAGCCCAGATACCTTTAGAAGAGTATTCGAGAAAATTAATCCCAAAGAATTTGAGCAGTGTTTTCGGCGGTGGGTACAATCGCTGGTGGAGAAGTTGGGGGTAGAAGTAGTCGCCATAGATGGCAAAAATCATAGAGGGTCATATGACAGAGCATCTCAGCTAAAAGCTTTGCATATGGTCAGTGCCTGGTCAAGTGAACACCGTTTGGTCTTGGGACTTTCCGATAGTCAGTGCCAAATCGAATGAAATCACTGCGATTCCAGCACTGCTAGAAATGCTGGACAAAACTTGGCTGCATCATTACAATTGATGCAATGGGTACGCAGAAATCGATTTCCCAAAGAATTGTAGCAGCTCTCTTCTGATTATATTTTGAGCCTCAAAGATAATCATCCTACACTGCATCAACAAGTGAAAAATTGGTTTGAGGCTAGCCTTGCACAAGGCTTTTGTTGGTATTAATGTGAGTATTAGTCAACGGATAGAAAAGGGACATCACCGCCTCGAAAATAGGAAGGTTTACACCGTGCCAGTGTCACAGCTTCCTACCCTTTATGAACAAGACGAGTGGGCAGGACTGACAACAGTAGTGATGGTAGTGCGTTCAATTCAGCATTGGAATAAGACTACCCATGAGGTGCAATTTTACATCACTAGTCTTGCCAGTGATGCGAACAAGATTGGTAGCGCAATTCGACACCATTGGGGAATTGAAAATTCTGTTCATTGGACATTGGATGTCACCTTTCATGAGGATGAATGTCGGATTCGTTCTCTGCACAGCCCGCAGAATTTTGCTTTGCTACGTCGAATTGCCCTCAATGCCTTAGAGCGAGAAACATCTTTTCGTCGCAGTATTCGCCCCTATTCACGCCGAGCTGCGATGAATGATCAGTATATGGTTTCTGTGTTGGCAGCGGCTCTGCCAAACTCGAACCCTCCGCTATGATCCACCTTTCAATAGGGTTTGAGACGCGCTAACCCTGGTTATTGTGGAGGACATCATCTATGTTTCTAGTTTTTTGACATAGGCTGGACGTGATGTCAGTGTATTGAGTAAAGATTGGTCTGCTGTCCAGAATTCGGCTTCTTCTAGCTCGGCGACCGCCAAAAAAGCAGCATCATAGAGTGTTGCTAGGGAAAACTGTTCGGCGATTGCCCATGTTTTGACACGGATAGTATCGCTATCGAGGTAGTCAACAGGCATTTGGCAGAAGTCATCATAAAATCCTTCTGCCTGTGCCGAAGTAATTGCCCCCAATCTAACTTTTTTTCGCAACACTGAGCCCACTTCCGCCCAGGCAATTGCTGGAGCAACCAAACGCACATTCGATGTCAGTAATGGAACGATCAAGTTTCTGGCTTGGGGTTGCAGTGTCTCAGGTACAAGATCAGGAATCCAAACACTGGTATCAATACACTTAGTCACGCCGTCCCTCATTTGCTCGAAGCTGACGAATCAAGTCCACAGAGCTTGATTGGATACCTGTTTGAGCTTCTACCTCAGCACTACGAGCCACAATGCGCTGATGAGCTGCCAGAGAGCGCCGCCGTCGCACTTCACGGGCGATCGCTTCGACAACCATCTCGTTAAACGACTCGCTGCCCTCTCGAAACTGCTTTGCTTGCTCAAGTAGATCGGCAGGAATGCGAATGGTTACAGCTTCTCGTTCCATACTTGTGCTTATGCAGTCAATATGTGCAATCTTATAACGATATCATGTAGTGTAACTAGGTTCTGTCTCGATCTGCTGCCACCATTGGCAATGGGTTAGCGATTGCGGTGGTGTTATCACAGAAGTTGTAGAGTTTCTCCGAAGAATAAGGCACTTTGTTTCTGTCGTACATCGGTTTTACCTGCTTACCCTATGCCACATTCACGCTCTATCAACCCTTTGAGATGCGCTTACCCTGCTCTGCCGCCGTGCTGAGCATTTGCCCATTACAGTTTCTAACTAGGGAAAGCCAAAAGGGCTAAATTGCCCACCCCTATCGTAGAACTGTAGCCTTCCAAAGCCAAGAAATTGACCATGGGGCTTAGCACCTGCTGGAAATGCCGTAACACCAAATAGGTAGACACCGTCAAGGGGATTTCGATGGGGAGACAGGCTAATAGTGATTATTTGTCCAGGCGGAACGGGTGGGTTAAATGTGATAGAAATTGTTTGTGTCTTTTTCTCCTGCGTCGCTCCAGCAAGTGAGAGCCTCTGTCTTGTATCCCCTCCTGTCTCCACAAACGCTTTGGTGGATTTCAAGTCAAACCTAATTGCCACTGTTCCCTCTGTTTGGTTGATCGTTACCCGCTGCAGGGGTTCTCCTGCATTTGCAGGGAGACTGAGTGTGAAATAGTAAGTCGCAAAAGGTGAATAGGCTTCTTTGAAGGTGCTAGTCGCTGAAATAAGTTGTGGAGGATAGGCAAAATAAACGGTGCCATCTGCCAACTGAACTGCTTGAGTGGAGCCAGTAGCAACTGCCGACATAGCAAGGGTTGTGGCTAGTACACTTGAAACGCGCATTTTTGCTTCAGGTTGCTGTATTTTTTATCAACTCGGGCTCCGCATTTCTTGTCTATACTCTTGTGGAGTGAGTCGATGTGGTTTTGGGACTATAGTCATGGTAGTTTATGATACCATAGAATTTATGGTCGGTGACGCTGGTGCTAACAGCAAAGTTAGGTAAATTCATGAAAGTTTTAGGGCTAGTCCTGTCTGCCTTACTCTTACTGGCAACACCCAGCATTGCTGTTGAGTATCAGGGAAAGAATATCGATGGCAGAAAACTGGCGGCCAAAGCTTACTACTCTAAGACTGGTGCTGTCTACAAAGTTCAGGTGCAGTTTAAGAAAAACCGAGCCACCATTTACTTTGTCAATGGTGGGCAAGTAACTATCAGGCTGAGTCATCGGGTTATAACTGACCCAAGCAGTATTGAAGGCTTTGGCAGTCCTGGAGTGTTTAATTTAGGTGGAATATTTAGTGCCGGGCTAGCTTATGACAATTTAAGCAATCGTCAGCCTCTTGGGCCACAATCGTTTGAAGGCTTCTGGAGAATTAGTCTAGAAGATCCGGCTATAACGCCAACTAATGCTAAAAGCAAAAGCCAATCTGGGCAAGTATTATAGGCAATAGGCAGGGGCTTGGCTCCAGCCGAAGTGTGTCCCGCGCTACAGAAATCGATATCTACCTTGACAATCCAGACTTTTGCCCCCTCCCGGCACTGATTTACCGAAAAGTAGAACTACAAACTACAAGCTGTAGATCCAGTGGCAGCGACTGACTCCAGATTAATCCAGCTCTGAAAACTAGTAAAACAGTGAAGCATTAGACTTATTGCATAGAAAGCGTAAAAAATCAAGCTGCTAATAAGAGCTAAAATGAAAACACATTGTTGAGAACTCGAACTCTAGAAACCTTACCAATACCTGAGCGATGAAGTCTTAAATGGTTATGACCGCCATCCCAGTTCGTCTTTAACTACCTTGACTGCTGTTGCTACAGCACTCGTACTGGCAGTGATTTTATACGGTTTGGTTGAATCTTTAGACTTGGTATCTAGCCGCACTACATTATTCTCCCACAGAGGGCTTTTGCGTGACCAATCAAGCTTCGCCAGCTTTGAAACCATCACCTCATCAAAGGAATTGCTTTTTTCTTCATAGGTGTAATATAGCAATCGTCCTAAAATTTCCAGCCCAACACTTACACCTAGTAGGCAGTCTTCCTTGAAAGCACTAACCTCATCAACTGTCAGCTCCTCAACCTTCCTCTCAAAAAGAGACTTGGTGTCAGAGCATTCCGAGAAAAACTGATTTAAGCACTGGGACAGTAGCTTTGCCGACTCTTCAACATTACGATCTAAAAGTTTATTGTTTGGATCATTTGCAAAAGCGCAACTCACAGCCTTGGCTACATAATTGCTGGTATAGATAAACTTAGTTCCAGATCCAGGAGATGCCTTAATTTTCTGTGTCTTACCCTGAAACATGGGAACTTGTTCAACTAATTTTTGAGTAATTCCGTCACTACCTAAACCCCCGAAAGAAACTAACTGAGCGTCGGATATAGGTTTAGTCTGAGCCATATCCCGGAAGTCTGTTTGGCACTGACGGAGATCATCTTCCAGAACAAGGGTAATTGGCAAATAATCGTTACTAATAATGTCTCTGCCATCACCTTCACTCATGATCAGCTCTTGGATCGCACGGGTACGATGCTGTCCATCTGTAATGTCTAGGAACACCCCTCTTGGAATAGTAACTAAGTAAACACTACCCCAAATAAGATCAATCTTAATCTTTTGAGCTGAAACATTGGCAGTCAAAGTACCCAGAATCCATTTCCCCTTAGCTTGAACGCGGTCAACAATATATTGCTTTATTTTCTTGGCATGTTCTTTGTCAACTGGACGATTTTTACCTGAACTAGGATCATTCTTGATAGCATCTGAGGGATCGGCTCTGAGAAGAGAAGGTAATTGAGTTGCATGGACATTTATCTGAAACATTTCCCGCTTTCCTTGATGAAAGCCAAGTGCCAGGAAGCATTCTGCCTTGCCATAGTTTTCTAACATCCGCCGCTCAATCACGGTTTTAAATTGGCTTACCAAATCAGGTTGAGCAATATTGGTATTAGTTTCATTTATTTCAGAAATTGTCATACAGAAATACCTCATGAAAAAGTGTTTTTAGAGAGTGTTTAGAAAATTCCTTCTATCTTTGCCTCAAAGTAGTCCCACCCCCCAGCTGGACTGCCATTGACTTTTGTTGCCGCTGTGCGAAGCGCAGGTGGCATTTGCGACAAGTCATCTTCTCGAGAGAGAAATGTTCATAATTTTCACCTCGGTAATCTCACTTTTTCAACTTGAACTGTAATTTTAACTATAAGTCACAAAGCTGGCTTATGTGAAAACAAGAAGACCTTAGTGGGTACATCAATAATTTTGGTATGTTATAGTTGACAGACAAGTGAGGGCTTTTCGCAAACTAACTTGTTAAATTTGACTTGCTACACCCCCTGGGTGGAGGAGATACCCCATTGCGTGGACTTGCACGAGCATTGCCAGGAAGGATAATTATTGACATGCCGTTTGACCTGAAGAAGAACGTCTAGAAAACGCCCGTGTTTCAGCAGGAAAAGAGAAATGACTATAGCACAAGATCCACAAAACAAAGGTCAAGCTCAGCGTACCGTTGCCGAGTTGGTGGAAGACATACAAAAGCTAACCGCAGAAATCCAAGAGCTATACTGTCTAGACGCAATCCCCTGGATTTTGGGTTTCAGTGGCGGCAAGGACTCGTCTACAATATTGCAACTTATTTGGTATGCGATCGCAGCCCTCCCACCAGAACAAAAAACCAAAACAATCCATGTGATCACCACAGATACCCTAGTAGAAAACCCTATAGTCTCTGCCTGGGTACGCAAATCCCTAGAGCAGATGAAGGTTGCTGCCCAAGCGCAGGGAATGCCAGTTGAACCCCATCTGCTACAACCAGAGATTAAAGACACCTTTTGGGTAAACCTCATAGGCAAAGGCTACCCAGCACCCCGCAACCAATTTCGTTGGTGTACTGCACGCCTGAAAATCAATCCTTCGAACCGCTTCGTGCGCGACATGGTGCGAGCGAACGGTGAAACTATTCTTGTCCTGGGTACTCGCAAGGCTGAAAGCGCCAAACGTGCTGCCACAATGGAAAAACATCAAGCGGGGAGAGTTCGCGATCGCCTCAGTCCTAACGCTAGCCTGCCCAACTCCCTGATCTACAGCCCGATCGAAGACTGGCGGAATGATGAAGTCTGGATCTACCTTAATCAGTGGCAAAACCCTTGGGGACAAAGCAACAAAGACTTATTTACTATGTATCGGGGTGCAACAGCAGATAACGAATGCCCCCTTGTAATCGATACCTCAACCCCTAGCTGTGGCGATTCCCGCTTTGGGTGCTGGGTTTGCACAATGGTAAGCCAGGATAAATCGATGGAGGCGATGATCCAGAACGATGAAGAGAAAGAATGGATGCAGCCCTTGCTCGATATCCGCAATGAATTGGATGTTGCGGACGATCGCGACAAGAGAGATTTTCGTCGTATAGGTGGTAACGTCCAACTTTTTGAGCGCAACGTCAACGGCGAAATCTCTGTTGAACCGATTCCTGGCCCTTATACTAAAGAATGGCGAGAAATATGGCTGAGGCGAGTTCTTACGGCTCAAACAGAAATTCGTCGCCATGGTCCAGAACAAGTACGCGACATAACGCTGATTACCCCAGAAGAACTGAGCGAAATTCGTCGCCTCTGGCTAGAGGACAAACACGAATTTGATGACAGCTTGCCCCGCATCTACCGCTTAGTCACTGGCGAACCCTTCAGAGACTCGCGCCCTGGAGCCGAAAACAGTTTACTAGGCAGCGATGAGTGGAGCGTTCTGGAAGAAATTTGCAATGGTGATGCCATGCACTTAGAGCTGATGGCAAAGCTCCTAGACACAGAACGCCAGTATCGTACGATGGCTCGCCGCAATGGGATCTACGATGCCCTAGAGAAATGTTTTGAAACCAGTTCGCGATCGCAAGAAGAAGCGATCGCCAACGCCCACTACAAGCGCGACTTGAAAACTGCTGCCGGTGTTGGCAACGTTGAAACCGTTAAACAACTAACGTGGGCAAGCTTAAAATTCCAACCAAACAATTCAGAGGATGCTAATGGTTAATTGTTTAAGATAACTCTTACAATTAGCCATTAGCCATTAGCTATTAGTCAACTGTGATCTTTCTTGAACTTGTACTGCAAAATTTTGGCCCCTATTGTGGGCGTCAGGTACTAAATTTACGTCCAAAAGTTGGCGATCATTCTCGCCCAATTATCTTATTGGGCGGCATGAATGGTGGCGGCAAAACCACCCTAATGGATGCCATTCGCCTCGCTCTTTATGGGCATCGTGCCCAATGTTCCACTCGTGGCAACTTGAGCTATAGCGAATTTCTCACCCAATCAGTTAACCGCCACACCGCAAGTGGTGAACAAACCTGCATTGAATTGGCTTTTGAACATATCCTCAACAACGTGTCAGTAGAGTTTCGCATCAAGCGGACTTGGACAAAAACCCCTAAAGGTGGTAAAGATATCTTAGGCGTTCTGGTGGATGAGTGGCCAGACACTGCCCTTGCTCAAATCTGGGATGAGCGCATTGAAGATTTCCTACCTCTAGGAATCTCTAACCTGTTTCTTTTTGACGGTGAACAAGTAAAAGAACTAGCAGAGCAAGAAGCACCTCCGCCCGTCGTAGTTGAGGCGATTCGAGCACTGCTGGGGTTGGAACTAGCTGAACGACTATCAATCGATATCGATATTTTAGTCAACCGCAAACGCAAAGCACTTGCCGATGCCCAGGAACTTGTAACCCTAGAGGAAATTGAACAAAAGCTACTCTTTCAACAAGAAGAATACCTTGCGGCTAAACAAGCGATCGCAGCACTTCAAAATAAGTTAGAACAAGCCCAAGAGCAGCAGCGTCAAGCCTCTGAAAGATTCTTGTCCGAAGGGGGCAAAATTGCTGGGGAACGTAGCCAGCTAGAAACACAGCTGCGTTACTTTAATGGAGCTGCTGTTGCCCAACGTCAGGTTATGAGTGATTCGCTCGCCGGTTTTCTACCCCTAGCTTTGATTTCACCACTCTTAACCCAGGCTGTTGCCCAAGGACAAAAAGAATACCGACACCAACAGGCAAAAATAGCACGAGATGTCTTGAGAGAGCGAGATCAACGTCTTTTGAATTGCATTACTCATCTGGCGTTGCTGACTGAACAAATTGATAAAATTAAATCATTTCTTGACCAAGAGAATCAAGTGCTTGAGCAAAATATTGGCTCGGATGAAGAATCTTGGTTAGCAGCTGAGCCCGAGCAGATCAATCAGCTGGATAAGGTTCTCAAGCACTACCTGCCACTTGATCAAGTTAAGGCAGTAGAGCAACTGATTAATCTCAAAAATCAGGAAGAAGAGCTTACAGCGATTGAGAGAAAACTAGCTGCTGCTGCTCCACCCGAAGCGTATGAAAAGTTAGCCGATGCTGTCAGACAGGCGCAAGCTGAACTAGCCCAAGCCAAAGCTAGCTATGAAACAGCGCTCCGCCAGTGTAAGGAATTAGCGTCGGCAATTGAGAAGACTAAAAAGGAATTGTCGCAATATAGTGAGCAAAACATCGACAGAAAAAATGATGAACATATCATTACCGCATCTGCCAAAGTTCAAGCTACACTCAAGCTTTTCCGGGAGCGATTAACGCTCCGCAAACTGAATCAGTTAGAGTCTGTCGTTACCGAGTGTTTTCTCTATCTTCTGCACAAGTCAGATTTAGTGCATCGGGTTGAAATTGGCACCAGCACTTTTAGCCTTTCCCTATATGATTTAGGTGGTAAACCAGTTCCCAAACACCGTCTATCGGCTGGGGAAAAACAACTGCTAGCTATAGCTTTCTTATGGGGATTAGCCCGTGTTTCAGGACGGAAATTGCCGGTTGCAATTGATACACCTCTGGGGCGTCTAGATTCTTCTCACCGGACTAATCTAGTAGAGCGGTACTTCCCTGGAGCCAGTCACCAAGTCATTCTACTATCTACAGACACTGAGATTGGGGAAGTTGAAATTCAACAGTTGCGACAACAGGATGCGATCGCGCGTGAATATCTGCTCAAATACGATTCATCTGGGCGCCAGACAATCATTGAACCCGGTTATTTTGTCTAAATTGGATGGCGGCTACACCAAATAATTCGTAATTCGTAATTCGTAATTCGTAATTAAAGAGGGTTCAGGCCCCCGCCAAAATCTTTAATTTGGCGGTCTACAATCAGTGGCGAGTGCAAGCTCCCACTGATTGCAATTACGAATTACGAATTATCTTGACCCGGAGTTGTTGTCAACCTCTAGCTGAAAATCGTCATGTTTACAGGACGTTGGCAGTCAAGGCTATTGTGCATTGCAGGTGCCAGCACCGATCACTGGGCTACCGACAATCGTTGCACCTGAACTAGTATACTTAAGAGTCACGGTGAAGTTGACCGTAACGCTGTTATGTCCTGCGGGGCCCATGAATAGAAGCTTTTCTGGATAGGTAGCCTGTGTGCCTATCGCACCGCTCTGCATAAAGGCTGACGTCGTTTTGAACACACCACCTGTCTTGGAATCTTTACCTTCGAGACCGCTAAAATCTGCGGTAACACTAGCAGTGGTGCCGCTTACTTGCTGTAAGGTTTTTATGTTGCCACTAGTGGTCAGAGTATCGTTTGGAGGACACGGATCGGTAACCTTTGAGAGGAAGAGGAACGCTGGGATACTTCCCGTCGTTTGAGTCCCTGCTGCAGGCGCTGTGGTTGGAGTCGTTATGGTTGCAGGCGCTGTGGTTGCAGGTTTTGTTGTGGTTGCAGGCGCTGTGGTTGCAGGCGCTGTGGTTGCAGGTTTTGTTGTGGTTGCAGGCGCTGTGGTTGGAGTCGTGGTTGTGGTTGGAGTCGTGGTTGCAGGCGTTGCTGCATTGCAGACGGCGGTGCCGACAACTGGGGAGCCGACGAGAGTTGCACCTGAATTAGTATACTGAACCTTGATGGTGAAGGGGATTGTCAGGCTACTTTGTCCTGCCGGGCCTGTGTAGACAATACTGTCTGCATAGGAAGCCTGTGTACCTATCGGACCTGTGTGCGTAAATTTTGAAGTTGTGCTGTATGAAGCAGCTGTCGTGGAATCTACGGCTTTGACATTAGTAAAATCCCCGCCAATACTAGCATTTTGGCCGCTTACTTGCTGTGTGACGGCTAGGTTGCCGCTAAAGCTCAGATTGTGGTTTGTACACGGATTGGTAATCCTCGTGATACCTAATAAGGCTACTGGGACATTTTGTTGCGTTTGAGTGCTTGCTGGAGTCGTTGCCGCCAATGCAGTAGATGCTCCAAAAAGAAGTACTGCTGCGGAATAAAAACTCGAAAGTTTTACCTTCTTCATAGTTACCTTACACCTGGGTAATTAAGCCTTAATTACATGAGTTATTCAGCTTCGGTCAACCTCTGGCTGAAAATAGTCTTGTTTGCAGGCCAATGCAGTTATGTTTGCAGGCCGCTATAATTAGAGATGGGACTAATTCTCGGACTGATGGTTTACCCTGATGCACGCATTGCGCCAGTCTATCGCCCCAAGAGTCAGGTAATCGTGCTTGAGAATCAGAAACCGTTCAGCATTCCTAAATTGTGGCCTGATTGGCAAATGCAGGTTAACAGCTATTACCGTCTGCTTCTAACTGAGATGGAATTGCCACTAGCGCTTCTCTAAGGCTAAAAGAATAGCATGAGGTAATAGGCTGTTTACCGTTTTTTTAATGTGCTATTGTGGATTGCAGGTGCCAGAACCGATCTCTGGGCTGCCCGCGATAGTTGCACCTACAGCAGTAAACTTAAGAGGCACCTTGAAGTTGATCGTAACGGTTTTATGTCCCGCCGGGCCCGTGAATAAAAGCGTTTCTGGATAGGTAGCCTGTGTGCCTACAGCACCCACCTGCTTAAAGCTTGATGTTGTGTGGAACACAGCACCTGTCTTGGAATCTATACCTTGGACACCGCTAAAATCTGCGGTAACACTAGCATTGTTGCCGCTTACTTGCTGTAAGGTTTTTATGTTGCCGCTAGTACTCACACTATTGTTTGGAGGACACGGATCGTTGAACTTCGAGAGGAAGAGGAACGAGGGGAGACTTCCCGTCGTTTGAGTCCCTGTTGTAGGCTTTGGAGCCGGTGTTGGAGTCGGTGTGGCAACCGGTGTTGGAACCTTGGTTGGAGTCGTTGGAGTCGTTGTAGTAGTCTTGGTTGGGGTTGTTGGAGTCGTTGTAGTAGTCTTAGTTGAAGTTGTTGGAGTCGTTGTAGTAGTCTTGGTTGGAGTCGTTGGAGTCGTTGCCGCCAATACAGTAGCGACTCCAACAAGAAGTGTGGCTGCCGAAGAAAAACTCAAAATTTTTACGAGCTTCATAGTTACCTCACACGTAGGTGATTTAGCGTTGATTATAAGGATGAAAGAATCAAAACTGACTGTTCTTGCTGTTTAGAATTAGTGAAACGTTCTTTTTCTCATCATTAGAAAGCTTGGTGCAAGAAACGATGCCAGAAAATAGTTTGATACTTTAATTCCTCTTTTTATGGACTGAGCTTTGCTAATAGCTTAACTACCCAGAATAACTTTGACAATCGGTAAAAATCAGAGGAAAATCATAAAAAAATCATAATTATATAAGAGCGAATTCCTATTCGGAAACGAGAAATTATCCGAAACTGCTGCTACGGTATTAAAGGTATAAAATCGTACTATTTGGAGTAAAAGTGGGATGCACCCAGTTAGGGCTTCGTCCCCAATTGGGGAAATTCACACCCTCCAATACATGTCAGTAAACTAGGTAGATTAGCTACCTTTGCTAATAACTTATGGAACCACCAATTGACCGCATTCGCATCTCCCAAACTGCCAAAGACCAGCTGACTAAGCTTAAGCGCATCACTAAAATAGACCAATGGAATATCTTGTGTCGCTGGGCGTTCTGTCGCTCTCTAGCAGAGCCAACCATTCCTTCACCTGTGCCAATTCCAGCTGATAGCAACGTTGAGATGGCTTGGCGCGTGTTTGGGGGAGAAATGTCTGATATTCTATTAATCGCCCTAAAGCAACGCTGCTACAACGACAACTTAGGTACTGAGAGCGAAACCTTAGCCATTCAATTTCGCCTCCACTTGCATCGCGGTATCGGCTATTTAGCTGGGGATCAAAATCTAAAAAAAATAGAGGACTTGATTTCAGTCGCTGTGCAGTCTCATGGTCGAGTCTAGCGCTCTTTCATCACTCTAGGCAGAGGAAAATCGAAAATCCTCGTCTGACACAGGTGTTGGGACTGCTCCTCGGAATTTATTCATTAGCGCAATCAGCCGAGGAAATCCCAAGGATAATTGGAAAATT
>JAABUX010004563.1_pt1 | contig 17469 bp, 21 predicted proteins | sample 5561851 | NCBI WGS metagenome assembly JAABUX01 (sample SAMN10711883, study PRJNA513361) | rock metagenome | isolation source: Antarctica rocks | place: Antarctica: Victoria Land, Richard Nunatak red sandstone | collected 2016-01-03 | reverse complement strand
GCAGTAAAGCGGCCGCGGATGGCGCTCAGATCGATCATCGCGACAGGCTACAAAACCGCTCCGTGACCGGGAATCCCCCTATGGCGAGAAGTCCCACCCGATTCGGCTATTTCCTGACGGGCCCTAACCCTCCCTTTCTGCTCCCTCTCCCGCCGGCGGGAGAGGGCCGGGGTGAGGGTGGAGCCACCCCTACCCAAACCGCCCCACCTTGGGAAACCCATTCGGCGGCAACCGCCCCGCTTGACCCCGCGCGCCGAGCCAAGCCCGCAAATCCATCTCCGTCCGCGTCTTGTCCCCCAACCGCCAACTCAACCCGTCGGCCATCCGAAATACCTTCGCATCCGCCAACCCGCCGTCCTTATATTTCTGCAGGATCACCCCCGCCCCCCGCCCCATTTCCGGCACCTGGTCGAGCGGAAACACCAACATCTTTCGGCTCGTCCCGATCACCGCCACATGGTCGCCCTCGGCCGCCACGCACAGCAGCGTCGCCTCCCCCGGCTTCAGGTTCAGCACCTGCTTGCCCGTCCGCTTCTCCGCCAGCAGGTCCGCCGCCGCCGCCACGAACCCCCGCCCCGCATCGCTCGCCAGCAGATACCGGCGCCCCTCCTGCCAAACGAACAGCGTCACGACGTCCTCGTCATTGCCCATCTCCGCCACCACCCGGATCGGCTGCCCATCGCCCCGCCCCCGCGGCAACTCCCCCGCCCGCAGCGTATGCGCCCGCCCGCCGGATCCCAGCAGGCACAGCCGGTCCGTCGTCTGGCACGCCACCATCCGAGCCAGCCCATCCCCCTCCTTGAACTTCAGCTCCCCCCCGAGCTTCAGCCCCCCCCCGTCGGCCAAATGCCCCCGCACCGCCCGGATCCACCCCTTGTGCGACAGGATTACCGTGATCGGCTCCCGCTCGATCAAACTCTCCGCATTCACCTCGATCGCCGCCGGCACGTCGCCCACCGTCGTCCGCCGATCCCCCAGCTTCCCAGAGCCGAACTTCGCCCGCGTCGCCTCCAACTCCCCCTCGATCGTCGCCCACCGCCGCCCCGGATCCCTGAGCAGCCCGGCCAGCTCCTTCGCCTCCTTCGTCAACCCCTTGTGTTCCTTGCGAATCTCCATCTCCTCCAGCCGCCGCAAAGACCGCAACCGCATGTTCAGGATCGCCTCCGCCTGCACATCCGTCAGCGTGAAATGCGCGATCAGCGCCGGCTTCGGATGCTCCTCCTCGCGGATGATCCGGATCACCTCGTCCAGGTTCAGATAGACCGCCAGATACCCGGCCAACACCTCGAGCCGCCGCTCGATCGCCGCCAACCGATGCCGCGACCGACGCTCCAGCACCTCGTGCCGATGATCGAGCCACGCCTGGATCACCCCCGACAGCCCCATCACGACCGGTGTGTGATCCGCTGTCAACACGTTCATATTCAACGAAAACCGCGTCTCCAACTGCGTCGCCCGGAACAGCGTCTCCATCAACACCTCCGGCTCCACCCCGCGCGACTTCGGCTCCAGCACCAGCCGCACCTCCTCCGTGCTCTCGTCCCGGATATCCCCCAGGAACGGCAGCTTCTTGGCCTCCAGCAGCTCCGCGATCTGCTCGATCAGCCTCGATTTCTGCACCTGGTAGGGGATCTCGGTGACGATCACCTGCCACATCCCGAGCTTGCCCTTCTGCACCTCCCACTTCGCCCGCGTCCGGAACCCGCCCCGCCCCGTCTCATACGCCGCGAGCATGCTCTCCCCGCTCTCCACCAGCACGCCCCCGGTCGGAAAATCCGGCCCCTTCATGTGCTCCATCAGATCGGCCGTGCTCGCCCCCGGCTCCCGGATCAGATGGATCGCCGCCGCACACACCTCGCCCGCATTATGCGGCGGAATGCTCGTCGCCATCCCCACCGCGATCCCCGCCGCCCCGTTGGCCAGCAGGTTCGGGAACCCGCCCGGCAGCACCATCGGCTCGCTCTCCTCGCCATCGTACGTCGCCCGGAAATCGACCGCGTCGTCGTCGATCCCCGCCAGCATCGCCTGCGCAACCTCGGTCAGCCGCGCCTCGGTGTACCGCATCGCCGCCGCGTTATCCCCGTCGACGTTGCCGAAATTGCCCTGCCCCTCCACCAGCGGATACCGCGCCGCAAACTCCTGCGCCAACCGCACCAGCGCCTCGTAAACCGACGCATCGCCATGCGGATGATACTTGCCGATCACGTCGCCCACCACGCGCGCGCACTTCTTGAACCCGGCCGCCGGGTCGAGCTTGAGCTGGTGCATCGCGTAGATCAGCCGCCGATGCACCGGCTTCAGCCCGTCCCGCACGTCCGGCAGGCTCCGCGACATGATCGTGCTCAGCGCATACGCCAGATACCGTTCCGACAGCGCATCCGCGAGCCGAGTATCCTGAATCAACCCAGCCAGATCGTCCGCCATAAACCCTCGTTCCCTTCCAACTCCCTCTCCCCCCGGGAGACGGCCGGGGTGAAGGCGAGCCGCCCTCTCCCAAACCTCGTGCAATAAACCCTACCCTCACGCACGCCCATAATCGTATATGCCGCCGCCCACCTACCCGCAGGATCCCGCCATGCTCCTCCGCCTCGAACCCCTCTTCGCGCTAGCCCTCGCCACCGTCCTCGCCACCCATGCCCCAGCCCAAGCCCAGCCCCGCCTCTCCGCCACCCTCACCGCCACCCAAGCCTGCCCCGCCACCACCTCGACCCACGGCGGCACCGGCCCCGCCCTCGAGCCCGGCCACCAATACCAAGTCGTCGCCCAGAACCGCCCCGACCCCACCTTCTTCCAGATCCTCCTCGACGGCCAACGCCGCTGGGTCGCCACCACCTGCGGCCAGCTCGACCCCGCTAACGCCAGAGCCAACGTCGGAGCCAACGCCGCCGCCGCCCCCACCCCCAACTCCCAGCAACCCGGCACCCGCGCCACCTACGTCTTCGCCATGAGCTGGGAACCCGCCTTCTGCCGCGCCCACGCCGACCGCCCCGAATGCGCCCCCACCGAGCTCGGCGCCGCGGGCCGCCAGCTCAGCCTCCACGGCCTCTGGCCCCAGCCCCGCGGCAAGGCCTACTGCAATGTCGACCCCGCGCTCGCCGCCGCCGACCGCGCCCATCAATGGGACCGCCTGCCCGAACCCGATATCTCGCCCCGCACCCGCCAACGCCTCGCCGCCCAGATGCCCGGCCTCGAATCCGGCCTCGAACGCCACGAATGGGTCGTCCACGGCACCTGCTCCGGCCTGCCCGCCGACGCCTACTTCAACCGCGCCGCCGACCTCTCCGAACAGATCAACGCCACCAACCTCCCCGCCTTCTTCGCCCAAAACGAAGGCCGCACCCTCAACTCCGCCGCCATCCGCGCCGCCTTCGACCAAGCCTTCGGACCCGGCGCCGGCGCCCGAATCCTCATCTCCTGCCCCAGCCGTACCATCCAGGAATTCGACCTCAACCTCGCCGGCGACGTCACCGGCACCGCCAAACTCCCCGACCTCCTCCTCGCCGCCGCCCCCATCCCCCCCGGCTGCCCCGCCGGCCTCGTCACCACCCCCTAACCCACAACCTCCCTCGCCCGCTCTCCCCTTCTCCCTCCGGGAGAGGGAGAGAGCGGGCCTTCACGCTGACACCAACCACCCTACCCAGCCAAACCCACCACCCGATCCAGCAACATCAACCGAGCCTCCGGCACCCCCAAATGCCGCGCCCCGAACGCATCCCGCGCCAGGAAATGCCCCGTTAGCCGCAGCCCATCGCGCCAATCCGACGCCTCCGACCGGTTCGACCCGGCCAGAAACCCCGGCAACACCAACAGCCGCCCCGCCCAAACCCCCGCCGCCTCCCGCGCCACCGCGCGTCCCGTCCGCGGCGACACGAACGCCAACCCCGCCGTCGCCCCCGTCACCGCGCAGCTCGCCAAATCGAGCCCATACCCCAGCTCCGCCAACAACCCCGCCTCCCACCGCACCAGGTCCGGCACCAACTCCGCCTCCGTCCCGATCGACGCGATCAACCCCACCAGCCCGGCGAACACCCCAGGATGCGGCTCCCGCTCCGGCAACGCCCGCTCCGCCACCGCGCACGCCGACGCCAACACCAGCAGCGCCAACGGATCGTCCATCGCCGCCGCCGCCCCCGTACGCACCAGCTCGGCCGACAAACTCCCCAATTGGTCCGCCAGCCGCGCCACCCACCGCGCCTGCACCAAATTGCCCGGCTGCCAAAGCGCCGCCTGCCCCCGCGACCCCCCGCCCCGCACCAACCCCCGGCAAGCCCCCTCGGCCTCCGTCAACACCGTCACCAACGCCCCCCCCTCGCCATACGACCGCGCCTCCAACACCACCGCCGGCGCCTCCCACTCCACCCGGAGTGTCTTTCAGAACCTGCTAGGCTGCGGCGGTTGGTGGTGATGTCCGAGCACCGGAGCGGAGCGGCCATTCAGGCCGTGAGCACCGCAGCGCAGGACATCGCCGCCAAACGGCCAGCCTAGGTGGGTCATGGAAGACACTCCCTACTCCGTGTCCTCGAGCCCGATTGCCCGCAACCGCGCGCCCTCCTCGTCCCAGCCCGCCCGCTCCTTCACGTTCAGGAACAGATGCACCTGACGCTCCAGCAGCCGGGTCAACTCGTGCCGCGCCTTGGCCCCGATCTGCTTGATCCGCGTGCCCCCCGCCCCGATCAGGATCGCCTTGTGCCCCGTCCGCGACACATACACCGTCGCCTCGATCCGCACCGACCCGTCCGGCCGCTCCTGCCAGTCCTCGGTCTCCACCGTCGCGCTGTACGGGATTTCCTCATGCGTCTGCAGGAAGATCTGCTCGCGCACGATCTCGGCCGCCAGCAACCGGTCCGGCACGTCCGTCAGATCATCGTCCGGATACAGATGCGGACCCGGCGGCATCGCCTCCCCCAACCGATCCAGCAGCCGATCCAGCCCATCCCCCGTCGCCGCACTGACCATGAACACCTCGTCGGCCACGATCAGCTCCGCCAGCCGCGCCGTCAGCGGCAACAAGTCCTGCCGCGTCACCAGATCGACCTTGTTCAACACCAGCCACACCCGCCGGCCGCCCTGCTTGCGCCGGACCGCCAACTCGCTCGCGATCCGCTCGACCTCCTCAGTCGCCCCCGCCCGGCTATCGATCAGCAACAGCGTCAGGTCCGCATCCTCCGCCCCCGTCCACGCCGCCTTCACCATCGCCCGATCCAGCCGCCGCTTCGGCCGGAAAATCCCCGGCGTATCGACCAGCAGGATCTGCGCCGCCCCCCGCATCAGGATCCCGATCACCCGGAACCGCGTCGTCTGCGCCTTCGGGCTCACGATCGACAACTTCGCCCCGGTCAACCGGTTCAGCAGCGTACTCTTCCCCGCATTCGGCGCCCCCACAATCGCCGCGAACCCGCATTGGGTGTCGCTCATGCCCGCTTCGCGCATCCCCGCTTCGCTCATCCCAACAGCTTCGCCAACAAATCCGCCGCCGCCTCCCGTTCCGCCAATCGCTTGTTCCCCGCCGTCCCGCTCCCCGCCTGCCCGCCCCCGCTCACCTGCATCACGAACTCCGGCGCATGCGACGGCCCCGTCCGCTCCGTCACTTCATACACCGGCAGCGGCAACCCCCGCGCCATCAGCCATTCCTGCAGCTCCGTCTTCGGATCTTTCGGCGGCCCATCCATCGCGTCCAGCTCCGGCCCCCACGCCGCCCGAATGAACCGCCGCACCGGGTCCAGCCCGCCATCCAGATAGACCGCGCCCAGCCCCGCCTCCATCGCGTCGGCCAGCACGTTCGCCAACTGCCCCACCCCGGCCTTGGCCTCGTTCGTCCCGATCGCCAGCGCCTCCGACAGCCCCGCCCGGTCCGCGATCTCTGCCAGCACCCGCCGCGACACCAGATGCGCATGCCGCCGCCCAAGCGCCCCTTCCTGCTCGTCCGGAAACCGCTCGATCAGCCACTCCGCGACCACGAGCCCCAACACCCGGTCGCCCACGAACTCGAGTCGCTCGTTCGACGTGTTCCGGCGGCGCCCATGCCGCTTGCCCTGTAGCGCCGAGCGATGCGTCAGCGCCTCGGCCAGCAGATCCTGATCCGCGAACCCGTGCCCGAGCAGCGCCTCGGCGGTTTGCAGCCGCCGGGTCAAGTGATCGGCGGTTTGCAGCCGCCGGGCCAGGTGATCGGCGGTTTGCAGCCGCCGGGTCAGGTGATCCCGTGCAGCAGCCGGCTCCAGCGGATCTCGAACGGCCATTCCCAAATCTCCCACAGCGGCGCCTTCGCATCGACCGAGAAGAAGATGAACTCCGCCCGCCCCACCAAATTCTCCAGCGGCACGAACCCGACGCCAGAATTATCCATCACCCGGCTGTCGCTCGAATTGTCCCGATTGTCGCCCATCGCGAACACATGCCCCGCCGGCACCACGAAATCCGGCGTGTTGTTCATATACCCGACATCCTGCTCTTTCAGGATCTCGTGCCGCCGATCCCCCGGCAGCGTCTCGGTATATTCCGTCGCCACCGTCCGCCGCCCATCCTCCTGCTCCACGTAGTCGCCCACCAACACCCGCGGCGACACCGTCCCGTTCACGTACAGCAGCCCCGACTTCACCTGGATATGGTCGCCAGGCAGCCCCACGATCCGCTTGATATAGTCGATGCTCGTATCGTGCGGGAACTTGAACACCACCACGTCGCCCCGCGCCGGCAACCGCCCGAACAGCCGCCCTTGGAACAAATCCGGCGCGAACGGCAACGAGAACCGCGAATAGCCATAGCTGTATTTCGACACGAACAGGTAATCGCCGATCAACAACGTGGGGATCATCGAGCCCGACGGGATATTGAACGGCTCGAACGCGATGGTCCGAATCCCCACCGCGATCAGCCCCGCATACACGATCGTCTTGACGTTATCGAGCAACCCACCCGATTTGCTCTTGGCCACCGCTTTCGCCATCAAACCCGCACACCTTCAAAGTCGCCCAAAGTCGCGGGATCAAGCCGACCCACCCCCCGCCTGTCAAGGAAGCGCCCGTGAAGGGCGCGCCTCTCAACCAAGCGCCCATGAAGGGCGCGCCTTTCAAGGAAGCGGCACCACCTCGATCAGAACCTGCGCAAACGCATACGGATACTCGTCCGTCATCGTCAGCGCCACGCTCGTCCCATGACCCGGCGGCGTCATCGCCGCCAACCGCCCCGCCGCCCCACCCGTCAACCGCAACGTCGGCTGCCCCGACGACAAATTCACCACCCCGATATCGCCAAAGAACACCCCCTGCGAAAACCCCGTCCCCAACGCCTTCGCACAAGCCTCTTTCGCCGCAAACCGCTTCGCCAACGTCCCCGCCCGCAACTTCTCCGTCCGCCCCGCCGCCTTCGCCCGCTCCACCGGCGTAAACACCCGCATCAAGAACCGATCCCCGAACCGAGCCAACGCCCGCTCGACCCGGCGAATGTCACACAAATCCGACCCAAGACCTACAATCATGGCAAACCCAAAAGCCTGGCTTTCAACCTCGCGCGCGCTCCACTTGCGTAATCCCGTTTGTACCTCGAAGGCCGGCAATCACCGTCCCCAAATGCTTCGAGTCCCGCACCTCGACATCGACCAGCACCTCGAAGAAATCCTGCTGCCGATTGGTGATCTTCAAGTTCGAGATCGCCCCATCGTACTTGGCGATCGCGTTCGTCAGCGACGCCAGCGTATTCGGCGCATTCAGCGCGATCGCACTGATCCGCCCCGTATGCGTCGACGGCTTGGCAGCCCCCGCCGGGTCCTCCCAATCGACGTCGATGAACCGCTCCGGCGTCGCAGCAAAGCTCTCCAACGTCTGGCAATCCTTGGTGTGGATCGTCACCCCCTTGCCCGTCGTCACGATCCCCACGATCCGGTCCCCCGGCAACGGATGGCAGCACCCGGCATAATGCACCATCATCCCCGCCACCAACCCGCTGATCGGCATCCCCTCCTGCCGCGCCGGGATCTTGCCGATCCGCGCCGTCAGGTTCGGCGACATCCGCGGCACCCGCGCCTGCCGCAACTCCGGATGCGCCTGATGCACCACATCCCGAGGCCCGACATTCCCGTTGCCGACCGACACATACAGATCGTCCAGCGACGCCATCTTGAACGTCTTCAGCGCCGTCTCCAGCACCTTCTCCGACCCGTCCACCCCCTCTTGCCGGAACGCCCGCGCCAGCGTCGCCCGACCGGCATCGATATGATTCTGCCGCTGCTGCGCCGCCACATACCGCCGGATCCGCGCCCGCGCCTTGCCCGTGACGACGAACCGCTCCCAAGACGGCGACGGCGTCCCGCCCCGCGCCGTCAGGATCTCCACCTGGTCCCCGTTCTGCAGCTCGTGCCGCAGCGGCATCAGCCGCCCATTGACCTTCGCGCCCACCGTCGTGTCGCCGACCTGGCTATGCACCGCATACGCGAAGTCGATCGGCGTCGCCCCCCGCGGCAACTGGATCAGCTGCCCCTTCGGCGTGAAGCAGAACACCTGGTCCTGATACAATTCGAGCTTGGTGTTCTCGAGGAACTCGTCCGCCGCCTGCGAATTGTCCAGGATCTCCAACAGATCCTGCACCCAGCGGAACGTCTGGAGATCCTGCGTCGACGCATCGTCCTGCTTGTACAGCCAGTGCGCCGCCACCCCCGCCTCGGCGATCTCGTGCATGTCGGCCGTCCGGATCTGCACCTCGATCTTCTGGTTGCGCGGTTCCCGCAGCGTCACCCCGGTATGGATCGACCGATACCCGTTGGCCTTGGGCGTCGAGATATAATCCTTGAACCGCCCCGCGATCACCGGAAACGCGGCATGGATCGCCCCCAGCGCCGCATAGCAGGAGTCCCGCGTCGGCATCACCACCCGGAACGCCATGATGTCCGAAAGCTGCTCGAACGCCACGTTGCGCTTCTGCATCTTCTCCCAGATCGAGAACGGCGACTTCTCCCGCCCGCTCACGCTCACCGGCGCCGACCCCGCCTCGGTACACACCCGGATCAGCTCGCCGCGAACCTCCTCGATGACATCAGCACCCTGCCCGCGCAGAAAATTCAGCCGCGCCTGGATCGTGTCGAACGCCTCCGGATCGAGCTGCGCGAACGACAGCGTCTGCAACTCCGTCTTGATCGCGTCCATGCCGATCCGCTCGGCCAACGGCGCATAGATCTCCATCGTTTCGCGCGCGATCCGCAACCGCCGCTCCGGCGATTGCACGTAGTGCAGCGTTCGCATGTTGTGCAGCCGGTCCGCCAGCTTCACGAGCAGGACCCGGATGTCTTTGCTCATCGCCAGCACCAACTTGCGGAAATTCTCCGCCTGCTTGGTCCGGTCCGACTGCAACTCGAGCCGCGTCAGCTTGGTCACGCCATCGACCAGCCCGCCCACCACCGGCCCGAACCGCTGGTCCAGCGTCGCCTTGGTGATCCCGGTGTCCTCGATCACGTCGTGCAGCAGCGCCGTCACGATGCTCGCCGTATCCAGCCGATACCCCGCCAGGATGTCGGCCACCGCCAAAGGATGCGTGATATAGGGGTCGCCGTTGTCGCGTGTCTGGGCCCCATGCGCCTGCGTCGCCAGCACATAGGCCGCATCCAGCATGTCGGTATCGGCCCGCGGATCGTATCGCCGGACCTTCTCGGTCAACTCGAACTGACGCACCGCCGCGGTAGGCGAGCCGCCTTCCGCGGCGCGCAAGCCTTCAGGCGAATAAGCCCGGCCGTCAGGCGCGTAGGCCCTGCCGTCAGGCGCGTACGCGGGGCGGGGCGAGCGTCGGTCCAGCCTCCCCTCCCCCCGCTCTAGCCGTGCGCCGCGTTAGCGACGGCCGCGGCCGCCGAGCTCGGCCTCGATCGCCGCCTCGAGATCCTCCGGCGACAGATCCTCGACCGGCAGCGTCGACGCTTCCTCTTCGGCCGAAATATCCTGCAATCCGAAGATGTTCTGGTCCGTCGGGATCAGGTCCAGCACCTCTTCGTCGGCCGGCTCCGGCTCCGGAGCCCGCGAGAGCGACTTGATCAAGTCCTGCTCCAGTCTGTCCAGCGTCACCGTCTCTCCGGCGATCTCGCGCAACGCGACCACCGGGTTCTTGTCGTTGTCCCGCTCGACCGTCAGCTCTTCGCCACGGCTCAAGTTCCGCGCCCGCTGGGCCGCAAGCAAAACCAGCTCGAAACGGTTCGGAACCTTCTGGACGCAATCTTCTACTGTCACGCGCGCCATGCGCAGAAACTCCGGTGTGTTGCAGTGCGAAACCGGTATCTAAGCGTACTAGGAGTCCAGAGCAAGGTTTTTAGAGACCAATGGAGACTTACGCCGCCGCCGCCCACGCGACCCGCTGCCCCCCGATCCGGTCGCGTAACTCCCGCGCCGTCAACCCCAACACCGGATGCCGCCACCCCGGCGCAATCTCGCACAACGGCTCCAACACGAACGCCCGCTCCGCCATCCGCGGATGCGGCAGTGTCAACACCTCGGACTCCATCACCAGGTCGCCCGCCGCCACCAAATCCAGATCCAGCACCCGCGCCGCGTTGCGCTCCCACCGCACCCGCCCCACCCGCGCTTCGATCTCCTGCAACCGAGCCAGGCAAGCCCTCGGTTCCAGACCCGACTCTACGATGATGACGCCGTTGATATAATCCGGCTGTTCCGAAACCGGCACCGCCGCCGTCGAGTACCACGAGGAAGCCGCCACCAGAAAACCATCGAGTGCAGCGACAGCCGCCGACGCACCGCTGCGACATGAATCGAGCGGGCCAGAACCACAACAACTCGTGAGGTTTGCTCCTATTGCTATAGCATATGTGAATCCCAAGTGACCTTCTCCGCCCACGCATGATAGCCAACGTCGTAAATTCTAAACGAGCCAACAACGCCGAGCCTAGTCTCCGCCGAGGACCGACACGTGAACTTTCTTTCCAACGAGCGCTGCGCCCTTTTTATAGACGGCGCCAATCTTTACTCCGCCTCACGAAATCTGGGTTTCGACGTCGATTACCGCAGTTTGCTCGACTACTTTCGACATCAGACGAATGTAGTTCGCGCGTACTACTACTCTGCCCTGCTCGAGACCGACGAATACTCGCCGTTGAAGCCGCTTACCGACTGGCTTGCTTACAACGGCTTCAGCCTCGTAACCAAAGCCGCCCGCGAATTCACCGACGCGGCCGGCCGCCGCCGGGTCAAAGGCAACATGGACGTCGAACTAGCCGTCGACATGATGGAAATGGCGCCCCGCCTCGACCACGCCGTCCTTTTCAGCGGCGACAGCGACTTCCGCCGCCTCGTCGAGTCCGTCCAGCGCCACGGCGTCCGCGTCTCCGTCATCTCCTCCGTCCGCACCCAGCCGCCCATGGTCGCCGACGACCTCCGCCGCCAAGCCGACCAGTTCGTCGAACTCGCCGAAATCGCCCCCGAGTTCACCCGCCGGATGTCCGACCGAACCGTCCGCGCCCCCTCGCGCGGCGCCGACCCGGTCGACGGCCAGGACGCTCAATAGCGGATGCCACCCGACCATGGCGGGTGCCCCGACCCTGCTGGTTATATCGAGGCACCCGGCCAAGACTGCCCGCTCTGCCCCCGCCTCGTCGCCTACCGGCACGCCAACCGCCAAGCCAATCCGGACTGGTTCAACGCCCCCGTCCCCAGCTTCGGCCCGGCCGGAGCGCCCCTCCTCATCGTCGGCATGGCCCCCGGCGTCAAAGGCGCCAACCGCACCGGCCGCCCCTTCACCGGCGACTACGCCGGCATGCTGCTCTACCAGACGCTGCTCAAATTCGGCCTCGCCCAAGGCCACTACGACGCCCGCCCCGACGACGGCCTCAGCCTCGAGCGCGTCCGCGTCGTCAACGCCGTCCGCTGCGTCCCCCCGGCCAACCTCCCCCAGCCGCTGGAAACCCGCACCTGCAACCGCTACCTCGCCGCCGAACTCGCCACCCCCGGCATCCGCACCATCCTCGCCCTCGGCGTCCTCGCCCACGCCGCCACCCTGCGCGCCCTAGGCCTGCCCGCCACCCGCCCCAAATTCAAACACGGCCAGCAAATCCGCCTCCCCGACGGCCGCCACCTCACCGACTCGTACCACGTCTCCCGCTACAACACGAACACCGGCGTCCTCACCACCCCGATGTTCGAGTCCGTCATCCAAGCCCTCCTCCCCACCCTCGAACCACCCTAATCTCCTACCCCCTCTCCCGCCGGCGGGAGAGGGCCGGGGTGAGGGTGGGAGCCTCAAGCGCAAAACCCCCAGCGCAAACCCCAACCTCAAACTATCCCCGATCCCGCATCACCCGGGCCTTGTCCCGCTGCCAATCCCGGGCTGCGACCGCCTGCCGCTTGTCCGACTTGTTCCGCCCCTCGGCCACGCCCAGCAACACCTTCGCCACCCCCTTCTCGTTGAAGTGGATATCCAACGGCACCACCGTCAGCCCGTCCCGCCCCGTCGCCCCGATCAGCTTCCCGATCTCCTTCTTCTTCAGCAACAGCTTGCGCGGCGCCCGCGGCTCGAACCGCGACAACACCCCCGCCTGGTATTCCGGGATGTAGCAGTTGAACAGGAACATCTCACCCTCCCGCTCCCCCGCCCACGCCTCGGTCAACGTCGCCCGCCCATGCCGCAGCGACTTCACCTCCGGCCCCTTCAGCACCAGCCCCGCCTCGACCGTCTGTTTGATCGTGTAGTCGTACCGCGCCTTACGGTTCTGCGCCGCGATCCCGTGCGAGATCAGCCCCGACTTCTTCTTCGTCTTACCCGTGCTCAAGATCCAAACCCCCGCCAAACCCCCTCGCTACACCCTCTCCCCGCGGGAGAGGGCCGGGGTGAGGGCTTGGCCTACCGCCCTAAACCGAAGCTAATTCAAGAACCCAACCTGCTGCATCGCGCCCCGGACCCGTTCCCGCGTCGCCTCCGCAGGCGGCGCCAACGGCAACCGCACCGCCCCGCTGCCATGCCCGAGCAAGCTCGCCGCATACTTCACCGGCCCCGGACTGGTCTCCACGAACAGCGCGTCGTGCAACGGCACCAGCCGATCCTGCATCGCCATCGCCTGCGCGATCTCGCCGCTCTGCCACGCCCGATGCATCTGCGCGCACAACCGCGGCGCCACGTTCGCCGTCACGCTGATGCACCCATGCCCCCCCGCCGCCAGGAACGACAGCGCCGTATGGTCCTCCCCCGACAACTGGTTGAACGCCGCCCCGCACGCCGCCCGCTGATGCAACGGCCGCGCCAAATTCGCCGTCGCATCCTTCACCCCCACGATGTTGCGGTGCCGGGCCAACCGACCCATCGTCTCCACGCTCATGTCCACCACGCTGCGCGACGGGATGTTGTAGATCACGATCGGCAGCGCCACCGCATCGGCGATCGCGCTGTAATGCAGGAACAGCCCCTCCTGCGTCGGCTTGTTGTAATACGGCGTCACCACCAGCGCCGCATCCGCCCCCGCATCCTTGGCGTGCCCCACCAGCTCGATCGCCTCCGCCGTGCTGTTCGACCCGGCGCCCGCAATCACCGGTACCCGACCCTTCGCCACCGCCACCGCGATCTCCACCACCCGCTTATGCTCGGCATGGCTCAACGTCGGACTCTCCCCCGTCGTCCCCACCGGCACGATCCCATCCGTCCCCTCCGCGATCTGCCATTCGACGAAATCGCCAAACGCCCCTTCGTCCAACGCCCCGTCCGCCCGCATCGGGGTGATCAGCGCCACCAGCGATCCCTTGAACATTGCCCGTCCAACCGTCTCTAAAACCAATCGATCAACCTATGCACACCAAGGATGCACCGCAAGGCCGTGACCGCCTGTGCTGTCAAGCGAAGTTACCGCGCGATAGTGCCTCAATTTGAAATCTGGGGGACATCAAAAATCTCCCAACCCTCTCCGAGGGTCGCGCGATCTGCACGAGAGAACCACGGCCTTTTCTCGAACCAAAACCCGCAAGGTCTGCTGCCGGCCTGCCCGGAAGACCCGGTCTCTGAGTTTCAGTTCCGCCCCCACTTGCCGCGGATGCGGTCAGCTGCGCCGGAGCGGATGATCCCGCCATGCCCAAACACGGCCGCGTCGAAGCGGAGCCCGGCAAGCTTGCGCTGGCTACGCCGTCCTTCCTTGATGTCCTCGAAAACCCACGGGATCGCCGAGCCCGATGCCGCTGGGTGTCGGACCGCGGAAGAGGCGGTTCTCGCGATCGGCAAGGCTTATACCGACCCGCCTAGGAGTTGACTTGGTTTAGGTATGGAAAGCTGGTGAGGCTATGCAGGCGTTCTGGGGTGAGTTTGTTCCAGGCGTGGCATAGGGCGTCTACAATGGCTTGGTATCCAGCGAGCAGCCTGTGGCTGAGGTGACGTTCACGGAGGTAGAGCCACACTCGTTCGACGGGGTTTAGTTCGGGGCTGTAGGGTGGCAGGAGCAGCAATGTGACGTTGGTCGGGATGGGCGAGCGCGTGGGCTACGTGCCAGCCTGCCTGATCCACGACCATGACGGCGTGCTCATCCGGGGCGAGTGTCTTGGAGAAGCCGTCGAGGAATGCCTGCATGGCTGGCGTAGACAGGTCTGGCAGCACGAGCGCGAAGCTCTGCCCCGTGGCGGGCCGCACGGCGGCGAACAGGTGTAACGTTGATCGCACAAGCCCTTCGGACGTTGGCCGCGCGTGAACCAGCGGTGAAGTTGCCCCGGTCTCGCGCACTTCCCCCGCTTGCCCGGCTCGGCTGCCGCTACCGCGATCGTATCCTTGTGCACATCCAGCCCGACGTAAGTGATAGAATGTTCCACGACCCGTCTCCTATGCATGAGGCACTACGCCGCCCACCCAGCGCAACCCTCGAAACCTGCATACTGTGAGACGGGTCACCCCGTGCTCAGGCGAACATCTAGTCTAGCGCAACGCGATACGCGTCGTAGTGGTAGGTCCGCTCGATCCCATACCGCCGCCCCAGCGCCTAGGCCTTGGCCTGGTCCCCGGCGACGATGGGCGTCATGACGGAATTGCCGGTCTGCTCGACGCCGGGCATGAACGCCGCCTGACTGATCCAGCCCGCGCCGACGACGGCGTAGCGGATCTTTCCTCCCTCTATTTTGTTCGGCGGCATCATGGCGTCCTGCTTTGCTGACTTGCCTAATCGCCGGACGCGGGCGAGGGTTTCGGTGACCCAAGGGAGAGGACGGATGCGTCGATTGTTCATGATGGGCCTGGCCGCGGCCGCCTTGTTCGGCTGCGCCCCGGAACCCGGCCAGGTCGCACAGGACGGCTCGCACAAGGAACGCTCGCCCGACGGCAAGCTCGAGGGCGACGTGGTCGGGCAGGCCCGGCCGGGCAGCCGGTTCGCCAGGCTCTACATCGGCATGTCGCAGCGTCAGGCCGAGGACCTGGTCGGCCGGGGAACCGATACTGACAGCCACATCACCGGCAAGCAGTTCATCCCATTCTATTTCGGGGGGGACCAATATCGGGTCGTCAACTTCTACAAGGGCGAGGGCCAGCTCGAATTCGCACCGCGCAGCTTCATGGGGCAGGCCAACACGCTCGTGCGGATCGTCAACAACCCGAACGAGAGCGGATACTCGCACTAATAGTGCACTTCGATGGCGAACAATGTCAGGAAGAGTCGATTCTGGTCTGGCGGCGATGGTGAAGGCAGAGGATAAGGACCCCACCCGCCGCCCGCGGTTGCCACAGCCGTTCAAGACACCGAAGTGAACCGCACCGGGTTTGCCGGAGGCTCCAAGCCTTGAGAGGATGGAGCGATGAGCAAGCCAACGACGAAGAAGTTCTCCGCGGAGGTGCGGGATCGCGCCGTGCGGATGGTGTTTGATCACCAGAGGGAGCACCCGTTGCAGTGGGCAGCGATCACCTCGATAGCCGGCAAGATCGGCCGCATGGGGGAGACGCTTCGCAGCTGGGTGCGCCGGTCTGAACGCGACCAGGGGCTGCGGGCCGGTCCCACGACTCAGGATGCCGACCGGATCAAGGCGCTTGAACGCGAGAACCGGGAGCTGCGCCAAGCCAACGAGATCCTGCGCAAGGCGTCGGCGTATTTTGCCCAGGCGGAGCTCGACCGCCCATTCAAGCGATGATCGCCTTCATCGACGACCATCGCGGGGCTTACGGGGTCGAGCCGATCTGCAAGGTGCTGCCGATCGCCCCCGTCGACCTACCGCGCTCATGTCGCCCGGCGAGCCGACCCGGCAAGGCTACCGACGCGCGCCCCTGCGCGACCTCGTTCTGAAAGCCGATATCCGGCGCGTGTTCGACGCGAACTTCAGCGTCTACGGCGTGCGCACGGTGTGGCAGCAGCTCGGGCGGGAGGGAAAGGACGTGGCGCGATGCACGATCGCCCGCCTGATGCGGCAGATGGGGCTGCAAGGCATCGTGCCCGGCCGCGAGGTCCGCACCACCGTCAGCAACCCGGCCAGGGCCTGTCCGCTGGACCGGGTGAACCGGCAGTTCCACGCACCACGGCCGAACGCGCTGTGGCTGTCATACCGGCCCGCTCATACCATGGCTCGCTGAGCGCGACCCATGGTATCGCTCTTTGTCTCGCGCGCCGCTGCCCGCCAACCCGGCGCGCATACCAAGTCCCGCTGACCGCAAGAGTCGCGATCATCGAGACTTGGTATTAAATCCTGATTTGGTTCAGGTAGGGGTAGCTGGTCAGGGTGTTGAGGCGTTCTGGGGTGAGTTGGTTCCAGGCGGCGCAGAGCGCGTTCACGATGGTGTCGTATCCGGCCAACACCCTGTGGCTGAGGTGGCGCTCACGCAGGTAGAGCCACACGCGCTCGACCGGGTTCAGCTCGGGGCTGTAGGGCGGCAGGCGGACCAGCGTCACGTTGTCCGGGACGGCGAGGGCATGGGCTGTATGCCATCCCGCTTGGTCCACGACCATGATGGCGTGCTCGTCAGGGGCTAGCGTCTTGCTGAACCGGTCCAGGAACGCCTGCATGGCAACCGTGGACACTTCGGGCAGCACGAGCGCGAAGCTCTGGCCGGTTGCTGGCTGCACGGCGGCGAACAGGTGCGTCCAGATGTAGCGCTGGTCGCACAGGCCCGGCGGACGCTGGCCGCGGGTGAACCAGCGGTGGCACACGCGCCCTTTTTGCCCGAAACGGGCTTCGTCTTGGAACCAGAGCGTCAGGCGCTTGCCGGGGTGCTCCGTTGCGGCCCCGTCCAGCGCGGATTGCAGCTCCCTTTTGCGAACGCCTCCCGCGCCGCCGGGTCAGCCTTGGGGTGGGATGGCCGGGCCTTCTGCCGCGACAGGCCCAAGCGCCGCACCAGCTTGCTCATGTGACCCTCGTGGTAGCGCACGCCCCAGCGCTCCTCCACCTCGCGGCAGAGTTCGCCCAAGGTCCAGGCCGAGATAGCGTCCGTCAATGTGGTGGAAATTACGGTGTAGTTGAAGTGGCCATTGGTCATTCGGCTGCGGTGGCAATCTGGGTGGGCACGGCGTTGATAGTTGGCGGTGTAAGCTCGGCCATCGCCTCG
>JAABUX010004561.1_pt1 | contig 17472 bp, 31 predicted proteins | sample 5561851 | NCBI WGS metagenome assembly JAABUX01 (sample SAMN10711883, study PRJNA513361) | rock metagenome | isolation source: Antarctica rocks | place: Antarctica: Victoria Land, Richard Nunatak red sandstone | collected 2016-01-03 | reverse complement strand
AGTCTGATCATGCTTGTACCTACGCGACATTGATTGTCATAAACGAAACATTAAATGCGACATAGTTGGCCATGCCAGCGGGTGAACTCGTGTAAGCAGCTCAGCGGCCGTGCGAGCCGTACACAGGCGGTTGTTTTGACATGTGGGCTTGTGTGCAGCATGGGGTTGCAGCATGCTCAAAGGATGCTGGGCTCAGTGCAAGATTGCACACGGCATGCGTCCAGCATTACCGTTGCCTCTCGCCGCCTCCAGAGCCTTGATGAGCTGCGGAAGTAAAGCAAAGCTTGAGCAGCGCAGTCGCTTGGTTGAGAGATTTGGGTCAATGCATACATGTACTTCACGTCCTGACAGCTACGAAGCACTCCGGGATGCACCATAGAGAAGTGTGCCAGCTTCCAACCTCGGCGGAGGGAGGAGGGGCAAAGGGTAGGTGCGTCGCACCCTCTTGACCTTCCATATTTCTACTTGCTTGTCTGTGTCGTCGCCTCCTGCTCCATGCTTGTCGGCCATACCTCCTTATGCACAAGAAACTGCAGCAACGCTCGATCGCCTGGACGTGGCTCCTCGTGATTCACACGTCCACCGCTGCTGCGCCAACAGCCTCCGCCTGATGGCCAATTCACCAAGTTGCACAGCCGAGCGTGAAACCCGGGCGATAGTCAACAGCAGCCAACGCTTTTGCCAGTGAACGTGGCAGAAACTTGATAGAAGATCAATGCAGCACCGACGGCGGAAGTGAAGGGGCCTGCAGATAGTCGAAAACGCCAGCCAATTTTGGGCATCAGCGTTGTAGGATACAGTGGCCGCATGGCTGTGATAGCGGCTGAGTTCCCGACGGGCGCTCACGCCGCCGATGCCGACAGTCAGTCGGACTCCGGCGTGTCCGGCGTTGAAGACGAGCTCGACATGCTTGACCTGCAAGCAACAAGTGCGCAAAGACGACCTCGGGTTTCGCTGCGCTAGAGGCCTGCACGCATGAGCGCTGAGAACGATGCATGCGGATTGCAGGCGACGGCAAGCATGTGTTGAAGGCATTTGGTGTCGGCCCAAACTTCCAGTCAGGCTTCAGAGCTGATGTTGGCTACCAGTCCAATGCTGGGAAGCGATCTGCGGCCATATTGCGCAGCAAAGACAAGAGTGACCGAGCGACTGTTGAGCAGGTGCTTCTAGTAGCCTTATGTGGACAGTTTATCACTCGCACCCGCTGGGAGCAAACTGTCATGCTGCAGCTGCGATGCTACTATGCTTCGCTAATTGTTGCAGGCGCTCGACCCCAGAACACGCATGGTGCTGTTCAAAATGCTCAACCGAGGTCTGTTCTGCGACTTTCACGGCTGCATATCAACTGGCAAAGAAGCCAACGTCTATCATGCCGTCGATGCCGCGGACAACGATCTTGCCGTGAAGGTGTACAAGACTTCGATCCTCGTCTTCAAGGACCGAGACAGGTGAACCACCTGAGTGGCAATCCAATGCGCACAATCTTTTGCGCTGATGCGCCTGTGTCAATGGTCAGCTACATGGCTGATTGCCGTCTTCTGCTCATAGCCTGGTGTTCTCCATGTTTGCCGCGAACAGCCCAATCCACCGAGGTTGCCTACTTCGTGTGCAGGTATGTGACGGGTGACAACCGATTTCGCAACTATTGCAAGACCAACCCGCGCAAGATGGTCAAGGTCTGGGCGGAGAAGGAGCTCCGCAACCTGGCGCGGCTCAGCGCCGCCGGCGTGCGGTGTCCGAAGCCCATCACGCTGCAGATGCACGTGCTGGTGATGGAGTTCATCGGCAGCGGCGGCGTCGCCGCCCCACGGCTCAAGGATGCGGACGTCACGCCGGCGCAGCTACGCGGCTTCTACCTGGACATGGTGCTGCTCATCCGCACGCTGTACCAGACCTGCAACCTGGTGCACGCGGACCTCAGCGAGTATAACATCCTCGTCCACCAGGTGCGATGCTCGCATCTGGCTTTTGCCCAATGTTCAAAGTCCTCGCTGACGTCTGGAAAGGATCTGGCGTCGACTTCATGCTTAGACGGCTGTCCTCTGCGCTTCAGTACGCAGCAGTGTGCAACGCTGCACATACTGTGGAACTGCACTTGGATCTCTGCCGTCGCTTCCACATTGCCTATCTTACAAGGGCAGCAACGGTCAAACAGCATGGCTGTGCAAGTCACTGGCGGCCGTGTTGCAGGGCGAGCTGGTCATAATTGATGTCAGCCAGTCGGTAGACCTGGACCACCCGCGGGCCCTGCACTTCCTGCGGGAGGACATTCAGCACGTGAACGCCTTCTTCCAGCGCGCCGGCGTGCCGACTCTGACCATGAGGGAGCTGTTTGACTTCGTGCTGAACGCCAGCGTGACGCCGGACTCGATGGACGCGGAGGTGCAGCGTCTCATGGACCTTGCAGCCAGGTGCGGATGCGGCCTGCTGTATGGACGTCGACAAGGCAGCAGCAGCATTGTCACCCGTTGAGTGACAAGTGGTTATGGTCTAGGGTGTGCCCAGTGCATTTGTGCCGTCTACATGTTTCTGAGTCGCTGGCCATTATGCTCGGAGCATGAGCCACTCCCATAGCGCTTCTACACTCGGTGTTGGTAGACAGGTTGCTGACTTTCTTGTGGCATCCATGCAGTCGCCCGTTGAGACGAACGGCGGAGGAGGGCGTGGAGGAGAGCGTGTTCCACCAGGCCTTCATCCCACGCCAGCTGCATGATGTGGTCGACTTTGAGCGGGTGCATGATTGCATGGCGTTGGGTGGCGCTGAAGCCCATGGCGTTTACTACGACACCATCAGCGGGATGATGGCAGAGCAGCCTCAAGCAGACACTGCAGCGCAAGATCTATACATGAACAGCCAGCAGGATGCTGCAAGCGTCGGCAGCGACTGCTCATCGTCTGATGGCAACATCACGACCGCAGCTGCACTTCAGAACATGCTGTTGGTCGGGACAGGTGCATTCAGCTCAACAGCCGGCACAGCGGAGCAGCAACCACGAATGGCGACTCGGCAGCCCAATGCGGCGATTAGCGCAGCAGCTGATGGTGACGATGATGATAAGTGTTCCGTCAGCACGCCAGAGGACAGCAGCTCAGACGGTGAGGCAGAACACCGCATCCCCGTGACAGTGACAAAGGAGGACCGAAAGACACATAAGAAGGCCGTCAAAGAGGCTGCACGCGAGCGGAGGAAGACAAAGATTCCAAAACATGTTAAGAAGCGCGCAACCAAGCACAAGTAAAGAGGCAGTGTACTATGCTCTTGCAGTAGCATAGTCTCAGAGCAACTGTTAGCCAGCATCGTGCTGTTCTGCTGTTTGCCATGCAACGACTGTGGTTGCCTGGCTGTCAATAGGGTACTGTTCTCGCAAGCACGCAGGGGATTTTATCACTGCGTCGAGCTTGCTGATTGTCACCGAGTCTCGTCTTTTTCTGCCTGTAGCTTCTTGATGGTTGCATCAATGGTGCTCCGTTTGACAACGGCCTGCAACAGCGCATGAAGGTGTCATGTGCTGCCAAACGGCCAGATACATCTGGAATGCTAGCTCTGAGCACACCTGCAAGCCTGGCAAACCATGGCCACTCTGGAAGTGGGGATGCACGTCTCGGTAGCGTTTCAGCGCCGCTATCAAGCGCTTTTTGTCCAGCGCTGGGAACATCCTCTCGCGAACGCCGGGCTTTGCAACATCTTCTGGACGCCCTAGCACGAACAGTTCGCAGAACTGCAGGGCTTCAGCCATCTCCGCCTAAGCGCACCAGGTGGTAGCGGTGATGTCAACAACCTAGCAAGGCTTGCAGTCATACATGCATAGGCGCGGAGCAGTACTACTGCTTTCTGTTGCAGCGCACTTGTAGGCCTGGCATGGACGTGAAAGTGTCCACAAACCTCACAAGGCCGCTGACATCTGCGTGCAGCCGGAAAAGTGCAAACATGTTATACGCCTGCACCCCGTCGTCCTCCGCAAACAGTCCCAGGATGCTGCTGCTGGTGAAGCTGAGGACGGCGCGGAGGACATGCTCCGCCGAGTCGGGTGGCAGCATGCTCAAGAGCATAGCAAAGACCTCCTGCGATACAGGCACCCAGTCTATGTCAGCAGGTTGCCTAGTGCAGCAAATCTGGCGTGCGAGCACTTAAGGGCCGCAATAGGCACCTTGAAGCCTGCCAGGAGCTGCTCCGTCCAAGCCGACAGCGTGGCGGACGACTGCCGACTCGGAGCCTCCGGCTCCCAGTCCTGAACCTTGGCCTGGGCCACGGTGGTGGCCACCTCGCTGGCGACGATGCTGACAAGGAAGCGCTCGCCCGTTTCCTGCACTGCCTGCAGCGATGCGATCAGGGCAGCAGCTCCGGCGGCGGGCCCGCTGCCCGAACCACTGATGCCGGCGTCTACCCTGGCCGGCGGCAGCCATTCTGTGTTGTCGCTGTCCTCTTCCGCATCCAGCGTCTCAGGGTGACCCCTGCAGCCCAATGTGCACAGTAGTAGGCACAGCACGCACCTGGCCATGAACGACATGTATGCACAATGATTGCGCGAGTCCTCAACTCGGACACAGTGATCGCCTTTTGGCCTCACCTAGCGCATTTGACAGTGAAGTCGTCCAGATACGGAGCAGCAACAATGAGGCACGCTGTATCTGCTGTGACCTGCGCTGTCCACTGCAAAGCGTCTGCATGTGAGGTCGCGCTGGCCAGCTGCGACTGCAGACTGTCCACCACAACGCGTTTGATGAACCCATCGCGCTGCTGACGAGCCGTAGGCACAGCCTCTGCTGCGCTGCTCAATCCCGACGAATATGCCACAGACTCGCTCACGTGCCTGCGACATCACGCTTATAGCATCACCATCTCGCAGATAGTAGCCGTCTTTGCCTGGACAATATACATGACCAACATGCACTGCGGCAACAAGGTGACCTGCGTAGCAGTCGAACGAGTTCCGGGATACTGGCTGAAAAAGGTGCGGAGATCGGCAGCTGGTCTGGCCCCACAGCGACGCCATCCCAGCTCAGCGGCAATGCAAGTACCTGAACCAGCTCAGCCTGCAGTTGCAAGGCACGATGTGTTCAGTAGCCATGTCGCGGTGCGCACACAGCACAAGCCCCTTCGCTGGCGACGGATCGCAGGTCACCGCGACTTCGGGCTGTGTGACCCTCAGCGGCCCAAGCGAACCGCCTCTGAGCAACTGGTCCAGCGCGGCGTGCAGCTTCTGTGACAGCATCTCCTGGTGTTTCAGGCGGCCGCTGAGCAGGATCTCGTGCAGCGGCACGACGTGATACCCGCACGCCCCTGCGGTTGCAGTGTTGCGTCGCCATGGTGTCCCTGACAAGCCGTGACAGGTTGATGGAAGGGAAGCTGTTGCGGCACACCTAGTGCTGTGCAGACCAAAAGCACGAAGTCTTTCACAGCAATCAGGGACTCGGCCGACGTCATGCTCTCGAAGGCGCTCTCCAGGGTGGCCTTCAGACAGGCGACAGCGGCCTCCCAGCCCGCCCCGAGCTGCAGCCCCACAGCCATGTCCGCCGCCCGCTGCACACGATCCTCCACAATGAAGAACCCCACAACCTGCACAGATTTCTGTTCGTCGTAGGACTCACTGCAGATGGAAACGTGCGAGCAAGCACTGCCAAACACGTTCATGCTGCCGACCTGCGCAATGAACTTCTGGTAGCTCTCGATGAAATTTGGCGGCGGTGTCAAATCTGAGTTCAGCTGCAGCCTTCTGTTTGACTGGTAGTACTCAAGAAAGTCGTCCATGCGTCCCAAGCACTGCATGCAGGCTAAGACTCTGCTGTGTGTCGGGTCGAAACAATTTTCGGCGCATTCACAGCAGCGCCTGAGGTACGGCAGGGTCATGATCTGCGCAGGATGAAGACCTCATCCCCGCGCACCTGGTGAACATGTATGCACCTGCGCAACGCAGCGATAACCCTTCACGGGCATGTTGTCAGCTTGTGTGCACGACGGCCTTGAGGTGCGTTTGCACCTATGCAGCGGCGTCATGCTGATGCCCTCCAGTACGTCTATATTGCTCTCACGCGCTGTTGCCCTTGTCGCTGTAGGGGCGCTGGCCATTGCGCTCTCGTTTGCAATGCAACCGACCGCCGATGCTAGCTTCGGCTGACTCGTCGAAATCGCCACTTGGACGACGTGACGCTCTGATGCAAGTAATGCCTCTCGTGCTCGTTCTGCAGCCGCTTTCCGTACGGCACGCAATCCCACATTGCGCGCTTCAGACCGAACTTTGACCTGCAAAGGCATCCCTGAGCTGCGTCGAGGGGCTGCTATATGCAGCGAGTAATGCAATTGCCTGGCGGTCAAGCACGCGCGCGGGCTTCGGGAAGCGCGCACCAGCCAGTCGTTGAAGTCAGCAACGGCACGCTGCTGCAGTGCTGAGGCAAGGTCATCGGCTGTTGCCATCAGGTATGGCTGTAGTGTGCCCAGCCCCGACAAAACTCCATAGCTGGTCATCATGCACCATCCCAACATCGTTAGATGCTCAGCTGCAAGTGGCTAAGCACGCAGGACTGTATTGGCTCCTCAATAAATGTGCAAGCTGTTGGACTCACTTGGCCTTTTGTCCGGCTGCCATCCATTCGTCGAACTGTTCTGTTCGAAGCTGCTGCAGCATAACATGGGTGCGATGCAAATGGCCGTTTTGGAGCGTCTGGCACGCCATCATGAGGAGCAGCAGTAGTCTCTGGCCATCCACAATTGCCTGCCGCACGCACCAAAGCCTTGGTGTCAGCATCCGCATAGTGGTGGCAAGACTGAGTACGAGAAGATGGACACGCAATTGCGTCTAGATTACAACCACCTGGTGAGCAGCAGCAAGCGCCTCCTGGATGTGCGTCAGCTCCTGGAGCTCGAGCAGCTTCTTGTGATAGGTCACGCCGGCGGACTGCATGCCGCGGTTTGCAGGCAGCAATCGCTTTTTCAGGCCTCGCGCCCAGCTTTGCATGCTGCCGAGCTCCAGGATGCTGTTGCCGATCTCATCCGCGTTCACGCTGCAAGCGCATCACATGCGAGACGTTGACCTCGCACAGCTCGACTGTGGTGCTGAGCTTCATAAGGACCAAGAGCGTCTGTGGAAACTCCGGGCTGGCTGGGCACACCGGCAGGTGTTGCTGATCTGCGAGCTCTGCTCCTGCACAATGGCCTCAAGCGCCTGCAGCACCTCCGCGGCAACGTCCCGGGGCTGCCCGTCATCCTCATCGTCCGCACCGCTGTCAGTGCTAGTGGAGCGGCCATGTTGCGCCTGGCTGGCGGCGATCGGAGCTCCAAAGACCACCCGCACCTGCAACGCACAGCCTTCTACGCCTCAAGCGTGTGCGCTGCCGCTGCGCGTACGCATTCAGCGCCAGCGGACGCACCAGCGGGCCGAGGTCCTCTGTGTCGAGCGCGGCCTCTACGGTGTCCGCGACGCTGTCATGCGCTCCAACGGAGGAGCTTGGGTCGGCGTGGCCGTTTGACACAGCTGCTGACCCGTCGGCTGCCTGCATTCCTCAATGCATAGGTCGCTGACCGGTTTGGGCCCCCGCGATGGCAGATGGAACAAGCAACCTATTCTAGCGTTCTGTAGCCACAGTAATGAAGAGGTTCGCGAGCTGCGGACAGTCTTGAAAATGGTGTTACGTACTAACGGCGACTTGCACGCCGGTTCCAGGCGATCTCGAGGCGTAGTCCCTGTATGCGTGAGTAGTTTGCTTGCTGCCGGTGCCTCACGAACAACCCCGTGCAAGCCCAGCACCCCAACCCTTATGGAGTGCTGCACTCCCACCTTGCGACGCCACGCTCAGATGGGCGATCTTTAGCTAGGACAGGACGTGCATGCAAGTGGATCCAAGTGCTTAGCCGGCTTCAAGCTGACCGCTGCCTGCGCAGCAGCTTGCGTTGCAGTGGAACTCACGCAACACGTCGACGCCCGCATCCCTGCGTGGCGCGCGCAAAGATTGTCAGGTGTTTGTCAGGTGAGCTCTGCAGAAGGCAAATACGTTCGTGTGCGGACCATGTCGTGCAGATCTCTCAGCTGCCTTCCTAGCCAATTAGTCATGCCAGCCATGCAATGCGCAGTCTGCGCTGCCCCAGGGTGTGATCCAAGAGCATCATTCTGCCTGCAGGCTGTGAGCTAGCAGCTCCCAATCGGCTGCCGGGACGCCTAGATATATGGGTGACGCGTGGGACTCAGGCACGAAGGAGACCATCCAAAAGCTCCCGCTCCTCAAGGTAGAGCATTGTTTGCTCATACTGCGCCATGCCTGGGGTGCATCACGGTGTTTTGGCCTGAGAGCATGATGCATGCCTGCAGGTCAGAGCTGGCCCACGTGACAAAGAGCAGTGGGGCGCACGTCTCAAGGAGGTGCTGAGCTTTGGCTTGGAGTCCTGTACTCAGCCATGAGATTTGCACACATCGCATGCACTTGGCAGCATACCACACAGCAAGCGAAGTTGCCTTGCTGCTCGCGTGCAGCTGGCTATGTAGGCACGCGCCCTACGTTCGATCTTTGCTTGCAGGAGTTAACCGCGCTTATCCAATACATCAAATACAACAAGGGGTCAGTTGTCGGGATTGCCAGTCCCATGAGATCCCAGATCAGGTCACCATTGCATCAGTGCTGATGGACATACAGTGATTGCTTGCAGTAACGACGCTGACTGGTTCTCCATCAAATCAAATAAGGACGGCACTCACTGGAGTGGGCGGTGCTGGTACATCCATGAGCTGCTGAGATATGAGTTCGACTTTGAGTTTGAGGTACGCAACCTGTTGATAGTTTTTGTCAAGCATATTGATGGCAACGCATAGCCCTATCTCTCGGCCAGCTCTCGTGATGCACCAATAATGCAATCAGGTACCAGCGACCTACCCCGTCACTGCTCCAGAGATCCAGATCCCTGAGCTTGACGGGAAGACAGGTACGATCTGACCACTGCTCGTGATGTGCAGCCAGTTTCAGCTGTTGCAACAATCTGCTACCGCATATCATCATTGGTCGTCCACCTACCGCTGTGCTCAGACCTTGTACCATGTTGCAGCCAAAATGTATCGCGGTGGCAAAATCTGCTTGACCGTGCATTTCAAGCCGCTGTGGGCCAAGAACAGGTACATTGCTGCTCCTGCCTGGCGAGGGTATCACAGGCTATTCCAGAGAGCTGATTGGCCACACCCGCCACCTGATGCATACTGAAATCGTGTTCCCGTGTCACGCAGTCCGCACTTCGGCTTTGCCCATGCATTATGCCTGGGATTGGCTCCATGGCTAGCCGCAGAAATACCGCACCTTGTTGAGACGGGCGTCCTGCGGTCCAAGTCCTGACGATTGCTGAATGACATCAGAAGTAGGACGTATGTAGCCCACCGATAGATGGGTTCTGCTGTGTTATGCTCCACCATGTCTGGGGACGCACAGAGGTCCTGCCCCTGCGCACTAATCAATGGCACGTGCACGGTCTGCCGATTGCTAGATGTGATCTGGCCTGCCGAAACTCATAGCTGGCCACGGCTGTCCTGTCGTGCTGGCGGCCTGCTGAGAATACTACTCAAGGCCACTTGCAAACGCGCCGTGGTCATTTATAGAGTCGATCAGCGATCAAGTCCGCCCTTCCAATACGGTTCCTGGCCGACATCCGAGATGATCTGCCAGGCGCTGTTGTGGCCGGCGCAGCCCATGACAGAGCCTGCCGGATGCGTCCCTGCACTGGCTGAGTACAGGCCAGGCACTGGCGTGGCGTACGGCATTCGTGCCAGGAAGCTGCACCACCGCACGGCAGATTCGCATCAGCGCCCGTGCAGCAGCATGCAGTACATGTTACGACGGTCGTTGCTGCGGCCGTTGCGATCACATCGTGCAAGTACCTGAAGCCATTGTCCACACAGTGGATGTGTCCACGCGATATGCCAAAATGCTGCTCAATCTTTGGCGGCGTGAGCGCAAAATAGTCGACCACGCTCTCACTTGTACCTGCTCGCGCACACAAGGCTGTCTTAATTGCAGCACGAACGCCAGCGTGACGCTCAATGGCGAATGGGCAGAACTCGGGCAAAAGCCGTACCAGGAGCAAAGGTATCACAGAGTCGAAGCAAATGCTCAACGTAAGGGCCTTCTTCCGCCTCCCAAGAGCTGCCACTGATGTCGTGTGGGACCCTGGACGACACAGCAGCATGAGCATTGAGTGATGACCGCTGCATATCAAGCTGGTTTGTTCGCCAGCAGCATTCCGTCGTACCACTGGACGAACAGCGCTGAGTTATGGCGCCCATGCTCGTCCTGCATTGACTCGTCCACGGTCGTCTGGAAGTACCACTCGATGGTGGGAAACTCCGGAAGCCTGCCCGCCTGGACGTCGTCGAAGCTCTGTGGCAGCAAGCGCAGTAAGGTGAGGGCTAGGGTTAGGGTTTCACGTGCAGCGCATGCAAGAAAATGCAACCTGCACAAGCTATGTGCCGTGAGATGGTCACCTGCGTCAGGGACTGTATGACAACGTCCTCATCTGGCAGTATGTGCGTTGTTGTCCTGTGCTGACCACGAGGCTCTGGAAGGCACGTGAAGCGTGGCAAACTAGCCAAGGCCAAGTTGACCTGCGCCAGCGAGCCAATGCTCAATAACTCATAGCAGCGCTGCGTGTCACAACCACTCCAACGGCGGGCGCGACAAGGTGAGCGATGCCTTCAGAGTGGTGCCGTCCTTCTTCATTCCGTCAATGAACGCGTTGAAGCTCGCTGAAAAAGCGTGTCCGGCTAAGCGCTGCAGCACGAAGGGATCTGCGTTGACCAGGACCACTTCACTGCGCAACTGGCTGCCATCATCGAATTGCACGCCTTGAGCAGTGCCATCGCTTCCGATCGTAATGCTCTCAACCCTCCTGCGCCCAGAAAGCCACCAGTTGCGGGTTGAACACGGTCCACAGACCTAGGCAGGCCCTGCCGGGTGCGCAAGGTAGGGCTTCAGCGGATTGATGCCGAGCCAGACTCGTGCCTGCCAGTCTCGATCTTCACGCCAGCTGCTTGCGCAGCGAGCCCAAGCTGCTGAGTGACCGTCCCCATCCCTCCCTTGACAACCATCCACGTACCATCCGAGCCCGGCAGTCGACAGCAGTTGTGCCAAAGGAAGTTCGCACCGCTTCCCGGTGATGACCAGCTGCCAGTCAGACCTGCAGGTCCGCAACTCGCTTGGCACGTCCTCAGAGTACACGCACGACATCATGATTTGTGGACGGTGTCATGGACGGATTGTGTCAATTGCCTGAGAAACCGTCCGTGACCGCATACATTGCCTTGACCAGGTCACTGCGAGCCAGTCCAGCGTGCAGCTGAGTAACCATATGCAAAGCCACGCCGAGCACTGAACTCTTGAAATGAAGGCACGCACCTCCGGAAGTCAAAACGGTTCAGGTATTCAGCGACGGGCTGCTGGCAGAGGTTGATGGCGACCTCTCTCAGGTGTGGACGGACGTAGCGCTGCACGGTCTCTTCCAGACTCAAAGGGCTGCGCATCAAGGCTGGTGCAATGTCATCCCGGAGCGCGCCAATCTCGACCTGCGTGCACGGGACAGTCACGATTCTAGCCGGGCATCTTGCGCGCAGGTCGTTAGCCTGCCATCCACTTGCACACCTGAAGGGCCTGATAAGCGCTCCAGTCCTGTGCCGAGAACTTCTTAAGAAACTGTGCGCGCATAGCCTCCTGGTCCGCGCCAAATAGTAAATATTTCCCCTGCTCGGTCGTCGGCAGGAAGTAGTGCGGATCTCTCCTCATGAGCGGCAGATCGAGCCCCAGGATCGCCAGCAGCTCTGGCGGCATCACGCCGAGCAGGTATGCGCCGGTAGATGTGGCCAACCCTGCACACAGACGGTGGTGTACACAAGTTGCTTCATATTGCAGCTGACAGCAAGGCTGACATGCTGGCACAGTGGTGCACCTGGCGCGGCTGGGAATGGAAACTCTGTGCGGCATGCCCCGCCTGAATCAGCATAAGCATGTCAGACCAGAGACGGGGTTGCAGCAGCGTCACAAATCACAATGAGGTCTGGTTGGCTTGTGCAACCTATGATGTTGGCCTGCTCGACGACGTGCACACTCAATCCTTGTCGTGCCAACAGCACCGCAGCAGTCAGCCCTGCACAAAATGTGGTCAGGCTTCAGGTGTGTCACGCTGCTGGTTGTGCAGGAGGATGGCGCCACTGTAGATCCTGGTTGCATGCATGACATTGCACATACCGTTGTGTCCCGCGCCAACCACAACGACGTTACTCATGGATCGCACTTGTCCGGGCTGCTTCAGCAGACAACGCATAATCTGACTAACATGATGCATGACTGTCTTTCGTGATGTCGCGACCAGACTGAGGCAGGGCAAGTGACAGAGGCTTGAATGCACGTGGCCCACGAGGCCGCCGAGAATACAAATAGCTGCACTTCAAAACTCTATTGACAGACTGCGACCAGGTTCACGTCCTCTACCACACACAAGCGCTTCACTTCACAATGGCGTTGAAGGCCAATCGCCAGACATTCCTGTTCATCTCATCGAAGCACTGTCCATCTTCTGTCATATATACACCGACCAGAGGCGCCCCGTAGTGACGATCCCTGAACCAGTTGGTGTCCGTGTTGTTCAGGGCCGGCTGCAGAGACATCAGACACACGTCAGCGCGGATCATGGCAGGACCGCAGCAACATGCATTTCGCACTCCACGTAGGACAGAGGCGCACGCTTCGGGGCGTTGGCCATGTCAGAAAACACTGGTAGTGCCAGTTCTCCCCGACACAGATCGGCGGGGCGTGCCGACTCAACGACAGGTTGTCAAAGTCCACAAACTTGATGTCGGACGTGCTGCGAGAGGCTGTCCACTCCTTCATGAAGTTATTCCGGGTTTGATAAGCTTCCAAGAGGGCGGGACCCTGCCGCACAGTGGATGTGTTGCATCGTCAGCCGCAGTTACATAATACTCACATGGCACAACGGGAGGCAGGCGTCCAGGACGCTGAGGTCACCTGTTTGCCGGCGTGTGCCATGGTGTGCACTGTGGCGATGGAAATGATCACGATCCTGTGAACCTTCGTAGCTACGGACTCCAGGAAGTCCAGATAGGGCTGCGCAGCGAGGACACTCGTCATCGCAGCTTCAAACACGCGGCCCAGTGTCAGCATGCGCAAGGTGAACAGTTGGCACCTGCGGAACGTCCGGGGTCCAGACCCAGTAGCCCACTGACAACACGAGCGTCAGCAGACGATCTGATGGCGCCGCGTCTGCAATGTAGCGACTGAGAAAACGCATTTGCAAGTCGTAGTCCGGCGCATGCATGTAGTTCATGTTCACATGCGGCTCTGCGCAGGGCATCATCGCCTCATCCGTGCTCTTGTACCTGAAGAAGGATTGGATGGACTCCTGCAAGACAGGAGCAAAGCGCTTCACGACACGGGTGTTGAGCACGCATCGCTATGAGCGATGCCGGCTGATCATGTGCGCAGGGATGTTCGCGCAAGCAGTGCTGCACGGTGAAGGGGCGCAGCATCGGAGGGGCTATGATGGCGGACCTCAAGGTAGTCCAGATCCAGCTTCTTGAACGAGTGCACGCTGCGGTTGGAGTTGAGCGGCGAAATCCGGAAGCGGTCGGCCTCCGCGCAGACCGAGTAGCTGCCAGGCGTGTGGATGTGGTAGTCGAGCACCCTCCGTGCCCCGCGCATCATGTGCACCAGGCGCACATATAGCTGTCGCATCATGGAGTCGCCCGCCACCAGGATGTCCATCTGCTCGCCCTGCAGGTACTGCAGTAACTGCAAGCAGGCGCGCACAATCATCATCAGCAGCACTATCGGTCGACTGACACGACCAAGACGGACGTTTCTGATCTAGTGTACGAATGCGTGCTGCAGGGATGACGATGTAACGGGTGTTGCAACAGCACGGCTCGAGGGAGGACGGCAGGCACCTCGCTTCGCCTGTAGTCGAAATATCTGCATTTGCTGTCTGGGTGCGGCGTGAAAATGTACCGCTCGCCCTGCCGCTTGAACTCGCCGGGCAGGCTGCCGGACGAGCAGAAGGCCGCATCGTCTGCCGTTGGCAAATCCGCCCTTGTCTCTGCCATGAAATCGTCGTCGCACTCGCTTTGCTGGAAAAGCCCAGTGTGGTGAAAGGGGCAGCTTGTCTCCGCATCCAACCGGAAGCTGGATGGGTGCAGGGGCTGAGGGTATGCTATCGGCACACTGTCCTTCGTCTCAAAGAGACACTGCTGCGGCGAGTATGTGCGGCACTGCAGACCTTTCGTAAGCGGCAGCGCTGTCAGCACGAGCACTACTACCGCAGCGACACCGCTACTTTGCCTGGCGGCCAGCATGTTGACGCGCCGTCAACGACTAACTCGCATCATGTGCAGCTTGCTGGTGCCGCTGGCGTGCTGCTTATTAGTAGGCGTGAGCACGCAGCCGCGGGCACGCTCCCCGGCCAGGCCAAAGAGAAGGGGGGGGTCGTGGCTGCGTAGATCGCTTCGCTAGGCTGCTGCGCGTCGGATGCGCCCAGATCTGCCAATGACTTAGGCGGTATTCGCCATTTGCATGTCGCTGCAGGGCGCAAAGCGGCTGTTGAGGACGTTGACAGTTCCCATGTTGATGTCAGCAGTTGGTCTTCACAGTGAAGGTGACAACGCCAACGAGGGCGTAACCTGGAAGGCGCGAGACCTATGGTCTGCCTCCTGTCAAGCAGCCAAGTTGCCTGGCAAGTTTCACAATATCGTCTTGTAGATCTCCTCGTCGGTTACCGAGGCCGCACGCCACCAAATGTGACATCTTCAGTGACACAACTCACTATGCGCTACAACACACAACCAATGACATCTCGTGCTGCCAACTTCACATTCGCAGCAGCTTTTTGCTTTCTTTGCACAACGCCTGTGAGGCGTGGCATCGGTCGAGGCTGTCGGTCATGTCTCTGCTTGCTGGCGTAAACCCTTCTCCATTGCGGCGAGCTCGGAGCGCATTGCACAGGTCAGCACTTCCGGTATGAAAGAAGGAGTGAGATGCAGCTTAGCCCTGACACAAGCAAAGCAGCCCGCAGGGACATCTTTCCAGCGCTGCCGTGGTGAGAAGCTGCCCTGATAAGTCCAACCACAAATTGAGGACGTTCACCAACGCCAGAGGCGATACCAGGTTGGCGAGCTCCACGCTGACTCGTGGCCGCGCCACATGATACTGCCTCATAACGCCGGAACAAAGACACAGATCGGCAGGAATTCGATGAGCAGCAGGAAGTTGAAGCTCTGGCGCAAAGCCTGCAGCAGCACGCTGCGCATTGTGCACGTGAAACACTGTAACCGCCTTGATATCGTTGAATCCTGCTCGCCATGTGCCATAGTAGAGGTTGCGCAACTGTCTCGAGGTGCTGCAGCTGCCCAGAACTTTGGCAGGCCCAACGTGGGCCGCCAATACGGTCAGTCCAATCTATGGTCTCAGCATGTTGCATGCGCGCCCCCACAAGTGGATGGACACTCTGGCAGGCCGCCACTGGGTCTTCTTCTCCGACAGATGCGTTAGTGCGGACCATGAGGGCTCGCCAATGCATCGCTGGGTTTCCCGCTGTGCTGCACTCAAAACCTTCACGCCCGTCCAGCAGCCTGCCGGTTGCTGGCGCAGCAGCCTTGCGGGTGTTGCCCTTCGCACCTGTTGCACCGTCGCTCGATATGGTCCGCTCACGGATGACACTATGTGTGACCCGGTGCCGCGCAGTCACCGACGCGTGGGTCACGGTGTCTGTCACAGGGTCATATCTGGATGGATGTCCTGCAGCGGCATCGCTTGTCCCTGCGACCTGCATTCGCAACCATCAACAGAGACCGACGCTGTCAGTTTTGGTCAACCGGCCGCTTGTATACTCATATAGAACCACCATTGCATTTGTATTCCGCCGTGGCTGTCCACATCTCCCTATTGTAGTGTATAGCACAGACCGCACAGCATGAATAAGTCCATATGTACCTGCGACAGCATTTGCGGTGGTGCTGCAGCGATGTGCCATGCCCTTGACAGCCGTGCACACATCGCGTACATCCAGAAGGCCCCCTGCGGATATTAGAGCCGCCAGCCTGCACGAGCCTGTGCGCAGCTCGGCAAGCAGGTTGCATTGTCGCCACTCGCCAACTGCTTGCGAATGGGATGCCATAGCACGTTGCTGACATTATTCTTTCCTACGGCACTGGGTGACTCACCTTCATAATTCACTGACAAAGTGACAAAGATCAGCAAATTGCAGATTCCAGACTTTATTCCGGACGCCGATGAACTCGCGCTGTAAGTTTGCATGGAAGAGCGGCGACAGAACTGCTGCCGGCTGGCGGGCCAACAAATTGGGCGGCGATCTGCAGTATGTTACTCCCGCTGATCATGGGTGATGTTGTTGCGCCACCGGGACTGAGCAGAAAGGCGCGCCATCAAGCGGACCTCGTCATGCAGAAAACTCAGTGTCGGTACTGGACACACGTGGGACACAGAGTGCACTGACTGACCTCACTCCACTAGCACCACCACGCTGGGAGTGCCTGTGCGCATACCCACTTCCCTGCATAGAAAGATGTGAAAAGGTCACCAACAGCTCACCCGTCTGAGCAGGAAGACCTGAACAGCATGCAGGCAATGCCCTCTCAGCAGACTCTTTTCAATCAGTTCAGCATCCTGACATGGCTTTGTGCAATGCATGTGATATCTCAGCACCTGCGAAACATCACCTACTCTATGCTTCGCCACCATAAACAGCACAGGATTGTCGCACACCAAAGCTTGTACCACCCGGTAAGATAACGGCTTTGCTCTCTCCACGTGAAATGTGAGGCCTAGCGAACTTCGTAACTGTAGTCCATCAGCTGGGCCTGCAGACCCGCCATCGGCGTCAGAGACCAAGACCAAGTCATCTGCATACGCACCGCAAGGTTACACCAGCTGAGCGAGGCAAGCCAGTTCGTTTTTGTGCCCGCATGGCCTCTTCCTTGTCATCCAGGAGTAAGCAAATAGCGTTAAGCTCAGCGGAGAACCCTGCTTCACCCGCATGACCAACTGCATAGTTATCACCCTGCGCCATTCAGCATCACTTGCCTCCATGAAACACCCGCGGACATGGAGACTTCCACTTGATCCACAGCAGGTCCGGGGTACACTGTCATATGCTGTCTAGTCCACACAGCATGTGAACGATGTCGCTCTTACATTCATTGCTGTCCGATCCGCACTGCAGGCAACCAGCAGGTTGTTCGTGCTGCGGTTCCTCTCTGAAGTCCAGTTTGCCTGCGCAAGGAGTGAAGTTAGACTTGCAGCACTGTCGTGGTGACAACGCTTAGGAGGAGTATTGCGTACATGCTCAGACTCCACTGAGATGCATTCCTGTATGCGGGTCAGTGAGCACTAGTCTTGGCTCGCCGCAGGCATCTACGACCTCACAAATATACCTCATGCCTACCGCCTTGCTGGCTGTATAAGAGGACACAGGATCATGTGTAG
>JAABUX010004560.1_pt1 | contig 17475 bp, 11 predicted proteins | sample 5561851 | NCBI WGS metagenome assembly JAABUX01 (sample SAMN10711883, study PRJNA513361) | rock metagenome | isolation source: Antarctica rocks | place: Antarctica: Victoria Land, Richard Nunatak red sandstone | collected 2016-01-03 | reverse complement strand
AGGCCCGAAACCGGGAAGGTCGAAAGCCAGCACCGCTTGAAGAGACGGAGATGGCAGCTCAATGCCAGCAATGGGAGACCTGGCTCGGCTGGCGACTGAGCGACCGTTACCCAAGACTTCGCATGATTTTGATCTGGGATAATCTAGCAGGTCATCACAGTGACCAGATGGTCAACTGGCTCTTCCAACATGGCATCATGCCGCTCTATACGCCAGTGGGTGGCTCCTGGTTGAATATGGCCGAGTCGATACAACGGATTTTGGTGCGACGAGCCCTTTCTGGACAGTATCCTCAGACGCAGGAGCAAATCATTGAGTGGTTAGAGCAGACCGTCGCTGGCTGGAACCAGACTTCTACCCCGTTTGTCTGGAACGGCAAGCGCAGAGCGCGCAGGAAGCGAACACAGCTCAAACGGTTAGCTGGCTCTGGCGCGGCTGCCCTAGCTTACGCAAGTTAATTGCAGATTGACCCACTTAGTTTACATTTGCAGTCAGAGGAACGAGTGAAGCTGCTTCTCCGCTGCCATCGGCAATGATCTTTGGCCTGGAGTCCCATCACTCTTTATCTCTATCTAACTGCTTTGACTGCAAAAAGGTTCATTCCCTACTGAGCACGGTTGTCCAATGGCAGGTTGTTTCTCATTCTATATACGTCTTCCTCACCATTTGGTTGAAATTTACTCTATCCCCTTCATTGTTTGAAAAGACGGCATCAGTTGACAGCTTTACGCTCACACGAGCCTTTTTCCTGTCTCTCCATACTTCCATATTTCCGACGTATTGCAATGATGTTGTATAATACCGTAAATTAGATGAGATCGACTAGGAAGGGCATTCGTGCGAGATGGCACATTTGGAGCAAATGACCAGGGGAGCAACGGTGAAAGGTATCCTTCCGGATGCCCTCATCACAGTGGTGGATGTGCAGTGGCATGGTGATGTAGCCATCACTCTCACCTATCGGGACGCTGCGGGCCGCCTCGGCAGTGAGATCCTTTACCGCGACCGAGAGCCCAGCATCGAGATCGCTACTGCCGGCCTTCCTTGGAGTTTTGATGGCGATGGCGCACTACTTCGGTTGGTCTCCGAGGCGTACCGCATTCACTTGGCCTATCTCTTTGATCCTTTGTTAGCTGTGCATACCTCGCTCGTTGAGCCGCTCCCTCACCAGATCACCGCGGTTTATGGCGAGATGCTAACACGTCAGCCGCTGCGCTTCCTACTAGCCGATGACCCTGGAGCCGGCAAAACCATCATGACCGGGCTTTTCATTAAGGAGCTATTGATCCGAGGCGACTTGCACCGCTGCCTGATCGTTTGTCCTGGTAGCCTTGTTGAGCAATGGCAGGACGAGCTGAACCGGCGCTTCCACCTGCCCTTTGAAATTATAACGAACGATCGGCTCGAGTCTGCCCGTAGCGGTAATGCCTTTGCTGAGATCAATCTTGCCATCTGTCGACTCGATAAGCTCAGCCGGAATGAAGATGCCCAGGCGAAGCTGGAGCAGACCGACTGGGATCTCATTGTGGTGGACGAGGCTCACAAGATGTCCGCCAGCTTCTTTGGAGGTGAGGTCAAGTATACCAAGCGTTATCGACTTGGCCAAATGCTCTCACGCTTGACGCGGCACTTCCTGCTGCTGACAGCCACCCCTCATAACGGCAAGGAGGCGGACTTCCAACTCTTTCTTGCGCTCCTCGATGGTGACCGCTTTGAGGGGCGTTTCCGCGATGGCGTGCATACCACTGATACCTCAGATCTGATGCGTCGGCTTGTCAAGGAAAAGCTGCTCAAGTTCGACGGCAAGCCACTCTTTCCCGAGCGCCTCGCCTATCCCGTGAATTACACGCTCTCGCCATTGGAAGCTGACCTGTACAAACAGGTCACCGACTATGTACGTGAGGAGTTCAACCGTGCCGACGCGCTCAATAACGAAGGACGCAAGGGAACGGTTGGTTTCGCTCTCACCATACTACAACGTCGGCTTGCCTCCTCTCCCGAGGCCATCTACCAGTCGCTACGCCGAAGACGTGAACGGCTGGAGAAGCGTCTACGGCAGGAGCAGCTCTTAAAACGTGGAGCGGAGACCCACTTGGAGCTTAACCATGACCTGCCCACGTTCACAGAGGATGATCTGGAAGACCTTGACGATGCGCCTGAGGCGGAAGTAGAGACGCTCGAAGAGCAGGTCGTGGACCTCGCCTCCGCAGCCCGCACCATCCGCGAGTTGGAGGCCGAGATTGCCATACTTGCTCGGCTCGAAGCACTGGCCCATCGGGTGCGCCTAAGCGGCACAGATCGCAAGTGGGAGGAGTTGGCGGCGCTGTTGCAGAACAACGCTGAGATGTTCGAGTCCTCCGGTGCGCGCCACAAGCTAGTTATCTTCACTGAGCACCGTGACACACTCAATTACCTGACCGAGCGCATTCGCACGCTACTGGGGCGTCCCGAGGCAGTGGTCAACATCCATGGAGGGATAGGCCGCGAGGAGCGGCGCCACGCGCAGGAACTGTTCTTGAACGATCCGGAAGTGCTGGTGCTGGTGGCAACGGATGCTGCTGGCGAAGGTATCAACCTGCAGAGGGCACACTTGATGGTCAATTATGACCTGCCCTGGAATCCTAATCGGCTGGAACAGCGTTTCGGGCGGATTCACCGTATTGGACAAACGGAAGTCTGTCACCTCTGGAATTTGATCGCCAGTGAGACACGTGAGGGCGAAGTCTTCCAGCGGCTCTTTGAGAAACTGGAGGAAGAACGCAATGCGCTGGGAGGCCAGGTCTTCGACGTGCTAGGCAAGGTGCGCTTTGAGAACCAGCCTCTGCGCGAACTGGTACTGCAGGCCATCCGCTACGGCGACCAACCCGAGGTGCGCGACCGACTCAACCAGGCAGTGGACAACGCCTTGGACCGTGAGCGGCTACGTGAATTGCTCGATGAGCGGGCACTGGTCCGCGATACGTTAGATGAAAGCCAGGTTCGCGCGATCCGCGAAGATATGGAGCGTGCTGAGGCGCGGCGGCTCCAACCACATTTCATTGCGGACTTCTTTCTAACAGCGTTCAAGTTGCTAGGTGGAAGTGTGCGTGTACGAGAAGCTGGGCGCTATGAGATCACGCACGTGCCGGCCCCCATTCGTAGTCGTGACCGACAGATTGGTACAGGCGAGGCAGTGCTGCCCCGCTACGAGCGCATCACTTTCGAGAAAACGCTGATCTCCGTGTTTGGAAAGCCTCTTGCCGCCTTCGTCTGTCCCGGCCATCCATTGCTTGATACCACCATTGATCTTGTGCTGGAGCGCTATCGGGATCTCCTGAAGCGAGGTGCGCTACTGGTGGATGCGAACGATCTAGGCGAGGTGCCGCGGGCACTAGTGTATCTGGAGCATGCCATTCAGGATGCTCGCACCGACTCCATCGGCAACCGCCGCGTCGTTTCGCGCCAGATGCAATTCGTCGAGTTGGATGCTGTCGGCTCGGCGCACACGGCAGGGTACGCTCCTTATCTGGATTACCGCCCGCTCGTCGAAGGTGAAAACGCGCTCGTCGAGCCAGTACTGGTAAATCTTGCACTACGCGAGCAAATTGAACAGCTGGCACTCAACTTTGCTATTACAGCGCTCGTGCCGCAGCACTTAGCCGAGGTGAAAGGGCGGAAGGAGGAACTGATCCGCAAGACAATGGCAGCGGTGAAGGATCGGCTGACCAAGGAGATCAACTACTGGGACCACCGCGCAGCGCAGCTTCGTCGGCAGGAGGAGACTGGTAAGACCTTCAGTCTTAACTCGGCTAAGGCTTGCCAGCGTGCCGATGAACTGCAGACTCGACTACAACGACGCATGGAGGAGTTGGAACAAGAACGCCAGATATCAGCACTGCCGCCCATCGTTACAGGTGGCGTTCTGGTGATCCCCGCAGGACTCTTAGCGAAGCTACGTGGAACGTCTGATGAGACGCTCAATGATATTGCTCGTGAGAGACGGCGTATTGAACTTGCGGCAATGGAGGCAGTGATGGCGCATGAGAATGCACTTGGGTTTGTGCCTCGTGATGTGAGTGCCGAGAAATGTGGTTATGATATCGAGTCGCAGGTGTCGGGTACTGGTAAGCTGCGCTTCATTGAGGTGAAGGGACGTGCGGTTGGCGCGGATACCGTAACACTCACCAAAAATGAGATTCTGACTGCGTTGAACAAGCCGGACGAGTTCATTCTGGCCATCGTGGAGGTGAACCGTAATATAGCCAGCGTTCCCCGCTACTTTACACGCCCTTTCACACGTGAACCGGACTTTGGTGTCACGAATGTGACCTACGCTCTCCATGAGTTGTTAGCAAGAGCGGAGGTCGTTGCGTAAGACATACTTTTGCACACTTTGCAAATATAGAGAGATGAAGCCAATCAGAATGCTGAATTGGGGAAGCCCTCTTCATGAACTGCTGTAGCATATTATGATGCCACGAGATATCAATATTCATTTGACGACGAATGCGCTGTCAAAACCATTAGAAAAGGCTGGAGAAAATGCCTGAGTATCGCAAGAAGCTGATCGAGGTCGCCTTGCCCCTCGATGCCATTAACAAAGAGTCGGCCCGCGAGAAGTTGATCCGACACGGGCACCCATCAACACTACACCTGTGGTGGTCACGCAAACCCCTGGCTACCTGTCGGGCCGTGCTCTTCGGCCAATTGGTGGACGATCCCTCCAGCTTGAACGATGAGTTTCCGACCGAAGAATTACAGGAGGCAGAGCGCCAACGGCTGTTCCGCATCATCGAAGAATTCGTAAAGTACGAGAACATTAGTAATAAGGAGGTGCTACATAAAGCCCGTGTCGAGATCGCTCGAAGTGCCGCCCGCAATCATGGTGTCTCTTTACTCCAAAGTATAACTCCTGACGAAGTGGCAGATGCATTAAAGCGATATGCTCCTCCTATTATTGATCCCTTCGCTGGCGGTGGCTCAATTCCACTGGAGGCGCAGCGGTTGGGGCTAGAAGTGCATGCCAGCGACCTCAATCCGGTGGCTGTGCTCATTAATAAAGCTCTGATCGAGATTCCACCCAAGTTTGCTAGACGACCACCAATAAATCCCGTAGCAAGTACTAGTCTTTTCCAGCGTGAGTGGCACGGCGTAGAAGGGCTAGCTGAGGATGTTCGTTACTATGGCGAATGGATGCGCGATGAGGCATGGAAACGCATAGGCCACCTATACCCGAAGGTTCAACTGCCAAAAGAGTATGGTGCGGGCGAGGTGACTGTCATCGCCTGGCTCCGTGTCCATACTGTTACCTGCATCAATCCGGCTTGCTGTGCGAAGATGCCATTAGCGAGTAAATTTTGGCTCTCAACCAAGAAGGGTAAGGAAGCATGGGCTCAACCAATAGTAGACCACGCTACTAAGACGGTACGCTTTGAAGTGCGTCACGGGGCAAGCGCGCCTGAAGGTACAGTGAATCGACTGGGGGCAAAGTGCATTGTTTGCGGTAGATCTGTACCTCTTGAGCATATTCGTGCAGAAGGAAAAGCCGGAAGGATGGGCGCACAACTAATGGCAATAGTGGTCGAAGGAAAGGCAGGACGAATATATCTTCCACCAGGCGAGATGCTTGAGGCAATTGCAGATTCTGCACAACCACAATGGGAACCTGAGACTGATTTGCCCAAACAAGCACTTGGCTTCCGTGTGCAACTATATGGCATGACGAAGCATCGCAACCTCTTCACTAATCGCCAGCTTTTTGCTCTGACCACTTTCAGTGATTTGGTCAGCAAGGCTTGGGAAAAAGTGCTGTCTGATGCCCACGAGTCTGGTCTATCTAATGAGGGCATACCACTCAATGAAGGTGGGCTTGGCACGCATGCATATGCTGATGCGATAGCAACCTATCTGGCCCTAGTATTGGATAGATGCGCAGACTATTGGAGTATGCTAGTGCGCTGGCAAGCAGCGAATCAGCAGATGACTAATACATTCAGTCGCCAAGCCCTTTCGATGACTTGGGAGTTTGTGGAGGCTAACCCTTTCTCACATAAAGGTGGTAGTTTTGATAATCTCCTTGACTGGACAATTCAATCGCTCCCGCTGTTATACACAGACCTTGGTGGAACAAGTGAGCAGGTTGATTCTACCACACTAACTCCGAAAAATACGTACTCCCTTATCTCTACTGATCCACCATATTATGATAACGTCGACTATTCTGATCTTTCTGATTTTTTCTATGTTTGGCTACGCCATTCGTTGAACAGAATTTATCCTGATATGTTTAGTACACTGCTCGTGCCGAAGGCACAGGAGCTTGTTGCTGACCCATTCCGTCATGGTGGACGAGAAAAAGCGCAGCGCTTCTTTGAGGAAGGTCTGGGCGAAGCCTTCGTTCGAATAAAAGAGATTCAGCATCCAGATTATCCCATTACAGTTTATTACGCTTTCAAACAAGCAGAGTCAGTTGAAGATGAGGAAGAAAACGGCAATAATTCTCTGATAAACGCTTCTACAGGCTGGGAAACAATGCTGGAAGGACTCATCAAAGCCGGCTTTAAAATTACTGGCACTTGGCCTATACGCACAGAACTAGCTAACCGCACTCGAGGACAAAAAAGCAATGCTCTAGCTTCATCCATCGTCCTCGTTTGCCGCCCCAGGCCAGTTGATGCAGAGCCAACCAGTCGGCGCAATTTCCTCAACACCCTCAAACGAGAGTTACCCAAAGCGTTACGTGACCTTCAACGCGGCAACGTCGCGCCAGTGGACTTAGCTCAGGCTGCTATCGGCCCAGGCATGGCCATCTTCTCACGCTACACCAAAGTGCTCGAATCTGATGGCACTCCGATGCGTGTGCGCACTGCTCTCCAGCTCATCAATCAGACACTTGATGAGGTGTTAGCTGAGCAGGAGGGTGAGTACGACGTAGATACTCGCTGGGCTGTCGCATGGTTCGAACAGTACGGCATGGAGGAAGGGCCTTATGGTGTTGCCGAGACGCTCTCCAAGGCCAAGAACAGTACAGTAGGAGCCCTTGTCGAGGGTGGCATCCTGAGTGCTCAGGGAGGGAAGGTACGGCTGCTGCGTCGAAATGAGTTCTCCAGCAACTGGAATCCAGCCACGGCGAAGCGCCTCACCGTCTGGGAGGTTACACAGCGGCTGATCCATGCAATGCAGGAGCAGGGTGATACGGGTGCAGCGGCCATTCTCGATCATGTGGGAGCGTATGGTGAGGTTGCTCGTGACTTGGCCTATCGGCTCTACACAATGTGTGAGCGCAAAAAGTGGACGGATGAGGCGATGGCCTACAACAGCCTTGTTATCGAATGGTCCGATATCAGTAGTGCAGTGGAGCTGTGGAGGCGGACTACTGTGGAGCAGGCTCCCCTGTTCTCATAGAATTGTGATAGGAACGGCAACCGATGACGATAGATAGAGGATAACATCTATGGCAATTAACAATGCGGAACGCGTAGGGAAAGCGCTCGAACTTCTCAACCAGGGACTCTTTCCTTTCATGAAGCGCGAACTCAAAGCCTCCCACGGCGACACCTGGTTTGTGCAAGCCTCGGCCAACCTACGTGAGTACCAGATGCCAGGTAAGGGCGACGGCGATGAACACTGGGATACCCAGGCGCTACTGCTGGTTATGTGGGATCAGTGGAACGTTGTGTTCCGCAATGTTCTTGGTCAAACCGAACGCACGCTTGTGAGTGAACTGCGCGAAGTGCGCAACAAGTGGGCACATCAGGAGCCCTTCAGTACCGATGATGCCTATCGTGCCCTCGATAGTGTTCAGCGCCTGCTCACGTCCGTCTCCGCTGCAGACCAGGCCACAGAGGTCGAGCGTCAGAAGCAGGAACTACTGCGCATCCGCTTCGAGGATCAGGCTCGAAAAGAAGTGCGCAAAGCGGTCGTCGCTCCCATTGAGGGTCAGCCTGCGGGGGGATTGCGTCCTTGGCGTGAAGTTGTCACTCCACATCCCGACGTTGCCTCCGGACGTTTCCAGCAGGCCGAGTTCGCCGCCGATCTTGGACAAGTCACAAGAGACGAAGGTCCCGACGAGTACCGCAAGCCCCGTGAATTCTTCCAGCGCACCTATCTCACTGAAGGGCTCCGCCATCTACTCACTAATGCCCTACTACGGCTGGACGCAAATGCCGGTGATCCTGTAGTCGAGCTACTGACCAACTTCGGTGGCGGCAAGACGCACTCCATGCTGGCACTTTACCATCTGGTTTCGGGCGTACCTGTGAACGATCTGCCCGGTATTGAGCCAATGCTCCAGATGACGGGCGTCTCCAGGCCACCGCTGGCGCAGCGAGCCGTCCTGGTGGGCACTGCGCTCTCCCCTGGACAATCCCATACAAAGTCCGATGGCACTGTGGTACGTACTCTCTGGGGCGATCTTGCCTGGCAACTCCTCGGTAAAGATGGGTATGCCTTGGTGGCTGATGCTGACCGACAGGGCGTGAGCCCCGGCTCGGATGTGCTGCGCCAGATTTTCGCCGCTGCCTCCCCCTGCCTAATCTTGATCGACGAATGGGTGGCCTATATGCGCCAGCTCTATGGCGTCTCCAGCCTCCCTGCTGGCTCCTTTGATGCCAACCTCAGCTTCGCCCAAGCACTCACCGAAGCGGCCAAGGCAGCTCCGAAGACGCTCCTAGTTGCCAGTATCCCGGCCTCCGATATTGAGATAGGTGGGGAGGGTGGACGCGAGGCTGTTGTACGCTTACGCAACACGTTCAGCCGTCTGGAATCCACGTGGCGTCCCGCCAGTGCCGAGGAAGGTTTCGAGATCGTGCGCCGACGTCTCTTCCAGCCCATTACCCAGCAAAGGGATTTTACCGCCCGCGATGCTGTCACCCGGGCCTTCACTGGTCTGTATCGTACCCAATCTCAGGAGTTTCCATCCGAATGTCGGGAAGGTGACTACGAGCGCCGCCTGAATGCCGCCTATCCTATTCACCCCGAGCTATTCGACCGCCTCTATAGTGACTGGTCCCAGCTAGACCGTTTCCAGCGGACACGTGGCGTCCTCCGTCTCATGGCTGCCGTCATCCACGCCCTCTGGGAGCGCCAGGACGCGAGCTTGCTTATCCTGCCGGCAAGTGTACCGATTGACGATCCACTGGTGCAGTACGAACTGACCCGCTATCTGGAAGATTCCTGGACGCCTATTATCGAACGCGATGTGGATGGTGTCAACTCGCTGCCGCTACGCATCGATCGCGAGCATCCCAACTTGGGACGCTATTCGGCAACCCGCCGCGTGGCCCGCACCATCTACCTGGGTTCAGCTCCCACACTGCATACGGCCAATAGGGGTATCGAAGAGCAACGCATAAAGCTCGGCTGCGCTCAGCCAGGGGAGAGCATTGCCATCTTTGGTGACGCTCTGCACCGCCTCACCGAGCAGGCCAACCACCTTTACGTGCAGGATAAACGCTACTGGTACTCCACACAGCAGAGTGTCACCCGCGTCGCGCAGGACAGAGCTACTCATTTTGAGCGTGATGTCGTCTTAGTGCTGATCGAGCAGCGGCTCCGGGCTGAGCAGGGTATCCGAGGTAGTTTTGCCCGCGTTCACGTCTGCCCCACCTCAAACCGTGAGGTTCCCGATGAGCGGGATGTCCGACTCGTAATCCTCCGCCCAGGCTCCGTCCACGCTGCGAAAGATGTGGCGAGCCCCGCACGAACCGAAGCGGCGACCATCCTCGAGCAACGGAGCACAAGTCCTCGCTATTACGCCAACACCCTTATCTTCCTAGCCGCCGATCGTACCCGATGCGAGGAGTTAGAGCAAGCTGCCCGACAATATCTCGCTTGGAAGTCTATTGAGGATGAGCAGGAAATCCTCAACCTTGACGCCTTCCAGCGCAACCAGGCCAAGTCGCGCCGTGAGCATGCAGAAGGGACTATCAAAGCGCGTATTCCTGAGACCTATAGCTGGTTGCTTGTACCTGAGCCATCCCAGGACGATGCAAGTGGTGCTAAAGTCTCGTTGCGCGAGATTCGCTTGCAGCCCGTCCAGGAGGCGCTTGCTGTACGGGCTTCACGCAAACTGGAGAACGACGGTCTATTGATCACGAAATACGCTGGCACCAATCTGCGACTAGAGTTGGACAAGATACCGCTCTGGGGCGGAGACTCGGTTGGCGTCAAGGAACTCGCCAACTATTTTGCGCAGTTCTTATACCTTCCACGACTCCGTGACACAGACGTGCTGCTGGCATCTGTACGGGATGGGGTTGGCTCGCTAACCTGGGAGCTTGAAACCTTTGCCTACGCGGATAGCTATGATGCGACGTGCAATCGCTATCTTGGCCTCAAGGTAGGTCAACAGATCAATGTTTCGCTTGAAGGGATACTTGTCAAGCCGAAGGTAGCTGCGGCGCAGATTGCGGCAGATAAGGCTCCGATGCCACAGCCAAGTGCTAATAACTTCATTTATGACAGTTCTGATACGTCGAGTGCCAGCCAGAGGAAGTTCGTGGCTGAGGACGGCACTCCGATGTCCACGTTCCCAGAAGTTCCGGCTGTACCCGCAGTACCCACGCAACCGCAATCCCAACGCTTCTACGGTTCTGTTACGCTCGACACAACGCGTGCTCTGCGAGACGCCTCGTCTGTTATCGAGGAGGTTGCACAGCATCTGAGCGGTTTACTCGGTGCCAGGGTCGAGATCACGATGGAGATCCATGCCGAGCTGCCTGAGGGAACTCCTGAACACATTGTACGCACTGTCACCGAGAATTGCCGCACGCTCAAGTTCAACAATTATGGATTTGAGCAGGAGTAATATTATTATCTTGCTGTAAGACAAACTATTCAATAAGGAGAAGGAGGCACATGAATGTCACGATCACTTCAAATTTACCATGAGCGTTGGCACAATTATTCCTATTTAAATGAACCTTGGGAAGAAGATATGACAATTGAGTCGTGCGTCATCGTCGAATCGGCACGTTCTACTCCGATGGGGGAAGGAGCACATACCCTTCCCGACTTCGGTCATGCCATCTGTTTTTATCAATATTTTAGAATTCCTAATGAATTTGAGCCGCTAGAGCAGCAGGATCACTCATCAGATGTGGAGACCTTGCTGCCTAGACTCGAAGTTTTAGAACAAAGCTGGGAACAACGCCAACCTAAGCTTAGTAATGATCAGCTTCACGATCTTCAATCTGCAACTGACCAGTTACTGGATGACCTTCTTGGAGAGTTTGTCCAGAATGGCTATCAAACAGGGATGAGTAACCGTCTACAGGAGATTGTCAATAACGCAATGCCTGACTTCGAACTTGATGAGGTTTACGTGCTCCCAGGTGATCTGGAAGTGCTGCTTTCGTCCTTTGGCAACCCGCTTACTGACTACGATGCGTATGAGAATGAAGAAGAAGCTGAGGCTCATGCTCCAGCATTTGACCTGAACAATCCCGAGCATCGCGCAGCCCTTAAAGAGTGTATTACTATGTTCGGCCGCTAGACGCAAGAGGACCTAAGCAGTATTACTGTCTGTGAATCACTGTATCCCTGCTTGTGAAAGTGGGTCGTGATAGTGCTTATTGGAAGATTAGCTGGCAGCAGCATTGGGTGTTTCGGCTACTGTTTTGCTGTGCAAGCGTGATTCCCTAGAACTGACCCTGCCCCGAATTGATAGAGTCTTCAAAGCTGAGGTATACTCTAGCAAATCAGGAAAGGGATCAACATGACAAAGGTTCAAAAAACCTAGACGCGAGAATTCAAACAGGAAGCCGTCCGACTCGCTCAGACAAGTGGAAAGCCGATCACGCACATCGCCCGTGAGTTGGGTATTAGTAATACTTCCATTCATCAATGGCGCAAGGAATTGACTGAGCACGGCAAAGAAGCGTTCCCAGGCAGTCGGAGGTCAGGGGCACCAGACGGCGCTCGAAGAAGAGAATCGTCGTCTCAAACGAGAGCTGGAGAGAGTCCAACAGGAGCACGATATACTAAAAAAACGTGAGTTCTGGATAAGCAAGCCCCTCTCCGATGAGTTAGAATAGGAGTCAGACAAAGAACTTCTATTCATCATCGGAGGGATCTCGCAATGAGTTTACTCGATTTGTTTTGTGATGTCGATGATTTTCTGCTGAGCTTTGAGCCACAGTGGAAAGCAGCCCAGCTACAAGGTGGCAAGCAACGAGAGCGTGCAGGCCAACTGTGCCCAAGTGAGGTGATGACGCTTCTGATCCATTTTCACCAGTCCCACTCTCGGACGTTCAAAGCGTATTACATCGAGCATGTTCAGGTGCATCTCGCCAGCGAATTTCCTTACCTGGTGAGCTATACGCGCTTTGTCGCGCTGATCCCGCGCATGATGCTTCCGTTGCTCGCCTATTTGCAGACCCGCTATGGAACCTGTACTGGGATCAGCTTCATTGATTCGACATCATTGCAAGTCTGTGACCCCAAACGGATCAGCCAGCATCGCGTCTTTGCGACCGATGCCAAGCGTGGCAAGAGCAGCATGGGCTGGTTCTTTGGTTTCAAGCTGCACTTGGCCGTCAATGACCAAGGCGAATTGTTGGCCTGTTGTCTGACCCCAGGCAATGTTGATGATCGCAAGCCTGTTCCCTCAATGGTCAAACAACTGCGCGGCAAGCTCTTTGGGGATCGCGGTTACATTTCCGCTTCCCTGACCACACTGCTCTTTGAACAAGGACTCCACCTCATCACCTGGTTGCGCAAAAACATGAAAAACCAACTCATGCATCTGTCGGACAAGCTCCTGCTGCGCAAACGAGCGATTATCGAGTCCATCATCGACCCGTCTCTTGAATATTTCGCAGATCGATTAAACTAAGCCAGACGGTCGCCCGTCCGACTCGTCTTCAAAACCGTGCATGAGATTGTTCACCTCACACGGCTCCTCAACAACGTGGCTCTTGTCATGAGTACCATGCTTTTGATCGTGGCAATGTCGATGGAGGACTTGCAAGTTGATGTATGCATCTGTTCCTCCCAAACATTTGGGAAAGATATGATCGATTTCTAACAAGTCCCCAGCTTTGAAAAACAAGCTACACCATGGACAATGGACTTTTTGATCTTTCAATAATCGTCCTAGTAGACCCTTGAGCATTGGATGCTCTTTGAGCCGTTTAGACCAGTAGATCAGATTGCCATCGTATGGACTTTTGCTCCCTTCGACTTTGACATGCCGTTTGATTGACGTCTCATTGTATCTGTAGAGCCGAGGTCCTTGTGTGATTGCAAAATTCCATTGTCCTTCTTCGGGATGCCAATATTTATTGGCAATCCATTTCACGTCTTTGTTGCGGTGTCGTCGTTTGGCCCAGGATAAGAGCTTCCGGAAGAGTTGATAGTCTATCCAGGCAAAAACCTGTTTGCTACAGACAGAGGAGGAGTAGTTGGCCCAACCTCTCGCCGCTGGATTGAGATGTTGGATGACCGCTCCTTGCGGAGCTGTTTGGTGCTTCCGTAGGATCTCCTTTATCTTTTGCAGATGCCTTTGTATGGCTTCCTTACTCGGTTTGATAATCGTTTTAAAGCCAAGCGGCTTTCCACGCGTGTTACGTCCGGTATGCGTCCTTCCCACAGGGTATTGACGAATCTCGAACCCCAAGAAGTGGAAGCCCACGTTTCCTTCATATTCTTGCAGAGTATGAGAGCGTTTTGTCTTACTTGGCTTCAATTCTAATCTCATTCCTTTAAGCCATTCAGTGATAATTTCTTGTGCTTGCTGAATGACCATCGGGTCTTCATCTAGCACAACAAAATCATCGGCATATCTCACAACCGTTGGACTGATTTTTCGGTGAGTGGTTCGTGATCCAGTGTGCCTAGTGAGTTGTCGTACCACTGTTGTTTCCAGTCCATGAAGTGCTACATTGGCAAGCAAAGGTGAAACCACACCGCCTTGAGGAGTCCCTTCTTGGACAGGTGTGAGTTCCATTCCTTCCATGACTCCTGCTTTCAGCCAAGATCGGATGACGCGCCTCATTGCAGGAAATGTTGCTAGTTTCTGGAGCAGAGCTTCATGAGAGATATGATCGAAGCATTTGGCAATATCTGCATCGAGCACATATTTTGCTTTTTGCTTGATACTGTTAAAAATCGCTTCGATGGCATCGTGAGTTGATCTTCCCGGTCTAAAACCGTAACTGTTTGGCTCGAAGTGTGCCTCCCATTCTGGTTCTAGAGCAAGTTTGATGAGCATTTGACGTGCCCGATCTTCCATAACAGGGATTCCTAGTGGCCGTTTCTCATCCTTTCCAGGCTTGGGGATCCAGACCCTTCGGACGGGAGAGGCATGGGGATCAAAGGGAGTCTTTTGGAGTTTCCTGGCAAGAGTCAGTCGTCGCTCTGGAGACAGTGATTTGACTCCATCAATTCCGGCTGTTTTCTTGCCCTGGTTATCCTGGGTGACTCGTCGCACGGCCAGAAGACAGGCATACCATGACGTGATAAGAAGACGTTGGAGCTTGTGGACTGTTTTAACTTCTCCACGATGAGCGGCTTGATAAATCCGTTTTTGGAGCTTGAATACTTCCTTTTCAATTGTTTTCCAAGGGAGGGTATTCCATTCATACATCGGCGGTGCTGCCGTGTTCATAACTTTTACTCTTACTTTCGTTTTTATCTTCCACGTTATCGGGTGGACGTCAGCCTATCCATGAGCTTTCCTCATGGCTTTTGCTTCTTCCACCATCTTTCCTCAAATGGCATCCGGCCTGACCGCCTGCTCTGAGTATCGACCGCCCCAGAGAGCCAATTTGAGGTTACTCCGTTCCTGATAGGTGTTTTGCGCTGCTTTAGGATGATACTCTGCACCGGGTTTTGTGATGATGAACACTGGCCAGAATGCTCCTGCCAGCCTCGTATCCTTTCCCTTTTGGGCAAGCCAATAATCCGTGTAGGCTTGGTTGACGTAACGGTGCGTTCATACATATCTTCGCTTTCGCTATCCATAGCAACCAGTTCGTAGGGATTCTCAGTCGGATTCTGAGTGACCTGCTTTTCTTCCCGCTTCACCGAATTGATGGTCAGTCGTATCAGTGGGGAAGTTGCTATCTCCTGTTCATCGAGGAGGGAGGAATTCCGCCTCCATCAACTATCAAGTTATCAAGGCCAATGGCCTTGTCTTTCGTCCTCCGTGTTTTCACAGTTTAGAAAGAACGGATCGCACAGCATTCTCGTCATCGCAGTCCCGCCAATTTTGTCGTTCATTTGATTGCCGGGCTTCTTGCCTACAGCCATCAAGACAAAAAACCAGGTCTGCATCTCAATCAACACGCTCTCCTGGCTCCTTGATCGGTTTGACTTAAACAGAACTCGCGTTTGTTACCTTCTCATTAGAGGTCTCTGCCTTCTTCCTCCGCAAGTATCTTGTGTACATCTCGTTGCGCATCCCGTGGGGAGACCCAGCATGTTACGAGACACACTCGCACCCAATCTCTTAAATCGGGAGTGTGCGGCAACAGAACCGAACAAAAAATGGGCAACAGATATCACCTCTATTCCCACTGCACAAGGCGGGCTTTATCTTGCGGTGATCCTGGACGTGTATTCACGGGCTGTCGTGGGATGGTCCATGTCGGCCTGCTGTGATGAGCAATGAGTGACCAAGGTGTTGCCCATGGCTCTGGTTCGTCGCCGCCCCTCAGGCGGGACTCCTGCACCACAGTGATCGAGGTTGCCAATACAGCAGCCGTGCGTATCGTCAAAGGCGAGAGCAAGCCGGGATGGTCGTGAGCATGTCACGCAAAGGCAATTGTTGGGACAATGCCGCCATGGAATCCTTCTTCGGCTCTCTATTCATCTCATGAGCAGGCCAAGCAGTCGCTTTTTGCGTATCTCGAAATCTCCTATAACCGACAAAAACGTCACTCGACGCTCGGATAGGTGAGTCTGCTCATCTATGAACAGTTCGCAATGCACAAAGCTCAAAGAAACGTTTGACGTACTACGTTTACTGTATTATAATAAAAGCATAAACGTTACATAACGTAGAAACATCTTCCATCGCACTCAGCTCCAATCGCTGGAGGCTCTACGAAAACGGATCAAGGTCAGTCTAGACTGAATACGACCTCATAGATCTTCACGAACACGGTGCGGTAGCGTCCACCGTAAATGCCTGGCAAGCCCTCCTTGCAATGTCTATGTTGAACCGTTCTGGGTTTGATGGAAACTCCTCAGGTTAGCTTCTACATCTCCAGATGCTGACAATATATCACATTTGTATAAGTTGAGGTTTGTGGCGCAATGGGTATTGTCATTCATGCTTGTGACTCAAGCGGAAGTGCTATTAGACGGCGATATTCGAGACCGCTCGACAACACATGGCCTAAGACCCTGATGGACCTCTAAAAAAGAGCTACTACAACCGGGCAGAAGCAGTGTGGCACGTTTCTTCTGCCCGATTGTAGTAGCTCTCTCCTTTTGATGCTTCACTTAACTCCATCTAAAATGGGCTTTTCCCTCCCGACATAGAAGACCTTTTCTCGCGGAATATGTTGCGCACAGCTATGAGAGCTGCCTTGACAGTAAGTTGCAGTACGTTCAAAGTTGCTCTTCAAACAGGTCCCCCCATTTCTGCATTGCATCCTTTTGCATCGATGGAAGGACATGGGAATACGTATCCATCGTCATACTAATGGTGCTATGACCCAGGATTTCCTGGACGACTTTAGGATGAACGCCCATGCTGAGCAAAATCGTTGCAGCACTATGCCTGAGATCATGAAAACGTAGGTGAGGAAGGTCTGCCTCCTTGAGCACTCTAGCGAACATTTTGAGGATGTAGCGGGGATTGAGATAGTTCCCATGCAGGCCGCAGAAGACCAGATCATGCTCTTGCCATGCGGCACCAGCTTTTCTGTGCAACTCCAACTGCTGAACACGATGGTGTTTCAACACATCAATGACAAAGGGAGGCAGCATGATCTTGCGCCTTCCCTTCGCTGTCTTAGGTTCGCTTTCGATATATCCGTACTTGGCGATGAAGTCTACTGTGCGGCGCACCTGAAGACTCTGGTCTTCAAAGTCGACGTCAGACCAGCGGAGTCCGAGCAGTTCACCACGCCGCATTCCAGTCGTCAATGCCAGCGTGAGCACTGCTTCCAGCCGATGCCCACGGGCTGCCTCCAACAGTTTGTGGGCTTGCTCCATGCTTAAGGGCTGTATCTCGGGTTTGACGATACGGGGCGGAGACACGAGATCACAGACGTTGCGCACTACCAGATTCCAGCGGACGGCATTATCCAATGCCTTGTGCAGAATACCATGAATGGAGTTGACCGTTTTCGGCGATAGGCCCTCCTCACTTTTCTTCCTGTACAGGGCTTGCACCTGCTGTGGCGTCAACTTCTGTAGCTGCACACGTCCGAGCGTGGGAAGAATATAGCTATGGATGAGCTTACGATATTTCACGTAGCTACTGAGCTCGGCTTTGCACATTTCCCTTTGGGAAGGAGTAAACAGGGGCCTATCTCAAAAGAC
>JAABUX010004559.1_pt1 | contig 17476 bp, 16 predicted proteins | sample 5561851 | NCBI WGS metagenome assembly JAABUX01 (sample SAMN10711883, study PRJNA513361) | rock metagenome | isolation source: Antarctica rocks | place: Antarctica: Victoria Land, Richard Nunatak red sandstone | collected 2016-01-03 | reverse complement strand
TACCTGGTCTTTCCAGACTGGGCCACCCTCATGCAAACCCTGATCGACTCAAGACCACCGCCCAACATCGCAGCCCAGATCACCAAGTGACACCCGCGCCAGAGGCCCACTTAGAATTGCTGCGCCGACACGCCAACACGCAGCCAGCCCCGGTCAGGACAGCGCGACCGCGAAGCCACGCTGCACCCCCGGACGGGCCATCAGCGCCGCGTACCACCGCTGCACCTGCGGGAAGTCCGCCAGATCGACCTTGTGCCGCTCATGCCGCCACGCCCAGCCAAGGATGGCGAAGTCCGCCACCGACAGCGCCCCGGCCACGAACTCGGTCTCGGCCAGCCGGCGGTCCAGCACGCCATACAGCCGCCGGGTCTCCTTCATGTAGCGCTCCAGCCCATACCGCTGGTCCTCCCCGTTCACCGTCAGGAAGTGGTGCACCTGCCCTGGCATCGGCCCGAACCCGCCCATCTGCCACATCAGCCACTCCAGCACCGGCACCCGGCTGCGCAGGTCCGCCGGCAGGAACTGGCCGGTCTTCTCGCCGAGGTACAACAGGATGGCGCCGGACTCGAACACCGGGAGCGGGGCGCCGCCGGGGCCTTCGGGGTCGATGATGGCGGGGATCTTGTTGTTCGGGCTGATCGCGAGGAAGGCCGGGGCGAACTGCTGGTCCTTGGTGATGTCCACGACCACGACCTTGTAGGGCAGCCCCATCTCCTCCAACGCCACGCTGATCTTACGGCCGTTCGGCGTGTTGTAGGTGTGCAGCTCGATCATCGCAGGCCCCCTGATGGCCGCCGGACGCTAGGCCGCCGCCGCAGGGCCAGCAAGGCGACGGCGTGGCCCAGGGATTGCAGGCAACGGGCAAACGCCCGGAGCCATGATGAGCGCAACCTACGAATCCGCCGACGCCCTGCCCGTCGCCAGCACGCGCTGGGTGCAACTGCTGCTGGGCCTGGTCTGCATGATGGCGATCTCCAGCCCGCAGTATGTCTGGACGCTGTTCACCAAGCCGATCGGCACAGCCCTCGGCGCCCCGGCGGCCGGCGTGCAGGTCACGTTCAGCATCCTGATCGTGCTGCAGACCTTCTTCAGCCCGTTCCAGGGCTGGCTGGTCGAGCGGTTCGGCCCGCGTCTGCTGATATCGTTCGGCGCCGGGCTGACCGGGCTGAGCTGGGTGCTGGCGGGCTATGCCGGATCGTTGACCGGGCTCTACCTGACCTACGGCCTGCTGGGCGGCCTCGGCACCGGCATCGTTTACGTCGGCGTGGTCGGCCAGATGGTCGGCTGGTTCCCGGACCGGCGAGGCTTCGCAGCCGGCGTGGTGGCGGCCGGCTACGGCATGGGCGCGATCCTCACGACATTCCCGATTTCCGACAGCCTGGCCGCCAACGGCTACCCGGCGACGCTGACCCGCTTCGGCCTGATCCTCGGCGTCATCGGCGTGCTGGCGGCATTGGGCCTGCGCTCCCCGCCGGCTGCGCTGGTCGCACGCTCGCAGCTAGCGTCCAGCGCGCCGAACGCCGAGACCGGCGACATGCTCCGCAGCCCGGTGTTCTGGTTGATGTTCATCATGATGTCGATGATGTCCACCTCCGGCCTGATGGTCACCTCGCAGCTCAGCGCCTTCGCCGGGGACTTCGGCATCACCAAGCTGCTGGTGTTCGGCCTCGCCGCCGTGCCGCTGGCCCTGACGGTGGACCGCTTCTGCAACGGCCTGACCCGGCCCTTCTTCGGCTGGGTGTCCGACCGCATCGGCCGTGAGAACACCATGTGCCTCGCCTTCGGTCTGGAGGGCCTCGCCATGGCCGTCTGGCTGCTCACCATCAGCAACCCGCTGCTGTTCGTGCTGATGTCCGGCGTGGTGTTCTTCGGCTGGGGCGAGATCTTCTCGCTGTTCCCCTCCACGCTGACCGACACGTTTGGCGCGAAGCACGCCACGCGGAACTACGGCTGCCTGTATATCGCCCAGGGCATCGGCGCGATCTTCGGCGGCCCGCTCGCGTCGCTGCTGCACGACAGCGCCGGGAGCTGGACGCCAGTGTTCAGCCTGGCCATCGGCGCCGACCTGCTGACGGCGGTGCTGGCGATCGCCGCGCTGAAGCCGATGCGGACGGCCTACCTGGCGCGCGGGCTGGCGCGCTAGGCCGCGGCCAGCCAGTCCATCGCCGCGTCCACCCCGCCGCGGCCGTGCGGCACGCCGTTCAGCCGCAGGCTCATCTCCACCGCACCCAGGGTGCCCAGCACCATCGGCTCGTTCAGGTCCCCCAGGTGGCCGATGCGGAACACCTGGCCCTGCAGCTTGCCCAGCCCGCCGCCGAGCGACACGTTAAAGCGGTCCAGCGCCGTCCGCCGCACCAGGTCGGCGTCGTGCCCGGCCGGCATCATCACGGTGGTCACGCTATCCGACAGCCGCGCCGGGTCGAGGCAGTAGAGCTGCGGCCCGCTGTTGCCCGACCAGGCGCGGACGGCGCGGCGGGTGGCCTCAGCCAGGCGGTGGTGCCGGGCGATCACCTGGTCCAGGCCCTCCAGCTCGATCAGGCGCAGGCTCTCCTGCAACCCGTAGAACAGGCTGACCGGCACGGTGCCAACGAAGCTGCGCTGCGGGCGCCGCAGCATGACGCTCCAGTCGAAGTAGTGCCGCGCCAGCCCGGCCCCGGCATGGGCCTGCATCGCCTTGGCCGACACCGCGGTGAAGCTGAACCCGGTGGGCAGCATCAGCCCCTTCTGGCTGCCGCCCACCACGCCGTCGATGCCCCAGTCGTCCATGCGGAACTCCAGCGACCCGAGCGAGCTGATGGTGTCCACCAGCAGCAGCGCCGGGTGCCCGGCCGCGTCCATCGCCGCGCGCAAGTCGGGCAGCAGCAGGGCCAAGCCGGTCGCGGTCTCGTTCTGCACCGCGAGGACGGCCTTGATGCTGTGGCCGCCGTCGGCCTGCAGCGCCGCCTGCACCGCCGCCATGTCCGCCCCACGCCGCCAATCGGCTGCGACGGTTTGGACGTGCAGGCCGAACTTGCTCGCCATCTCGTGCCAGGCTGCGCTGAACCAGCCGGACTCGACGACCAGCACGGCATCGCCGGGCGAGAGCAGGTTGACCAGCGTCGCCTCCCAAGCGCCGTGGCCGGAGGCGGTATAGAGGAAGACCTCGCCGGACGTCCGCAGCACCCGTTTCAGCCCGGCCACGCCCGCGTCGAAGACAGCGGTGAACTCCGGGTCATTGAAGTCGATGGTGGGGCGGTCCATGGCGCGCAATACGCTGTCGGGCATGTTGGTCGGGCCGGGGTTGGCGAAGAACTGGCGGCCAGTCTTGCGGGGCATAGTTTTCCTTGGTAAGCAATTTCGTTCTCAAGATGCGCGGACGGACAACTCATAGCGCGAACACTTCGCATTTACAAGCTAAAACCGTTCGCAAAGAGTTGTGCCCCTTACGGAAGCAGTCAGACATCAGAGACGAGTGCACAGATGTCCTTCGAGATCAACGGGTCGCTAGCATCAGAAGTTTACATTGAGATTGGGGAAATATATCGAAATTGGAGTGTCGACAATATGTCCTGCCTCAAGTGTTCTCCTGACCTGATTTGCAATCTCCGACCGATAAAACTCAATCTTCGGAACAAGAGCATATATGTCCGAAGTATCAATGACAATGGTACGCATCTGATTCACGTCGAAAGTAATTCTGTCAATTGATCTGATAATCTGCACTATCGGAAGCTTCACGGCATGGCGCAGAGCAAGTTCATAAAACACATTTGGGTTTTGGAATGATAGGTCGGCCACGACCAGCCTAGATTTAACAATGTATTCTATTATCTGACGCGTTATGATGCCCGGTTTGTCTATTGAGTCTGCGCGCACTACTCTGAGACCAAACTCGTCAAGAGCTTGCTCAACGAACGACCCCAGGAACAAGTCTGAATGCTTTCGCGCCTCACTTCCTTCTTCGCCAATTGGCGCTACATAGAAACAAGTTCCCTCAAACTGCGCATGATCGGATGTGATGAGACTTGTATTAGTAAGCGGGGAAGGAGCAGCACTACTTAGGGCTTAGAAAGTAATAAGCGCACTACTTATTTTACTAGATCACTGTGAACATTGCATATTTTATAGGAAAGTAACGCTGTTACTTTATGACGGGCCCTTAGGCGTGTTGCCGACGGAAGCTGGTCAAGATGCATGTCTATTGGTAACACTCGCTCCGCACCCGAGAGCGTCTTGAGTAGGCCAACAAAACTTAAGTTTACAATGAAGGTGTCGACGGCTTCCGCTGCATGGTCGGCTGAAACATCAATGGAGCGCACGGTATCAAATAGCACAGCTTTCGATGGCAGTTTATTATTGACAGTTTTGTCGTAGAGTGTCTTGAATAGCTCGATCCCCTCTATCGCTAGAGCAATTCGAGTACGTGCCTGCTCCCTCGCAGAAACTTGTTCATCTACAGCCTTACGGCCTTCCAATGTCAGCTCGATATTTTCTGCCCCAGTATGCCCGCGGGTTAATCCATATTTGCTAGCGTTCGTGATAAGTTGACGCGATCCGCTGCTCTCGGGAGATTTACCTAACTGGTCGAATAAGGTTAGACGCCGTATTGGCTGGCCACCCCCAATGCGGAAGATAGATCTTGCAAACTCAAGAGGCTCTTCAAACGTGGATGCTGGGAAACTGCGCTGTGCTTGCCTTCTTGGCAGTTGAGGCGCGACTTTCGGAGCAGGAGCAGGAGTAGCTTTCCGGTCTCTCTTTGCCATTTACCACCTAAACTAGGTTACGTTGTAACTGCTCATTTATCCAGGGACTCGACACAAATATGTAAATCCACCATGATTACTGTTGACACAGGCAGAGCTGGGACCCTTACTCCCACTCAATCGTCCCCGGCGGCTTGCTGGTGATGTCGTACGTCACCCGGTTGATCCCCCGCACTTCGTTCACGATCCGCGTCGCCACCCCCGCCAGGAACGCCATGCTGAACGGGTACACCTCCGCCGTCATCCCATCCACGCTCGTCACCGCCCGCAGCGCGCACGCATTGTCGTAGGTGCGCCCATCCCCCATCACCCCCACCGTGCGGACCGGCAGCAGCACCGCGAACGCCTGCCAGATCGCGTCATACAGCCCGGCCGAGCGTATCTCCTCCAGGAAAATAGCATCCGCCCGGCGCAGGATATCCAGCCGCTCCCGCGTCACCGCGCCGGGTATCCGGATCGCCAGCCCCGGCCCGGGGAACGGATGCCGCCCGACGATGTGCTCCGGCACGCCCAGCTCGCGGCCAAGCACCCGCACCTCATCCTTGAACAGGTCGCGCAGCGGCTCCACCAGCTGCATCCGCATGTGCTCCGGCAGTCCCCCCACGTTATGGTGCGACTTGATGGTGACGCTCGGCCCGCCATGCGCGCTGACGCTCTCGATCACATCCGGATACAGCGTCCCCTGCGCCAGGAAGTCGGCGCCGCCAATCCGGGCCGCCTCCTCCTCGAACACCTCGATGAACACCCGGCCGATCGCCTTGCGCTTCAGCTCCGGGTCGGTGACCCCGTCCAGTTGCGACAGGAACAGCTCGCCCGCGTCGCGGTGCACCAGCCGGATCTGGAACCGGTCGCGAAAGGTCCGGACCACCTCCTCCGCCTCCCCCAGCCGCAGCAGCCCGCTGTCCACGAAAATGCAGGTAAGCTGGTCGCCGATGGCCTCATGGATCAGCGCCGCCGTCACCGAGCTGTCCACCCCGCCCGACAGCCCGCAGATCACCCGCCCGCCGCCGACCTGCCGCCGGATGCGCTCCACCTGAGCCGCCCGGAACCCGGCCATGCTCCACCCGCCCTGCAGCCCGGCCACGCGGTGGGTGAAGTTGTGCAGCAACTGCCGGCCGTGCGGCGTGTGCACGACCTCCGGGTGGAACATCGTGCCGTAATACCGGCGGGCGTCGTCGGCAATCACCGCGAACGGCGCGCCGGGGCTGCTGGCGACCACGCGGAAGCCGGGCGGCAGCCGGGTCACGCGGTCGCCATGGCTCATCCAAACCTGCTCGCGCCCGCCCGCCGCCCAGGCGCCATGGAACAGCTCGCAGTCGGCGTCCACCTGCACCGTCGCGGCGCCGAACTCCTGGTGCTCGCTGAGGCTGACCTCGCCGCCAAGCTGCATGCACATGGCCTGCTGGCCGTAGCAGATGCCCAGCACCGGCAGGCCGCTCTCGAACACCAGCGGCGGCACCCGCGGGCCCTCGGTATCGAGCACGCTGGCCGGCCCGCCGGACAGGATATACGCGCGGGCGCCAAAGCCCCGCATCCGGGCCGGATCGGCCGTGGCGGGCATGATCTCGCAGTACACCCCGGATTCACGGACCCGGCGGGCGATCAACTGTGTGAACTGGCTGCCAAAGTCGAGGATCAGGACGCGATCCTGGACCGGGCCATCCAGGGCCGGCGTAGCGGAGGTCTGGGTCATGGCGCAGCTTGCAGCATGGTGCGGCGTGCCAGGCAAGCGGATTGCACAAGCGGATTGCGTCAGCCGTCTGCCTGGGCCAGCAAGGCGCTGATCGGGTCCCACACGAATGCAACTTGCGGCACGTTGGTCCCCGCGACACGAACCGTCGACTCGGCGGCGGTGCGTCCGCCCATCCTCTGATAAAACCAGCGGCTAGGATTGCCCGCTAGCACCCATAGGAACACGCTGCGGCACCCGGCGGCCTGCAGGTGGGCGGCGCCGGCCCGCAACAGCCCACGGCCGATCCCCTGCTCACGCCAGTCGTCCAGCACGTACAAGGTCTCGATCTCGCCGTCGCCCAGCCCGGCTGTGCGAGGCCGCCCCGCAGTGGCAAACCCCACCACCGCCGGGACAGCGGCCACGAACACGCCGGGTCCGGCCAGGATGCGCGCCAAATAGCCCGCGGCCTGCCGCTGCCGGGACATGCCAGCCAAATAGGCGTCGGGCAGGATGCCGGCATAGGCGCTGCGCCAAGCGGCGACGTGAACGCCGGCAATGGCCGCCGCATCATCCGGCCGGGCGGGGCGCACCTGCATCAGGCCGTGCGCTCCAGCACGGCGGCGAAGAAGCCATCCGTCCCATGCCGCAGCGGCGTCAACGACAAGTATGGACCGTCGGACGGCGCCGGCGCGTGCAACGGCCAAGCCTCGGCCAGCGGCACGCTCCGAAACCCATCGTGTCGGCCAAGGAAGCCGTCGATCTGCGCCTCGTTCTCCTCATTCAGCAGCGAGCAGGTGGCATAAACCAGCCGCCCCCCCACCCGCACCAGCCGGGCCGCATCGTCCAGGATGCCAGCCTGCTTCGGGCGCAGCTCCTCCAGGTCCAACTCGCGCAGCCGCAGCCGGGCGTCCGGGTTGCGCCGCCAGGTGCCGGTGCCGGTGCAGGGCGCATCGACCAGCACGCGGTCGAACGACCCGGCCCGGCGCTTGGCCCACTTATCTCCCGGCGCGACCAAGTGCCGCTCGGTGTTGCTCACCCCCGCCCGGCGCAGCCGGCGTGTGGCGCCCTCCAGCCGCGGCGCCGACACGTCGCACGCGACAAGCTGCCCGCGGTTGGCCATCAGCATAGCCAGGGCCAGCGTCTTCCCCCCAGCCCCGGCGCACCAATCGACCACCCGCATCTCCGGCCCAGCGCCCACCAGGGCGGCGACAAGCTGGCTTCCCTCGTCCTGAATTTCCACCAGACCAGACTGGAACGCCGGCCCGGACGTAACGGCCCGGCGCCCATCGATCCGCAGCCCCCAGGGTGACAGCGGCGTGGGCGCCGCTTCCAGCCCCTCTGCCAGCAGCGCCGCCTGCGCGCCCTCCCGCGTGGTCTTCAGCAGGTTCACCCGCAGGTCGAGCGGCGCCGGCTCCAATGCGGCGTCCATCTCGGCCCGCAGCCGGTCGCCGAAGCGGGCCTGCAGGTGCGGCAGCACCCAGTCGGGCACCTCGACGGCCACAGCCTCCGGCATGTCGGGGTGCTGCAGGGTATGGCCCTCCAGCGCCCGCACGGCGGCGGTCTCCGGCTGCAGCAGCGGCGCCGGGCCGTACTGGCCGCCGGAGTAGCTCTGCGCGACGCCAATCGCCGTCCAGCCCTCCAGCAGCAGCGACGCCGCGACCAGCATGCGCGGCGTCGGCGCGGTGCCGGCCCGGCCGATCCACCAGCCCAGCCGCCGACGCTCCCGCAGCACCCGCCACACGCGGTCTGACACGGCACGGCGGTCGCCCGAGCCGATGAAGCGCCGGGCCCGGAAGAAATCGTTGGCGACGGCGTCGGCAGGCCGACGAGGGTGGCCATCGATCTCGGTCAGCAGCTCGATGGAGGCTGCCAGGCGGGCAGAGGGCGTCACGCCAGCAGGAGCGGCAGCGCGGACAGCCCCGGCATCTCGGTGGCCGCGGCACGCAGGCCATACTCGTCGGGCTGCGCGGTGCGGTTGCACCAGAACACCTGGAACCCGGCGGCGGCGGCGGCCTGCGCGTCCCAGGCGTTGGAGGACACGAACGCCATCTGCCCAACCGGCAGGCTGAACCGGTCCTCCGCCAGCGCGTACGCCCGGCGGTCCGGCTTGAAGGCGCCGACGTCCTCCACCGACAGCACGGCGTCCAGCAACGGCGCCAGCCGGGCGGCGGTAAGGGCCTCGTGCAGCATGGCCGGGTCGCCGTTCGACAAGATAGCGGTCCGGATGCCGCGCTCACGCAAGGCGGTCAGCGCCGGGAGCGCGTCCGGATAGGCCGGCAGGCGGCGGTAGGCGTCCAGCAGGGTTTCCAGCACCGCCGGATCTGTGATGCGGTGCCGGACGGCGACGAAGGCCAGGGCGTCCTGCGTCACCTGCCAGAAATCGCGGCGGTGATGGCCGGTGAGCGTGTCGATCCAGGTGTATTCAAGCTGCTTGGAGCGCCACTCGGCGCTGATGCGCTCCCAATCCGGCGGGAGGCGGTCGGCCTGGCGCTGCATGGCGGCGTGAACGTCGAGCACGGTGCCGTATGCATCGAGGATGACGGCACGGATGGGCGCACTCATTTCCCCCTCTCCCTCCGGGGGAGGACAGGCGCATCGGGGCCACGATGGCGCGTGCGGCCTCCCTCACCCCAACCCTCTCCCGAAGCAAGAGGGAGCAGCGAAGTCACCCGCCCTGCCGGTAGTTCGGGGCTTCGCGGGTGATCGCCACGTCGTGCACATGGCTCTCGCGCAGCCCGGCCCCGGTGATGCGGCGGAATCGGGTGTTGCGCTGCAAGTCGTCGATGGTTGCGCTGCCGGTGTAGCCCATGCCCGCCCGCAGCCCGCCCACAAGCTGGTGCACCACCGCCGACACCGGCCCCTTGTAGCCCACCCGGCCCTCGATTCCCTCCGGCACCAGCTTCAGCGTGTCCTTGATCTCCTGCTGAAAGTACCGGTCGGCGGACCCGCGGGCCATGGCGCCAATGCTGCCCATGCCGCGGTAGCTCTTATAGGACCGCCCCTGATAGAGAAAAACCTCCCCCGGCGCCTCCTCGGTCCCGGCCAGCAGGCTGCCGACCATCACGCAGTCCGCCCCCGCGCCAATGGCCTTCACCAGGTCACCTGACGTGCGGATGCCGCCGTCGGCGATGGCCGGCACGCCGCGCTCCCGGCAGGCCGCCGCCGTCTCCAGCACGGCGGTGAACTGCGGCACGCCGACCCCGGCGACGATGCGGGTTGTGCAGATGCTGCCGGGTCCGATGCCGATCTTCACCGAATCCGCCCCCGCATCGATCAGCGCCCGCGCCCCCTCCGCGGTCGCCACGTTGCCGGCGATGATCTGCACCGCGTTGGACAGCCTCTTGATGCGCTCCACCGACTGCAGCACCCCGGCGGAATGCCCGTGCGCGGTATCGACCACGATGACATCCGCCTCCGCAGCCACCAGCGCCTCGGCGCGGGCATAGCCATCGTCCCCCACCCCCGTCGCCGCCGCGGCGCGCAGCCGGCCCAGCTCGTCCTTGTTGGCAAGGGGATGGGCCTGCGCCTTCTCCATGTCCTTCACCGTGATCAGGCCGACGCAGCGGTACGCCCCGTCCACCACCAGCAGCTTCTCGATGCGGTGGCGGTGCAGCAGTTGCCGGGCCTCGTCGTGATCGACCTCGGTGGGGACAGTGATCAGGTTCTCCCGCGTCATCAGCTCGTACACGCGGGTGGCCGGGTCGGTGGCGAAGCGCACGTCGCGGTTGGTCAGGATGCCGACCAGCCGGCCGGTCTGCCGCTCCACCACGGGGAAGCCGCTGATATTGTGCTGCGCCATCATGGCCCGCGCCTCGGCCAAGGTCTGATCCGGGTAGATGGTCAGCGGGTTGACCACCATGCCGCTCTCGAACTTCTTCACCCGCCGCACCTGCGCCGCCTGCTCCGCGATGTCCAAGTTCTTGTGGATGACGCCGATGCCGCCGAGCTGCGCCATGGCGATTGCCATCGCCGCCTCCGTCACGGTGTCCATCGCCGACGAGATCAGCGGGATGTGCAGGCTGATCGTCCGCGTCAGCCGCGCCCGGGTGGCGACGCTGGCCGGCAAGACCTGCGAGTAGTTGGGCACGATCAAGACGTCATCGAATGCCAGCGCCTCCTCGATGGGGATCGCGAAGGCGGATGCGATGGGGCTGCTGTCCGAAGCACTGTCAGGAGCCATGGTGGGGACCTTTCATCCGCGGGCGGCCCGGCGGCGGGTCCCCATCCTTGGCACGTCCACATAAGCCCCGCCCCGGATGGGCGCAAGCACGGGGTTACGCTTCCTGACCTACGGTTTGGCCCCGCGAAACCCGGTGGCGACCACATACAGCTCGCTCGACCCCTTGCGGCTGGCCGGGGGCTTGGCGTGGCGCACGACCGCGAAGTGGCGCTTCATCTGTTCCAGCATCGTCCGCTCCGACCCGCCCTGGAACACCTTCGCCACAAACGCCCCGCCCGGCGCCAGCATCCCCACCGCAAAGTGCAGCGCCAGGTCCGCCAGGCCCATGATCCGCAGGTGGTCCGTCGCATTGTGCCCGGTGGTATTGGGCGCCATGTCGGACAGCACCAGGTCCGCCTCCCCCCCCAGCAGCTCCGACAGCCGCCCCGGCATCGCGTCGTCCATGAAGTCGCCGACCAGGATCGTCGTGCCGGGCACCGGGTCCATCGGCAGCAGGTCCACCCCCACCACCCGCGCCGCCCCACGCTTCACCGCCACCTGCGCCCAGCCGCCCGGCGCCGCGCCGAGGTCGATCACCCGCGCCCCCTTGGCGATCAGGTGATAACGGTCGTCCATCTCCAGCAGCTTAAATGCGGCACGCGATCGCCAGCCCTGCTCCTTGGCGGCGCGGACGTAGGGGTCGTTCAATTGCCGGGCCAGCCACTTCTGCGACGCCGTCGTGCGCGACTTCGCCGTCTTCAGCGACACCGACAACCCGCGGGAGGGGATGGCGGCCTTGAACTTGCCGCGGTGGTTGGCGGCGGGATCATCGGTCATGCCGGCAACCCACTAGGCGCAACCGGCCGCGGAAGCGAATCTCGCCCCAAGGCGCCGTGCGGCAGTCGGGCCGCCTGCCGGCGCATCATCTGCAGCAGCATGCCCTCCCGCAACCCACGGTCAGCGACGATGACGGGGCCAAGCGGCCACTGCCGGCGAATGGCCTCAAAAATGGCGCAGCCCGGCAGCACGAAGTCCACCCGGTCGGCGCCGACGCACGGGTGCGCCGCCAGGCCCTCCCGCCCCAGGGTGCGCAGGGTGTCAAGAGCCTGGTCCGCGGCAGCGACGGACAGCACGGTGCCGTCCACCAGGGGCCGGCGATAGCGCGCCAGGCCCATCGCGACGCCGGCCAGGGTGGTGACGGTGCCGCTGGTGCCCAGCATCCGCACGCCGCCGGCCCGCGCCTCCTGCCGGATGCAATGGATGCGCTCGAAGGCCACCAGGCGGGCGGCGACGGCCTCCACCATGCGCTCGAAGCCTTCGGGGTTGAAGGCTGCGGAGCCATGCTGCTCCGCGACGTTGACGACGCCGACGGGGAGGCTGGCGTAGCCGATCAGCTCCGGCACGCCGCCCAAGCTGGAGTGCGGCAGCCGAACCCAGGCAAGTTCGGTGGAGCCGCCGCCGATGTCGAACACCAGCGCCCGGCGGCCGACGCCTTGCAACAGCGAGCCGCAGCTTTCCAAGGCCAGCTCGGCCTCCTCACGGGTGGAGATCACGTTGATGTGCAGACCGGTCTCGGCGCGGACCCGTGCCAGAAAGGCAGTGCCGTTGGCGGCCTTCCGGCAAGCCTCGGTGGCGATGGCGCGTATGGCGCGGACCGGACGGCGTGCCAAGCGGGCGGCGCAGCCGTGCAGGGCATCGATGGCGCGGTCCATGGCGGCGGGGCTGAGCTGACCCGACGCCTGCAGGCCCTCGCCGAGGCGCACGATGCGGCTGAAGCTGTCCAGCACGCGGAAGCCCTCGCTGGCCGGGACGCCGACGAGCAGGCGGCAATTGTTGGTGCCGAGGTCGAGCGCGGCAAAGGCGGGGCTGCCGTTGCGGGGGGCAGGGTCGTGGGGGGTGGATGGGGTGGCGGCCGCCTCGACCATGATCCTGCCTTTCAAGCGTTAACATGGGGCGGGCGGTGGGTTTGTGCGATGGGGGATGTGCGCGGGACGGTCACATTTGGCGGGGAGCAGGTTGCGGCGGCGGGGGGTGCGTGTTATCTGCGCATTGCGGCATACCCGCGGGGCAGGCAGTTCTGTGGGTGGTGGGGGATAGTTTAGCGGTAGAACTTCCGACTCTGACTCGGAAAGCCTTGGTTCGAATCCAGGTCCCCCAGCCCGGTCCGCGGAATACACAGCACCAACAATTACTTACGCGAAAACAGTAGCTTGCTGGCCCTCCTGGGATACAGAAGGGGGGTCCAAAGTGAGTTTACGAATGGCCGCGCCGACCAAACATCCGAAAACCGGGACGTATCGCGTCCGCCTGGCCATTCCCATGCACCTCCGGGACACCACGGCCACGCTATACGGCAAGCGCGCGGAGCTAATTGCCAACCTCGGGACGAAAGACGCCAAGCGGGCTAAAGGGCTGGCCGATGCCGCCGCTAGTGGCCTTCGGGCGCAGCTAGAGACCGCCGAACGGGCCTTCCGCGGCGACGCCCCGCAGCTTACCGAACATGACGTGCAGGCGTTGGCTGGCCTGTTCTATCGGCGGGAGGTGGAGGCGTATGGGGCGGACCCCAGGCCAGAGGCCGGGTGGGATATGGTGCTAGAGCAGCTTGACGACCAGCGCGACCCAAACCCGGAAGGTAACGGTGATGTCACGCTGACCCAACGCGACACCGACCCCGCCCGTGAATTGTTGGCCGAACGTGGCCTCCCCGCTACTCCGGAGATGGTGGCGCGGATGGGAATGGCAGTTTACCGGGTCCGCGGTGAAGTCGCTCACCTGATGCTGCGCCGGGTCGATGGCGACTGGCGGCCAGACAAGGCGGCCGAACGCTTTCCCACCGCCTTCCCCTCTCCGGTCCCAGCGGTCCCCAAGTCTGGCCCTGGCTGCACCTTCGACGCCCTTCTAGCCGGCTGGGCATTAGACCGTGGGTGGCAGATGGACGCGAAGCCAATCCCTCGTGCCCTCTACGATAGAAAGCGAACCGTCGAACGAATGGCAGACTTTCTCGGACATCGGGACGCCGGCCGGGTAGCCAAAGCTGATGCAGTTTCGTGGAAGGAGGACATGCAGACGCGAGGGCTACACGCCTCTACGGTCCGAAACGACCTAAGCGAGTGCAGTGCCATCTGGGCGTGGGGTCTGCGAATTGGAAAGCTACCAGCCGGGGAGAACCCGTTTGCGGGCATCTCGCCGCCGAAGGCGAAGAAGAAAGGCCGCGACCCGCGGGCGTTCACCGATCTTGAAGCGGCGGCGATACTGACGGCGGCGCGGAAAGAGGCTGGCTGGAAGCGGTGGCTGCCATGGGTCCTGTGTCTGACGGGCGCCCGTGTCGGGGAGGTCGTGCAGTCGCGTAAGGAAGACGTGACGATGCTGGATGGGGTGTTGGTCCTCCGCATCCATGACCGCGGCGAGGGTCGCAGCCTGAAGAACGAGGACAGCCGGCGGGACGTGCCCCTGCACCCGGCCTTGGTGGCTGAAGGCTTCCCGGCCTACGTCGCGGGCCTGAAGTCCGGAAGTCCCCTGTTCCCCGACATCCCCGTTGACAAAGTGTTCGGCACGCGGGCCGCCAACGCCAGCAAGCGGGTAGGCTACTGGCTCCGCCGAGACCTGGCGATAACGGACGACCTAATCAGCCCGAACCACTCCTTCCGACACTGGCTCATTGGGGCCGCCCGCCGCGTCGCAATGCCCCTGGAGGTCCGTAGCGCCATAACGGGGCACAGTGCAAAGGCGGACGAAAGCGCCGGCTATGGCGACGGCATGAAGTCCTTTGTGGCGGTGCTGGCGGAGTTTCTGGCCAAGGTGCCGGCGCCCATCCCTGCCCCAGCGCCCCAATGACCGTCAACGCGCGACCACCGCGCCAGCCACCAGCGCGTCCAGCCACGTCAAGCCCTCTGCTAGCTCCACCGTAGCCCGGTGGCGGGCCAAAGGAGGTGGCTACCTGCCCACCTTACGGCTAAGGCGTTCTTCGCCTGATAGGCATTCGCCCAACGATTTTGGATACATCAAAACCTTTCCCGACTTTGTATCCGCGCCCTTCTATCATAGTCTCAACGTGAAATTGATGGGAACGCTCCATGTCGCGGGCACTATACTTGATCGTTAGCGCGGTGTTATTGGCAGGTTGTGCAGAAAAGTGGGAGAAGATGGGCGCGACCGAACAGGAGTTTGATGGCATGAAAGCGGCCTGCTCCTCACAAGCCTCTTCAATGTTTCCGCCTATGATGCGTCAAATTCAGTTGACGAGCGGCTACGTTACTCCAGTCTCGATGAGTTGCAGCTACATTGGATATACGCAGAACTGCGTTCAAACGGGCGGCGGCTATGTAGCCCCGATAACAATGTTAGTGGATGATAACCAGGGAGGCCGGACGCAAAGCGTGCGCTCTTGCTTTTTCCAGGATGGGTGGACGCCCGTCAAAAAACGATAGGCTGGGCATGGTCAGAAGCCGGCTGTAGCCCGCCGGGCGGAGACCGTGGGGGGTGGACCGCGGCGGTGGTTGCGGGCGTGGCCGGACTGAAGAGCTGTCCAGCGGCGGCCATGCGGCGGGTGTGGTGGGGCTGAAGGGGACGGCGCATGGTGGGCCGCTGGGTGGCCTTCGGCATCGACCTCCACCGACCACGGAAAAGGCAATTCCCATAGGTGGGGTCGGCAGGGCACCGCGGGGTCGCTATGGATGGCTTCAGGCGACACCCGCGGCCGGGCTGCCGGTAACCGCTGAAGGGTCAGACCGGGGTGGGTTGTCCGTTGTGGTCCGCCGCCTTCAGCGTCCCGTCAGGTGCGCCGTCAAGTAGGCATCATGCCGCCCGCGACGGTTGTCACTCTGTCCCCTACTTCTTACGTCAAATGACAACCCTGGCCGGGACCTTCGGCCTAGCCTTCAGTCGCCATGACGCGCACCAGCAAGGCCCCGCGCAGCCCTCGCACAATCTCACCGTCCAGGGCGTCTATGGCAGACTTCCAGGCTGGTTCCTTGGCGACGCGACGGGAGAAGTAAGCCTTGTCGACGTCCGCCAGCGCCATGACCTCCGCAATGGTGAACGCCGATACGATCATGCCGGCGCCGCGGTGGGCCGGGCTTGCCACCAACGCCCTGGCGAAGTGGACCACGGTTTGACTCTTGCCCACCCCGCAGTCACACGCGCTCAAGTGAACCTTGGCAGCACACGTCCCGTCCAGCATGTCTTCCATGGTCCGCGCGATGGCCCATAGGGCAACCCAATGTTCATCGCTAGGACGGTGGCCTTTGCCGTCAAAGAACGCCCGCAGGCTGCACAACGCTTGCCCTGTGAGGTTTAGAGGTTCCGCCGCGGTGGCCCGCATGGTCTCGATCATGGCAGGCGACGCCAGCACGTCCACATAGCCGGGGCGTTCAACAAAGATGGTGTCCATGGCGGGGGGGGCGGCCTTTTACGTTTGCCGCCTCATGGGCCGGCTAGGGTGATTGATGGCGGCGGTGGGAGCGTGATGGCAGCGCCGCCGAACGCGATGGCAGCAGCAGTGTCGGCGGCCACTTCGGCGGGGGACAGCCGCAGTGTCTTCGGCAGCTTGGGCGCAGGGATCACATGCAGGTGCCGCTTGTCGCCGCACAACGCCCCGGTGGCACAGACGGCCACGACCCGATCCGACTTCAGCAGCCGTGCGCCCGTCCAGTGGCGGTAGCAGCAACGTTGCCAATCCTCGAACCGCTGCCCGATGCAGCTAGTGCGGACCCGTGGCACGCCGGACGCCGGCACGACGCCCCCGTAGGTAAACCGGCAGACCCCCCGATGCGTGCCGTGGATGGCCTTGTTGAACAGCAACCCAGCCCGGCGGGCGCGGGCAGTCTGGCCTCTTGGTATTGTCGGCCTGGCGTCATCGTCGGCGTCCCTCATGACGTGGCGTTCGGCGCGGCTACAGGCGCGGCAGCAGCGGCGGCGGCCAGCGTGAGGGCGTGGCGCACGGCGTCAGTCATGTTCGCGTAGGTATCCCCGGCAGTGCGAAGGCCGTTGGTGATGGCGGCCAGGTTGGCGCGGTCAGTCTGCGTGAAGCGAAATGCGAGGCGTTCGGTGGTCATGGTTTATGGTTCCTGTGTGCGAGGCAGACGGTGGTGACAAAAAGGGAAGCGACGCGAACGGGACCGCTGATCGCCGGTAAATGCGGCGTGGGGCTGGCCCCCTTCAGTGTGGGCCGGTTTCATGCACACGCGGCCCACGGGGGCTTTCGGGCGGCCATCGGCGGGCTACGGGCGGGCGCAGGGCCGGGGGCGGACGGGGCGGCACATCCACCAAGGCCCGCTATCAGCCCACCACCAGAGAGACTCTAGGACGGCTGCTGGATGGCCTACAGCGTGGGAGATGGGGGAGCGGCGGAGAGGGCCTGGACGACTCTGGCGATGCCCTGGAGGCGCTCCTAGGACCATGCCTGATCCCAGTCGTCCCCGGCCCCGACCCGCAGTTTCTCTTTTCACACGCCCCCGCATGAGCCTGATATCTCTTATGCATTTCATGCATGGCTGGGGTTGGCTGGCGCGGACGTTGCCCAATCATCGCCAGCCCGATCAGGCGCACCTTCCGGGGGACTCCAGGACGGCCCGTGGACGCCCCGCGGCACTGGCGGCTAGTCGTCTATCAGCGGCGGGCTGGACGACTCCGGCGGCGCCCTAAAAGCCGTCCTAGAGGCATGTGGCGCATGGCCCGTTCTCTCTCCCGACGCTACCGCTCCAGGACGCCATTGCTCGGTTAGCGGGCCGGTCCCACCCCGGACTGTTCTGTGCTGGCCATCCACTCGGCCTCTAGCTCTGTCAGGCGACAGCTGAAACTGGACGGCGGCGACATGGAGAACTGGACGCCCTTGAGGATGGGAGTTCGGGATTATGGCCGAGGTGATGGAAGTTCCTTTGCGGTTGGATCAGCCGCGGAGGGGTT
>JAABUX010004557.1_pt1 | contig 17478 bp, 13 predicted proteins | sample 5561851 | NCBI WGS metagenome assembly JAABUX01 (sample SAMN10711883, study PRJNA513361) | rock metagenome | isolation source: Antarctica rocks | place: Antarctica: Victoria Land, Richard Nunatak red sandstone | collected 2016-01-03 | reverse complement strand
GGCAACGGCTAGGGGCGCCGCTGCTCGAACGATATGGCGGCCGGATTGGGCTCGACCGGCGGCGCTTGCTGCTCGGGCAGTATTTGTTCCGGCACTATGGCGGGCTGGTGGTGGCGGCGGGGCGGTTCACGCCGTTGCTACGGGCGTTCGCGGCAATCCTGGCTGGCGCGAACCGGATGCCGTTCGGGCGTTTTTTGGTGTGGAGCGCAGTGGGCGCCGGGCTGTGGGCGGCGCTGATCGGATTCGGCGTGCATGCGCTGGGGCGCGAGGTGAAGCATTTGGCGGGGCCAGTCGGGGCGGCGCTGGCGGTTGGCGCCGTCCTGCTCACGCTGGGGGGCGTGTTGCTGATGCGGCGGCACGAGCATCGGCTGCTTGAACGGGCGGAGCGGGACGCGGCCGAGTGGCCGCATCGTCCGCCCCGTCCGCGGCATCCGTGATCCCGATGAGCATCAGAGATGTTGACGAGTGGCTGGAAGCGGATCGTGCAGGTGGCTTCGCGTCCGGCACCGTCAGCACGATACGGACCCGGCGATATCAGGCGCTGGTGCTGGTGGCCCAGACGCCGCCGACGAGCCGGGTCGTGCTGGTGAATGGATTCGAGGGATGGGTCGAGACCCCGGGGGGCCGGGCGGCGCTGACCAGCCAGCGCTATGTGCCGGGCGTGGTCGACCCGGATGGCGCGGCGCGCATCACAGCGTTCCAGCGCGAGCCCTGGCCGCGCTGGGAGTTCACGCTCGCGAATGGGACGGCCCTCACGCAAGAGATTTTTGTGGCGCCGGGCTCGGGCCAGACAGTGCTGCGGTGGCGGCGGCGGGCGGGGCCGGTGCCGTGCCGGCTGTGCGTGCGGCTGCTGATGTCCGGCCGGGATGCGGGCAGCTTGCACCGGGAGAACGCGGCTTTCCCATTTGAGGCGAAGGCGGAGGGAGGGACGGTGCGCTTCGGGGCCTATCCTGGCTTGCCGGCGGTCACGGCCTATGGCGCCGATGCGTGGGAGGCGGCGCCGGAGTGGTACCGGCAGTTCCTCTACACGGTCGAGCAGGATCGCGGGCTCGATTGCGTGGAGGATCTCGGGTCGCCCGGCATCCTGTCCTGGGATCTTGCGGTCGGGGAAGCGACGCTCGTGCTGCGCGCGGACGATGCGCCGCCGATGCCGGTGCCGGCTCTCGCACGGGCAGAGCAGGCCCGGCGCGCGCAACCCTCGCTGCGGCTCTCCGCGGACAGCTATCTCTCGGCACGAGGGACCGGACGGACGGTGCTCGCGGGGTTTCCGTGGTTCACCGATTGGGGGCGAGACACGTTCATTTCCATCCGCGGGCTGTTGATTGCGCAAGGGCGGGTGGCGGAGGCGACCGAAATCCTGCTGGAATGGGCGGGGATGGTCGATCAGGGCATGGTGCCGAACCGGTTCCCGGACGATGCCGGGCCGGCCGAGTTCAATGCCGTCGATGCTTCGTTGTGGTTCGTGATCGCGGTGCACGATTTGCTGAGGGCGGGAGGCGTTCCGGCCGATGCAATCATGCGTTTGAAAACGGCGGGCGAGGCAATCCTGGCTGGGTATTCGGCTGGGGCGCGGTATCGGATTGGAGCCGATGCGGATGGGCTGATCCGCGCCGGTGTTCCTGGCGTGCAGCTTACCTGGATGGATGCCAAGGTGGGCGACTGGGTGGTGACGCCCCGCATCGGCAAGCCCGTCGAGGTGCAGGCGCTGTGGATCAACGCGCTGCGGATTGCCGATGGCTGGTCCGGTCGCTGGGGCGCGCTTGCGCAAAAGGCGACGGCGGCGCTGCTGGCCCGGTTTCCGGATCCGGAAACGGGAGGGCTCTACGATGTGGTGGATGTTGACCACCAAGTGGGCGCCATAAACCGGCAGGTCCGGCCGAACCAGATCTTTGCAGTGGGCGGGCTGCCTTTCCCGCTGCTGCCGGAGGCGCTCGCGCGATCGGTGGTGATGCTGGTGGAGCGCGAATTGCTAACGCCGCTTGGGCTGCGGACGCTTGCGCCTTCGGACCCGGCCTATCGCCCGCGATATCAGGGCAACCTTGTCGAGCGGGACGGCGCCTATCACCAAGGCACGGTTTGGCCGTGGCTGATCGGGCCGTTCGTCGAGGCGTGGCTGCGGGTGCGTGGCAATACCGATATGGCGCGGGCTGAGGCGCGGTCGCGTTTTTTGCCGCCGCTGCTGGCGCATCTCGAGACGGGCGGGCTCGGGCACATCACCGAGTGCGCAGATGGGGATGCGCCGCATACGCCGGGCGGCTGCCCGTTCCAGGCGTGGTCGCTCGGGGAACTACTTCGGCTGGAGGCGCTCCTGTGACGCCGGACGTTGCAAAAACGGCCGAAGGGGAGCGGCTGGCGGTGGCCGACCGGGACGGCTGGCGACGTTGGGGTCCGTATGTCAGCGAACGCCAATGGGGCACGGTTCGCGAGGACTATAGCCCGGGCGGGACGGCGTGGGAGTATTTCCCGCACGACCAAGCACGCAACCGGGCGTATCGCTGGGGAGAGGACGGCATCGCCGGGTTCAGCGACGACCGGCAGTATTGGTGCCTTGGCCTCGGACTTTGGAATGGGCAGGACCCAATCCTGAAAGAACGCATGTTTGGCCTTACCAATCTCGAGGGTAACCATGGCGAGGATGTAAAGGAGCTTTATTATTATTTGGACGGCACGCCCACGCACAGCTACATGAAAATGGCTTACCGGTATCCGCAGGCGGCGTTTCCTTACGAGGAGCTTGTTGCGGTGAACGCGAAGCGGGGTACGCACGAGCCGGAATACGAGATCGCCGATACGGGCGTATTCGAGGGCGGCCGGTATTTCGACATCGAAGTCGAGTACGCGAAAGCGGGGCCGGACGATATCCTGATGCGGATTACCGTCCACAACCGCGCGGCGGAGCCGGCAACGCTGCATCTCTTGCCGCAGCTTTGGGCGCGCAATTTCTGGTCCTGGCGAGAGGGCGCGATCCGGCCGATCCTCGCACGGGAGGGCGACGGCGTTTCGGCCAGGCATCCGCACATGCCGCAGCGGCGCTTCGACGTGGAGGGCGCGCCCGCGTGGCTATTTTGCGAGAACGAGACGAACGTCCGGCGGCTCTGGGGCGCGGAGGGGACGGGGCCGTTCAAGGACGGGATCGGCGATGCGGTAGTGCATGGGGATAGCAGCGCGGTTGCCGGGCAGGGCAGCCGGTGCGCGGCGCATTTGCGGCTCGAGTTGCCGGCGCTCGGCAGGCAGACCGTGCGGGCGCGGTTTCGCGCGTCCGGGACTGACGACGCGTTCGCCGGGTTCGAGGCGATTTTCGCGACGCGCCGGACCGAGGCGGACGCGTTCTATGCAGCGCTGCAGGCCAAGCTCGACGACCCGGATGCACGGCTCGTACAGCGGCAGGCGCTTGCCGGGATGCTGTGGTCGAAGCAGTTCTACTTCTACGACGTACCGCGCTGGTTGCAGGGCGATCCCGGGCAGCCCGCGCCCCCGGCCGCGCGCCTCGACGGCCGGAACAGCGATTGGATGCACCTCAACAACGCCGACATCATCTCGATGCCGGACAAGTGGGAGTATCCCTGGTACGCTGCCTGGGATCTTGCGTTCCACTGCGTGACGCTCGCGCTCGTCGATCCGGAGTTCGCCAAGGGGCAGCTTATCCTGATCCTGCGCGAGTGGTACATGCAGCCGAACGGCCAAGTGCCCGCTTACGAATGGGCGTTCAGCGACGTGAACCCGCCGGTGCATGCCTGGGCGGCCTGGCGCGTGTATCAGATGGATGCGGCCCTTACCGGCAAGCATGATCGCGCGTTCCTGGAACGCGTTTTCCACAAGCTGCTGATCAACTTCACTTGGTGGGTCAATCGCAAGGATGCGGACGGCAAGAACGTCTTTCAGGGTGGGTTCCTCGGGCTCGACAATATCGGCCTATTCGACCGAAGTAAGCCGCTGCCGTGGGGCGGCACCATGGATCAGGCGGACGGTACAGCCTGGATGGCGATGTACGCGCTGAACCTGCTCCATATCGCGCTCGAGCTCGCCCTCGACGATTCGGCCTATGAGGACATCGCCACCAAATTCTTCGAGCACTTTCTGTACATCGCGAAGGCCATGTCCGACATGGGGGGCAAGGGCATTGGGCTTTGGGACGAGCAGGACCAGTTCTTCTACGACGTGCTGCGCATGCCGGATGGGGAAATGATACCGCTACGGGTGCGCTCGCTGGTGGGGCTGATCCCGCTCATGGCGGTGGAGGTGATCGACCCCATGCTGCTCGACCGGGTGCCGGATTTCGCCTCGCGGCTGCGCTGGTTTCTCCATTATCGGCCGGACCTCGCCGCCTTGATCTCCCGCTGGTCGGTGCCGGGCCGCGGCGAGCGCAGCCTGCTTTCACTATTGCGCGGCCATCGCATGAAGGCATTGCTCAGCCGCATGCTGGACGAGGCGGATTTCTTGTCCCCGCACGGGGTGCGCTCCGTTTCCAAGTTTCACCAGGCCCACCCTTACGTGTTCGAGCGCGAGGGCCAGCGCTTCGAGGTGGATTATGAGCCGGGGACCTCGACCAACCGGGCGTTCGGCGGCAACTCCAACTGGCGTGGCCCGGTATGGATGCCGGTCAACGTCATGCTGATCGGCGCATTGCGCGAGTTCCATCGTTATTACGGGGACGATTTCCGCATCGAGTGCCCGGTCGGCTCGGGGCACATGGTGAGCCTTGCCGATGCCGCCGACGAGCTCACGCATCGGCTCTGCAAGCTGTTCCTGCGCGGTCAGGGCGGGGTTCGGCCGGCGCTCGCCGGTACGATGGACGCGACCGGAGACAAGCTGCGTTTCAATGAGTATTTCGACGGCGATACCGGGTTCGGCCTCGGCGCGTCGCACCAGACTGGCTGGACGGGGTTCGTGGCGTTGCTGCTGCATCCGGACGGGATGACGCAAGCCGGCAATGCGGGCGACGTGCGGCCGGAGAAGAAAGAGTAGTCAGCCGGTCACTCGGAAGAACAGCAGGATCGAGGTCCATTGGACCTCGCCGTCGTTCAGCACCACGTGCCGGCGGCGGCGATGCACGCCTTGCGGCAGGGGCACGCTGTCGACCAGGTATTCGAACGGCAGGGTGTGGAAATTGACCGGGCCCAGGATCTCGAGCCTCGGGCAAGATTGGACGATGTCGGTCACGATCTCGGACGGCTTGAAGAACTCGGGATGGGCATATTCTTCGAGCATCAGCATCTCGGTCGCGACTGCGACTACGCCGCCGGACCGCACCACGCGGGCCATCTCGGCCATGGCTGCCCGGGCCGCGGCATGGCCGCCGAAGTGCTCGATCGAGGAGAGGCTCCAGGCAAAGTCGAAACTCGCGTCGGGGTAGGTGAGCCGGGTGCCGTCCTGGTTTTCGAAGGTGATGCGGGCGAGCTCGACCGTGGCCGGACAGTGCTTTTGGCTCTCCTCGCGCATCGCGATACTCGCCTCGCGTCCGCCTTCGGTGCCCCATGCGCCATCGCCGTAGAGATCGGTGGCGGTGACGTGGGCGACGTGGTCGGCGAGATAGTAGATGACGGGCTCGCGGCCGCAGCCGACGCCGAGCGCGCGATGGTCGCGCGTGAGCATGCCGAGGCGGCGCAGGCCGTAGAGACAGTGGGTCCATTCCCAGCCTTTGCGGTAGACCGCGCCGCTCTGGTTTTGGAAGCAGTGCTTGTCGACGGAGTAGCGCTCGAGGTCGTGATGCAGCGCGAGCCACTCGCGGTCGAGGTAGTGGTTGGGGTTCACCGTGCTCGAGAGCGCGCCGATGTGTCGCTCCGAGGTGATCTGATGCGCCACGGCCGTCTCGGCGCGGAGCTGGGCGTTTTCGGCAAGGAGCGCGTCGCGCTGGGCCACAAGGCGGTGCAGGGCGGGGACGCGCAGGCCGAGCGTGCGCAGGATGGATGGCATGGGCTATGGCTCCCGTTGCAGCGCCACAGCCATATCGGGGCCGAGCGCGGGGATCGTGACGGCTACGCCCTGTTCCGTCATGTGCACGGCGGCATCGCCGAGCGGCCGGCCTTCGCCTGGGTGCCACAGCGTGGCGCGGACGGGCATACGCAGGTCCGGTACCTCGACCGTAACCGGACCGGACGGGGCAGCGCGGCCGTCGGGGAACAGACGCGTGCTGAGGACATAGAGCACCGCTTGCTGCGTATCGCCGCAACCGAATGCCACGGCTTCGCCGTTCGTGACCAGGGCGTCGTTGAGGCAGCGCCGGTCGAAGCGCTGCCAGTCGATCAACGGCAGAAAGCGCGCCATCGCACCCTGCAGGCGGCGCATGCCCGGCGTCAGCTGGTGTGGGTTACGGTTCGGCCAGCGCATGCCGCCGCCGGCGGCGCCCGCGGCGAGATGAGCCCAGGCGGTATGGCGGAAATACTCGTCGTCGAAAGCTTCGGGCAAGGTGATGCCCTTGTCTTTGAAGCTGTGGATCGGACCGTGCTCGCTATCGAAGAGCGGGCGCTGGTCCGTGATCTCGCCGAGGGCGTCAGCGATGAGGCGGCCTACGGCGATGGCGGGGGCGACGGTGTCGGCCGGGTCGTCGATCGTGCCTTCGGCATAGAGATGGGTACTGGCGAAGTCGAGCTCAGGGTGGCGGAAAATGGACGCGCGCAGCCAGGGCTTCCACTCGAGCTCGGGGCCGAAGACGCTGGCGCAGAGGGGGTGGACGCGGCCATGCAGGCGCTGCTCGGCGGCGCGGAGGACGGGAGCTACGTCACCGATGTAGTCCTCGAAGCAGTCGTGCCGGTTATCGCCTTGGGCCGGGTGCATCTCGTTCCAGATGTCCCAGGCGAAGACGGCGCCGGAGCCGCCCCAGCGCTCGGTGGCGAACAGGAGGCGGCGCTTGATGCGGGCGCGGGCGGCGGGGTGGGTCAGCATTTGGGTGCGGTCGGGGACAGGGCCGCCATTTGCAATGTTGTAGGGATGGCGATCCCAGCGAACCCAGGTGAAGAAGGTATCGAATGGGGTGAGCAGCAAGCGGAGGCCAGCCGTCTCGCAGAGAGGGATGAGGGAGTCCCAGGCCGCCACAAGGCGGGGATTCCAGGTGCCGTCCGGCGCCTCGAAGTAGCAATCATCGAAGTGCGCGTATTCGAGCATGAGGCGGAGCACGGTGACGCCGCTGTTCCGTAGACTTGCGAGGTGGTGGGCGGTGGTGGCGGTGTCGCCGTTGAGAATGGGACGGAGCTCGGGCCAGGGGAGGGCATCGTTCTGGCCGATTGGGGTCCAGGGAGCGCCGGTGCCGGTCTCGAAATAAGGGAGGCCGGGGGTGCGGCGAATCCAAGGAAGGGTCACGGGGTCTCGCGTGGTAGCGCGAGTAGGTTCGGTCAGCGAGCCGTGGGCGTCAACCGAGCTTGCGGCGTGAAGAGGAATAGCGGGACGGCCATGGTCACGCCCGCGCCACACGTAGAGCATTGGTGGTGCCGGGTTGGTTGAACGGGATGCCCGCGGTGACGACGATTTCCTCGCCCACGGAGGCGAATCCCTCGGCGCGGGCGACGCGGACAGCACGGGCGACGGTGTCGGTCATGCTATGGGTTTCACCGGTCAAGACCGCGTGGACGCCCCAGACGACGGCGAGGCGCCGGGCCGTGGCTTCGCTAGTGGTGAGGCCGAGAATGCGGCAATCCGGGCGCTCGCGCGCTACACGCAGTGCGGTGGTGCCGCCGGTCGTAAAAGCGGCAATAGCGCGGGCCCCGATCGTGTGCGCGACCTGCTGCGCGGCGGCGGCTATGGCGCCCGCGCTGCTGCGTTCCGGGGCGGGCCGGCTCGCGTCGATGCCCCGGCGCCAGCCCTCGTCCCGCTCTACGCGTGCGACGATGCGGTCCATGATGTTCACTGCCTCGTAAGGATACTGTCCGGCAGCGGTCTCAGCCGACAGCATGACCGCGTCGGCGCCGTCGAACACGGCGGTCGCGACGTCGCTCGCTTCGGCACGGGTCGGTGCGGGGGCCGAGATCATGCTCTCCAGCATCTGTGTCGCCACGACGCACGGTATCCCCCGCAGCCGCGCAGCGCGCACGATACGCTTCTGTGCAAGTGGCACTTCCTCGGGCGGAAGCTCGACGCCGAGGTCGCCACGCGCGACCATCACTGCGTCCGAGAGGTCGAGAATGGCGTCGAGATTGTCGAGCGCTTGCGGCTTCTCGAGCTTGGTCATGATCCAAGCCCGCCCGGCAGCGATCTCGCGCGCCTCGGCCACGTCCTCCGCCCGTTGCACGAAGGATAGCCCGATGAAATCCGCCCCTTGGTCGAGCGCGAAGTCGAGGTCAGCACGATCCTTCGTCGTCAGGGCCGGAATGCCCAGCACCACGTCCGGCACGTTCACGCCTTTGCGGTCGCTGAGCGCGCCGCCGGTGACGACCTCGCATTCGAGGTGGTCCGAGCGCTTCTTGGCAATGCGGAGCCGCAGTTTGCCGTCATCGAGGAGCAGCGAAGTGCCGATCCCCGCCGCCTCGATGATCTCCGGGTGCGGCAGCTCGACCCGGCGTGAATCGCCGGGCACGGGAGAGAGGTCGAGGCGGAAGCTCTGCCCGGTTTGCAGTTGCACCCGCCCAGCGCCGAAGCGGCCGACGCGCAGCTTCGGGCCCTGTACGTCGGCGAGGATGCCGATCGGTCGGCCGGTCTCGCGCTCGAGGGCGCGGATCATGGCAAAGCGAGCTGCATGGTCGGCATGGCTGCCATGGCTGAAGTTAAGACGAAACACGTCGGCGCCCGCGGCGAATAGGCGGGTCAGCACCTCGGGCGTGCTGCTGGCCGGGCCGAGCGTCGCCACGATCTTGGCCTGCCGGTGCCGGCGCACCCGGGCGCGTTGCGGCATGCAATCTCCCTATGTGATGAGAATAGCGCGGAAGTCGTTGACATTCGTCCCGGTCGGGCCGGTGCGGACGAGGTCGCCGAGCGCGTCGAACAGCGAGTAGCTATCGTGGTAGGCGAGGGTAGTGACCGCATCAAGGCCGGCCGCACGCGCACGGTCAAGCGTGCCGGGCCCGGCGATCGCGCCGGCAGCATCCTCCGTGCCGTCAATGCCATCGGTATCGGCGGCAAGCGCCCAGATCCCAGGCTGGCCGCCTAGGCCGATCGTGAGAGCGAGCAGGCATTCCATGTTCCGGCCGCCCCGCCCGGCGGGTCCGGCGCCGATCGTCACGGTCGTCTCGCCGCCAGACAAAAGCATGCAAGGCGCGGTCGCTGGATGACCGTGCAGGCGCGCCGAGGTGGCGATCCCGGCGAGCACGGTGCCGAGCTCGCGCGCTTCGCCCTCGATCGCGTCGCCAAGGATGAGCGGGGTCGCGCCGTGCTCGCGCGCGGTCGCGGCAGCAGCGGCAAGGGCGAGAGCCGGGGTGGCGATCAGGCGTATATCGACGGGAAAGGCACCTGGTTTGGGCGTTTCGGCCCCGCCCAGATAAGGCAGGTGCAGCCCGCGGCGGATGGCGATGGCGCGCACATCCTCCCAGGAACTGGGGTCCGGAACGGTCGGGCCGGAGGCGATGATGGCCGGATCGTCGCCCGGGACATCGCTCAGCGCCAGGGTGACGAGTTGGGCTGACCCGGCCGCTTCGGCGAGGCGGCCGCCTTTGATGGCAGAGAAGTGCCGACGAACGGCGTTCATCTCACCGATCGTCGCGCCCGAGAGAAGGAGCTGGCGGTTGATCTCCTGCTTGTCCGCGAGCGTGAGGCCCGGCGCCGGCAGCGAAAGCAAGGCGGAGCCGCCACCCGAAATCAGGGCCAGGACGAGGTCGTCCGGCCCTAGCCCGCGGACCAGATCGAGCATGCGCCGGGCTGCCACCTCACTCGCTGCGTCCGGAACGGGATGGCTCGCCTCTAGGACCGCAATGCGCGGCAAGACCGCACCCTGGCCATGGCGCGTGACGACGGCGCCTTCGAGCGGTACGTCCGGCCATGCGGCTTCAAGAGCGGCGGCCATGCCAGGGGCCGCCTTGCCGGCGCCGACCACGACGCAGCGGCCGCGCGGCTTCGGAGGCAAGTGCTTGGCAAGAATCCGCATCGGGTCAGCTGCCGCCACGGCCGTGTCGAAAGCTGCCACCAGGGCCGCCCGGGCCTTCGCGTCATCCCATGCCATCGCTTTTCCCAAGTCCCGCAGCGCTTATAGCTCGCAGCTATTAACTTGCCCAGGACGTCCCCACTTGCTGCGACAGAGCCATCGGCAACCCAGGAGGCATCATGCCACTTCCCCCCATGGATGCAGCGACCCAAACCGACATCGAAGCGGCGGCATACCGGCGCCTTGTCGCGCATCTTCGCGAGCGGACCGACGTTCAAAACATCGACCTCATGTCGCTTGCCGGGTTCTGCCGGAACTGCCTCAGCCGTTGGCTGCGCGAGGAGGCAGGGCGGCGCGGCGTCGCCATTGCCGACGCCGATGCGCGCGAGTCGGTCTACGGCATGCCCTACAAGGAATGGCAAGCGCTGCACCAGCACGGCGCGAAGCAGCCCGTCGCGCCCGCCGATTGACGCCTGGCATCCGCGAAGCTACCCCCGCCGCCTTGCTTGGAGGAAGTTCGGCATGGCGCTTGATGCGGCGGAGAAGGCTCCGGAGGTGGGTGGGATCGCGGTCGAGCGGCTGCGCAGCTTGATCGAGCGTATCGAGCGGCTGGAGGAGGAGCGGCGCTCTCTTGGGTCGGACATCAAGGATATATTTGCGGAAGCGAAAGGCGCCGGGTTCGACGTCAAGGTACTCCGGCAGATCATCCGGCTACGCAAACAGGAGCCTGCCGAAATCGAGGAGCACGAGAGCCTGCTCGACGTATATCGACGGGCGCTCGGAATGTAGCAGATTGATACAGTTGGGACACCCGCGGGTTACAGGGGGGGTCTAGCGTCAGGGTCGAAAGGAGACTCTGATGATGCGGTCTAAGTTGCTATACGCCGCCTTGGGCGCCGCAATGTTGGGAAGCCTTGCCGGGTGCGTTGTGGCGCCAGCACCAGGCTATGTTCGGCCGGTCGCTTACCGTGTTGGCCCGCATTGGGTGCCGCGGCATTGGAATGGCTGGCGTTGGATGCCGGGCCATTGGGGCTGATTTTCGGGAAAGCTTGAGCGGCGGGCGGGGTTTCCGAACCGGGCGGGGCGTGGTTTGAAGGCATGTCTCCGCCGGAGTATCGACCATGCGCCGCTTTGCCGCCCTCCTCGCCCTTGCCAGCCTTGCGCTCGGCCCGGCACAGGCCGAAGCGCCCCGTCATAACGTCCTGCTGTTTGTGGCCGGCGGCCTGCGGCCCGGCGTCGTCGACCCGCTCGCCACGCCGGCCATCGCGGGCATGCTTCGGCACGGCGTGCGCTTCACCAACATGCACGCGGCATTCCCGACTGGGGCCATGCCGAACGCGGCAGCGCTCGCGACCGGGCATTTGCCGGGAGACACGGGGATTTTTGCCGACACGGAGGATGTCGGGTTCCCGATGCCGGGCGCCGATGGAAGCCGGACGCCGCTCCTCGAGAACAATGCTGCTCTCGCTGACGTCAACAAGCATTTCGGGGCCAACCTGCTGACCGAAGCCTCGATCATGGCTGCGGCGCGTCAGGCTGGGCTAAGCACGGCCGCAATCGGCCAGGCCGGTGCCGTGCTGGCGTTCGACCTCGCTGCAGGCGACGGCCAATCGACCATGATCGTCGACGATCGCACTGGCCGCTCCGGCGGCGTGCCGCTCAGTGCTTCCCTGCAACAGCGCGTCGAGGCAGCCAAGATCGTGCCGATGGCCCCAAAGCGTGGAACGGACGCGGGTGATACGGCGCAGCAAGATTGGTTCGTACAGATCGCGACCGATGCCGTGCTGCCGGCGCTCAAGGAGCGTGGCGCGCCCTTTCTGCTGGTGTTCTGGCTACCGGACCCGGATAGCACGCAGGCGATACAGACAGACAGCCTCGGCCGGTTGTTGCCCGGCATCAACGGCGTCAGCTCCCGCGCCGCTACACGCAATGTCGATCACGCCCTGGCCACTCTTCAAGCGGCACTGACCGCCCAGGGTCTTGACCAGAGCACCGACCTCATCGTGCTGAGCGATCACGGCAGCTCGACAGTCACAATGGAGAGCGCCACGAGCTTCGCCGCGGCCCAATCCTTCCCAGACGTGCCGCACGGGAGCTTGCCCCCTGGTTTCGTCGCGATCGACATCGCGCATAGCTTGCAAATGTCGTTGCTCGATCCGGATGCCGGCTACGCGCCGGTGCCACAGGGGAGATATCCCTTGCGGGGTAATGCGCTCATCGGCGGCGGTCGCGACCATCCCAAGGTCGTCGTGGCGGCGAATGGTGGGGCAGACCTGATTTATGTGGCGGACCCAACGCTCGCATTGCAGGTCGTGAGCCTGCTCGCCGGCCAAGACTACACGAGCGGGCTGTTCGTCGCGGATGCACTCGGGCCGGTACCTGGAACGCTGCCGCTTTCGGCGATCGGACTGACTGGCACCGCCAAGACGCCGCAACCTACGATCGTCGTCAACTTTCGCTCGTTCACGACGGGCTGCAACAACCCGCTCACCTGCGGTGTGGAGGTGGCTGATAGTGCGCGGCGGCAAGGCCAGGGTAGCGCTGGAAGCTTTTCGCGCGCGGATACGGCGAGCCTGGCCGCAGCGATCGGGCCGGATTTTCGAACCGGATTCGTCGATACGGCGCCGGTCAGCACGGCCGATTGGGGTTGCACGGTCGCACATATTCTAGGCCTCACGACAGCGCAGCAGGGCAATCTCGCGGGCCGAGTGCTGACCGAGGCAATGCCGGGTGGGGCAATGCCGTCGGTAACGCGGGCCGCCCAGGCTGGTCCCCCGGACGGAGCGGGACGGGTAACGATGATAGGGATACAAACCGTTTTGAACGAGCGCTACGTGGAAGCGGGCGGATTTCTGGGGCGCACGCTCGGGCTGGCGTGGCCGTAACGGCGGATGCCTACGCTTGCTCCGGCTCGGTTACCCCCCAATTGTAGGCTCGATGCCGGACAGGATACGCGCCCGATGACGTTGCCAACTCCCCGCCTCCCCGACGGCCCCCTCGCGAGTGGGACAGCGGCGGATCTGCCGGCCTGGGACCTCTCGGACCTATTTACTACACCCAGCAGCCCGGAAATCGCGGCTACGCTCGATCGGGCCGAAGCGGATGCAAGCGCCTTCGAGGGGCGCTACAAGGGCCGGCTCACAGAGATGCCAGGCAGCGAATTGGCAGCGGCCATTGTCGAGTACGAACGGATCGAAGAAGCTCTCGGCCGGATCGGAAGCTATGCCCAACTCCTCTTCGCTGAGGACGGCACCGATCCCGAGCGGGGCAAGTTCTACCAATCCGTGCAGGAATGCGCGACCACGATCAGTGCCAGTCTGTTGTTCTTCGGCCTCGAGCTTAATCGCCTCGACGACACGGTATTGACCTCCAAGCTAGACGACCCGGCGCTGGCTGCCTGGCAGCCCTGGTTGCGGGACCTGCGAGTCTCTCGGCCGCATCAACTCTCCGACGAAGCCGAACGCCTCCTGCACGACAAAAGCGTGACCGGCCGCTCCGCCTGGGTTCGGCTGTTCGATGAGACAATGGCCGGCATGCGCATTACCGTTCGCGCTGAGGCACTAACCGTGTCCGCAGCGCTGAACAAGCTCAGCGATCAGGACCGTTCGGTCCGCGAGGATGCTGCCCACGCAATCGGTCAAGCCTTCAATGAGCGCGTCCGCCTATTTGGCCTGATCACCAACACGCTCGCGAAGGACAAGGAAATCGAGGATAGCTGGCGACACTACGAGCGCCCGGCCAGCTCGCGGAACCGCGCGAACCTGATCGAGGACGAAGTCGTCGACGCGCTCGAGGCCGCGGTGGCGGCGAGCTACCCGCGACTGTCTCACCGGTACTACACGTTGAAAGCCAAGTGGCTGGGCCTGCCCAAACTCCAGCATTGGGACCGAAATGCCCCGCTACCCGGCGATGACGACCGGCCGATCGCGTGGCCGGAGGCTCGGGCCCGGGTGCTGCAGAGCTACGACGCGTTTAGTCCTGAATTGGGCGCACTGGGCGCGCGCTTCTTCGATCGGCCGTGGATCGATGCGCGCTTGCTTCCCGGCAAGGCGGGCGGCGCCTTTGCCCATCCGACCGTGCCCTCCGTGCATCCCTACCTCCTGCTCAATTATCATGGTCGGACGCGCGATGTGATGACGCTTGCGCACGAATTAGGCCACGGTGTGCACCAACTTCTTGCGGCCGGGCAGGGCTACCTTCGTGGCTCCACGCCGTTGACCCTGGCCGAGACCGCAAGCGTATTCGGCGAGATGTTGACCTTCCGCACGTTACTCGACGCGGAAACCAACCCGGCGCGGCGTCGGGTCATGCTGGCGTCCAAAGTTGAAGATATGCTAAATACCGTTGTGCGGCAGATCGCATTTTATCAGTTTGAGTCACGCGTGCACGCCGAGCGCAGAAATGGCGAATTGCTTCCGGAGCGCCTCGCGGAAATCTGGCTAGAAATCCAGAAATCTAGTCTGGGTCCTGCTTTTGAATTTTCAGCAGATTACGGCGTTTACTGGAGCTACGTTCCACATTTCATCCACTCTCCATTTTATGTCTATGCCTATGCCTTCGGAGAGTGCCTAGTGAATGCGCTTTATGGAGTGTATCAGGATGGCGCGCCTGACTTTGAGTCCAAATATTTGGACCTGTTGCGCGCAGGCGGGATTAAGCGTCACCGCGAGTTGCTTGCGCCTTTCGGGCTCGACGCGACTAGCCCAGGCTTTTGGAATCAAGGGCTCGATGTGATCTCGGGCTTCATCGACGAGTTGGAGGTAATCTGATGGCCGAGGGACGGGCCGGTCTCTTCGGTGAGCTCCGGCGATTTGCGCGCACCTCGGGCGCAGTGGGCGGGATCGCGGCCCGGGTGGGTGCAGAGCGTATTGGCTTCAAAACAAACCGCGCCGCACACGCAGAGGACCTCAAGACGATTCTGGGTGGCCTCAAAGGGCCGCTCATGAAAGTGGCTCAAATCCTGTCCACCGTGCCAGACGCCTTGCCCGCCGAGTACGCCCAAGAGCTCGCAACCCTTCAAGCAAATGCGCCCCCTATGGGCAGCGCCTTCGTCCGCCGCCGGATGCAGGGTGAACTCGGCCCCGACTGGCGCAGTCGCTTCGCCGAGTTCGACGAAACCGCGGCAGCCGCGGCGAGCCTCGGCCAGGTCCATCGTGCTACCTTACTGGACGGCCGGAAAGTTGCCTGCAAGCTCCAATACCCCGATATGCCAAGCACGATCGACGCCGATCTGCGCCAGCTACGTCTCGCAATGACCGTCTACAAGCGGCTCGACACCGCAATCCAGGGTGACGACATTTACGCCGAGATCGCCGAGCGCCTTCGCGAAGAAGTGGACTACCTGCGCGAGGCGGCGCAGATGCGCCTTTACCGGATCATGCTCGCCGGCGAGCCGACGATCAGCATTCCGGATCCGATCGAGGCGCTCTGCACTCCACGCCTGCTCACCATGACCTGGCTCGACGGTCGGCCTATGGCTGACCGCATCGCGGATGACCCAACCCAGGAAGTCCGCGACAAGATCGCCCGCGCCCTCTTTCGCGCCTGGTACGTACCTTTTTACCAGTTCGGCGTCATCCATGGCGACCCGCATCTCGGCAACTACCAGGTCCGCGCCGATGATGGCCTCAACTTGCTAGATTTCGGCGCAATCCGCGTTTTCCCGCCACGCTTCGTCCGCGGCGTCATCGACCTGTACGAAGCCATCCGCGACGGAGATAACGAGAAGGCCCAGCACGCCTACGAAGGCTGGGGCTTCGGGGATGTCACCCACGAAAAGATGGAGGTTCTCAACCAATGGGCTGCCTTCATCTATGAGCCGCTATTGCAGGATCGCGTGCGTCTCATCCAGGAGAACGGCGACCCCACCTTCGGCCGCTCCGTCGCCGAGAAAGTCCATGCCGGACTGAAGAAGACGGGGGGAGTGAAGCCCCCCCGCGAGTTCGTCATGATGGATCGCTCAGCCGTGGGGCTTGGCAGCGTGTTCCTCCGCCTTCGCGCGCGACTCAACTGGCAAAGACTCTTTCATGAGCTGGTCAATGGGTTTGACACAGCATCCGTTACTGAACGGCAACGTTTAGCGCTGGCCGAGGCAGGTGTGCCTGGCCCTCAATAGGGTCAAGGTATTTTCGTAGTCCCGATCGTCCGCACCAGCTTACGCGCTGCCTTCTCGGCAACCCCGGAAATCCCTTCCCGCCGGCGCAGTTCACTCCAGACCTCCGCCGGCTGGACCCCGCCCGAAACCCACACCACCATAAGATGGTACAGCACGTCCGCGCTCTCAGCGACGAGAGCCATACGATTTCCCGCCACTGCCTCGATTACAACCTCTACCGCCTCCTCACCGAATTTTTGCGCGACTTTGGCCGGCCCTCGGGATAACAGTCGCGCCGAGTGGCTCACCCCCGGATCCGCCTCACGACGGCTCTGAACAATTGCGTAAAGCTCGTCGAGGATAAGCGCTGTCTCAGCCACCTCCGTCCGCTCCGGTGACCTATTCTTCTCAACGCGCGACTTCGGACCCGCTCTCTTTGCCATCGGCTTAAGCAGCCAGGCGCGGCGTACGCACCGGTAGTCCTGCTGCCGCAAGCGAGCATTTTACATCACCTACCGTGAATTGTCCGAAATGGAACACGCTCGCAGCAAGCAAGCCCGTCGCCCCCGCTTTCGCCCCCTCGACAAAGTGCTGCAGCGAACCCACCCCCCCTGACGCGATGACTGGCACCCGGACGGCCGCGCAAACGGCCTTAAGCAATTCAACGTCGAACCCAGACCCGGTACCATCCCGATCCATACTAGTCAGCAGAATCTCTCCCGCCCCAAGCCGCGCCGCCTCAACGCACCATGCTACGGCATCCCGCCCCGCCGGGCTGCGCCCTCCATGCGTATATACTTCCCATCGTCCCGGGCCCGAAGCCCGTGCATCGACCGCCACCACCACGCATTGGCTGCCGAACCGCTCGGCAGCCTCGCGCACAAGCTCGGGACGAGCAACCGCGGCCGAGTTCATGCTGCACTTATCCGCGCCTGCGAGCAGCAACGCCCGCATGTCCTCGACCCTACGCACGCCGCCTCCAACCGTGAGCGGTAGAAACACCCGCGACGCCGTCCGGCTCACGACATCGAGCAGCGTCCCGCGATCCTCATGGCTGGCCGTGATATCGAGAAAGACGAGTTCATCCGCGCCCATCGAGTCGTAGACCGCTGCCTGCTCCACAGGATCCCCCGCGTCGCGCAACGCGACGAAGTTGACCCCCTTCACTACACGGCCATCTTTCACGTCCAAACAGGGAATCACGCGTAGCTTAAGCATCCGCCCGTTAAGCCACTCTGTGCCCCGGACTTGCAAGCACGAAGCTCACGCCAAGGCCGCTCGCGCCTCAACTGGCGAAATCCGGCCATCATAGAGCGCCCGGCCGACAATCACGCCCTCGATCCTGCCAGACCGAAGCGTGCCGGCAAGCGCCCGAAGCCGG
>JAABUX010004556.1_pt1 | contig 17484 bp, 24 predicted proteins | sample 5561851 | NCBI WGS metagenome assembly JAABUX01 (sample SAMN10711883, study PRJNA513361) | rock metagenome | isolation source: Antarctica rocks | place: Antarctica: Victoria Land, Richard Nunatak red sandstone | collected 2016-01-03 | reverse complement strand
GCTGTCGGAAGGCTGGTCGATGCCCGCATCGGCGAGGTTGTGGAGATAATGTATTTCTTCCGGTGTGAGACCTAACGCAAGCGCGATGGCATCGAGCGTCGGACGAGAAACGCCTTCGGCATTCAGTGATGCGCACGAAGGGCTCAAGGCTGCGATAACGTCGGTCATGCAAAGCGCGAGCTGGCAACGCTGCAAAGTTCACTTCTATCGTAACATCCTTGCGCACGTTCCCCAGGCCCGCAAGCTTGAAGTTGCCGCGGCGCTACGAACCGTCTTCGGGCAAGTGTCGATGGAATCGGCACAACGGTCAGCGGGGCGAGTTTCGTGGGCTATTTGGGAAGACCTTAAGCAAGGCGATTGCGATTTTCGATGCCGGGGTTACCGACGCGTTTGCGTTCTTACGCTTCCCGCTCGAGCATCATCGGAGCATTGCGACGACGAATCCCATCGAGCATCTCAACAAGGAAATCCGCCGGCGGACGCGTTCGATCGGCATCTTTCCATCACGCGAATCGGCATTGCGTCTCGTGACGATGATTCTTATCGAGCAGAGCGAAGAATGGATGGTCGAGCGAAAATATATGTCGCCCGAAAGCCTCGAACTCGTTCTTCAGAATTAATTTGCCTGTAACGTGATCGTTGAAGTTACACACAAATCCGGACGTGGTCAACTCGGCGAAGGCTGGTTGTACCTCGCAGTCGTTATTGATCTCGCATCTTGTCGCGTGATTGGGTGGTCGATGAATACGACGATTGATCGACGTCTCGTAATCGACGCGCTTCGCGCTGCCACTCGCAATCGCCGGTCGACCATAGGAACGCTGTTTCACTCCGATCGTGGCAGCCAATATGCAAGCGAAGATTTTCGGGATCTGCTCAAATCGTGCGGCATGCGTGCCAGTATGAGCCGCAAAGGCGAGTGTTGGGACAACGCCTGCGTCGAGAGCTTCTTCGGCTCTATGAAACGAGAGCTTGGTGATCCGATCTGGGAAAGCCGCACAATCGCTCGTGCAGCGATTTTCGAATACATCGAAGTTTGGTACAATAGGAAGCGTCGCCATTCAACAATCGGCTACGTCAGCCCGGAAGAATTCGAGTCGTCGCTGCCGATCGCAGCGTAGCAACGTGTCCGGGAAATCGGTACAAGCTCACGTCCCGGGACACGCTCTCTGAGTGGTTGCGCCCGTCGGTTTGTAGCAACTAAATCATGAAATAATGATTATATTTAGTACAGTTGCGATCGTAATGAGTTCAGTGACCAAGCCCTCGCGTGATTCGCGAAGCGCGGAGAAAACATCTCCATTCCGACCCGGGCCTCCTGACCGACGTCCCGGTTTTGGCTTCGGCAGCGCGTTCATACATCAAATAGGAGAAAACAAAGTAGCTCCGCCGGTTCGTATCCATCGACGCGCCGACCATGGCGACGGTGACCGACCGCGGCGAAATCAATGGATCAAGCCGGAGCCGTGTAACGTTCGTTAATCAGGGCCGCGATTCGCTTGCGACTCTCGGCGCTGTCGACGGTCTTATCGTTCTCGATCTCTGCCGCCGCTTCGGCGAAGTCGACGTCTCCAATGTCGTTTTGAAACCACGTTGAATAGTCGCGACGCTGACGATGAAACGTCCAGGTTTCCTCATCGACGCCGTCGGCCATTCGTAGAAACGTCTGCAAGTTGTTTGCTTGCAAGTGCAGCCGATGTTGCGGACCGGTGAACGTAAACGATTTTTCCGGTGCGAGATCGCCGCTTGCATATTTGCGGCGGTGACGCCGCCGGCTCGACTTCGACGGATTGAAGGCCACGCTGCGAACGTTTCCCGGATCGGAGCGTCTCCACAGAGCACCGTCTCCGTTGTTCGATACCGGGCACGACTCTGGCTGGACGTCGCCGAAACCGATAATGGCGATTGCTTCTTTTAGCGTCGCGTCGACATCGTCGCCGACGACGATGACGTTGTCCACGTACTCGAGGGCGCTTGCCGCAACCAGCGATGGCCGCGTCGTCACGAAGAGCACGCTGTTCCACTGACCGGCCGGAATCGCAATGTTGGCATTTTGCACCGGCAAGAGGTGATGCGCTTCATCGATGACGATCCAATGCGGCCGGCCGTTCGCCGCGCGTGATTCGCCGAGTTGCGCGAGCAACTGTGTTGCGAAGGCAGGCCGATCGTCGGTCGAAATGCCCAGCAGATTGATAGTAAGCTGCGCACCGGTACGCACGAGTTCGATGATCTCTTCGAGGCGCGGCGCACGCTCGGTGTCCCCCAGCGTGACAAATCCGGCGAGGCCTTCATAGTCGCCTTCCGGGTCGACGATGCAGCACTGGTACGTTGCGTCGGCCAGGCGCTCGACGATCCCGCTGACGATCGTTGTCTTTCCGCCTCCGGACGTCCCGGCGACCAAAACGCCGCCGACGAATCCCGGCAGAACGATCTGCTGCTGGTTCGCGGTCCCGAGCGGAATGCTTTGTCGCTCATCGATCGAGATGACGCTGCGCAGATCGTCGGCAAGGAGTCGCTGGATCAACTCCCGCACGCCCGCGCCGTGATCGGCGCCGAGCACGAGGTCGCACGCGGTTTGCACGCTCGGCAGTGCGTTCGCGACCGCGGCTGATCCCTCGCAGGCCGTAAGAAGCGCCAGATCGTTCTCCGCGTCACCAACCGCGACCACGCTGCGGGCGGAGATACCAGCATGCTGCAACCATGCCGAAAGTCCGCTCGCTTTGTTGACGCCCGCAGGCAGCACCATGACGGCGCCCTTGTTAAAAATAACTTGCAGATCGAGGCCGAACTCGCGAATAGTCTCGACGACGGTCATTTCGTGCGGCGTCCACGTTGCGACGATCGCTTCGCCGATGTCGAGCGGCGTTACGCCTTTGGCTCCAAGCGCCTGCACAAACGCCGGCGGCGGCGGGGGCGCGAGCGGCGTCCGAAGATCGTCGGCTGGCAGATATAGCAGCGCACCGTTTTCCGCGACGACCGCATCGAAGAGGTCCAGTTCACCGAAGACGGCGCGAAGATCGGGGAGAATGCGTCCCGTGACGAGTACGAATCGCCGACCGCTCCTGCGGAGCTGGCGCACTGCTTCGCGCGTCGCCTCGTCGACGACGCCATCGCGGGCAAGCGTCCCATCGTAATCGCACGCCAGAGCGTGAAATCTCATACGCGACGATTCTAGGACCGGTACACTAACATTACGTTAAGGAATCGTGACGGGTTGCGCGTGCGCGTCGGGCTTTCGCTATCGCGCGAAATGGATCGTATCACTACCATGGTCCTGAGTAGTGTCGGCCGCGGCCGCTGGCACGCGAGGTGGGCGGCGGCGAGGCGCTCAGTCTACTTAATCGAGCGCTATTGTAATATTCGTGTCACGCGTCGGTGATATCTCAGAACGCGAGCAATGCTCGGCCGAATGAGCTCGCATCGTCCCTAGCATTTTTACAACGGCTCCAGGAGCTGCTCGAGGAGCGGTGTGGCTGGCACACGGTGTACTTCATCCCATGACCCGGTTTGCACGACGTGACCGGCTTCGATGACGACGGCTTGCGCGCACAGGCGTTCCAGGATATGCACCTGATGATCGACGACGATCATCTTAAAACCGAGCCGCGCTTGCCACTGCACGAGATCCTCGAGGAGGCCGCGCACAATGTAGCGATCGAGGCCCGCGAACGGTTCGTCGAGCAACACGAGGGCCGGCCGGCGGGCAAGCATTCGCGCGGGCGCGACGCGACGCGCTTGACCGCCAGAAACGCGCGACGCCGGCGAAACCCAAGTCGCCTGGAGCTGTAGCCGGTCCCGCAGCTCAGAAGTCCACTCTCGATCGCTCGGATCACCGTTGAGGCCAAAACGGACGTTTTCGGCGACGGTGAGATGCGGAAAAAGATTCGCGTCTTGCGTCATGTAGCCGACAGGTCGCGACGAGAGCGGCGACGAGGGCGGAAACAGCTGCCGACCGTCGTGGCGAACGAATCCGTCATCCGGTTCTTCAAAGCCCGCGATACAAGAGAGCACGGTGCTCTTTCCGGCTCCTGAAGCACCGCAAAGGCCGATCGCCGATCGGTCCGGCAACTGAATCGTAACGTCGACGACCAGATCGCGCCGAAGCTTGACGATATGTGCGTTAAACATGGCGTCGCTGCGCGAAGACGTGCGCCAGCCAAGGCAAGGGCAGAGCCGCCATAAGGAAATGACAAGCAGCGGCATCACCGCCGGCAGTCCGAAGCTCTGGAGACTCACCCACAATTGGACCGGCATGCCCGCCGGGTAATACGCGGTAATCACGACCGCCCCGAATTCGCCAAGTGCGCGAACCCACGCGATACTCACTGCAACGGCAAGCCCGAGTCGCGCGAGTGGAAACGTTATGCGCCAGAAAACGTCCGGAGGACGCTTTCCAAGGAGGGCTGCGTGCAGCTCGAGAGTCTGTGGAACGCCGTCGAAGGCGGCGATCGCTGCCAAAATATAGTAGCCGATGCTGACGTAGACTTGCGTGACTACAAACGCGCTCGCGCTGTTGCTCGTGCGCACCCCGATGTGCTGCAACAGCGCGCCGATTGGTTCGTGAGAACCGAATGCCAGGGATAACAGAATACCGAGCGCGAGCGGCGGCAAGAGGATTGAATCGAGCAAGATGGCCTGCCACCAGATCCGCTCCCTTGCTGCCGCGCGAGCGATGTAGAGCGCGACCGGGGTATCGATCGCAACGACGATCACCATCGCGAGTGCGGTGAGGAATAGCGAAATCTTTACCGCAGCGAGCGACGGGTCCGCAACGTCGGGGGGCCATTGCCAGAGTCCAATCGGCGCGACGAGCCCGACCAATGGATAGAGAAGCATGAGCGCGAACGTGCCTACGCCGAGACGAGCGAGCGAAGCCGTCGCCGAGCGCCTTAGGTGTGGAGCGACGCGGCGTTCCCTGCGGAATCGTAGCTATAGCGCCGGAAAGCCGCCTGCGCCTCAGTATCCCCAAGCCACTTTACGAATGCAGCGGCCTCATTCGGATGCGCGGCGCCCTTCACGACCGCAGCATAGTAGATCAGCGGCTCCCCACGTGCCGTTCGGCCGCATTCGAAATGAAAAACAACCCGATCACCATCAGAATCGGAACCGCGGTGTATACGGCTTCCATCCGATTGTTGCGGCGGAACTGCGGCGGAAATGCCTCGTCCGTCGGACGGCCCGGTAGCGCAGCACGCACCACGCGATCAAGCCGTAGACGACGATCGCGACGCCGACCCCTGCCCAGAAGAAGACGGTCCACATCTCGTGCAGCGCGCCGGACTGCGCGGTCGCGCCATCTGGCAGCGGCGTGAGTGTCATGTCCGTCGTACGCTCGCCGGCGCGGCCGCGCCGTCCGGCCACGCGTTGCGAAGATCTAAGGAAGCGCGCATTCGTACACCCCGAACGGAGGAACGTGCCGATGCCGTGGGGGTCGACCGGGTGCAGCGAACCACCAGCGTCGATACGAACGAGAAGCATCGCCGAAAGGACTACGTTACACCTCCTTCTCCAGGCTCACGGCGTCGGCGGTATGTGCAAAGCAGCTGCTGGTCTCGAGCGACGCATCCGTCACCGATATCTGCTTCGAGCTTGGATTCGTGAGCCTGGGGTCATTCGTCTCGCGGTTTTCCCGGTCGGTCGGCGTCGCGCCCGGCACGCTGAGAACGCTGCTTTGGCGCGACGACGGAGCGCCGATCGGCGCAGCGGCAGCGGCGGACTCGGGAGGCCGGCGGGCAATGGGCGGCATCGAGGGCATCGTCGCGCATTCCCGATAGTCCGCCGCTCGCGGGCATCGTCGTTCGCGGCAACGGGCCGTTTCGCATAGAAGGCGTGCGCCACGGCGCCTATCACGTGCTCGCGCTCGGGCTGCCGCACACGACGACGTTGCACGGATATCTCGCGCCGGACGCACGCGCGCGGGTCGCCAAGGGTGGTTGCGTTTGCATCCGCAGTGGCGTCGCCGATCGTCCCGTGTTTCTTGGAATGCGTCCGGTCGAAGTGACCGATCCGCCGGTCCTCTTCGCGCTTCCGCTACTGCGCCCAAACGCAGCAAGATCGAAGTAGAACCGGCCGCGGCGATCAGGCTTCGCTCGAATGCGCCACTCCTTCAAGGAGATTCGACGTGTATTGGGTTTCATCACGTTATGGAACGCGTCGACCAGTCAGACTAGCAGCCGGGCACGCCCCGCACCTGGCCGCTGACGTGAAACCCGTACGAAGCGAAAAGCTAGACCGACATGTATGAGGGCGGTTTCGATCAAAGCTACCTGACCGCTACGGGGTACGAGGAGTGGAAACGTGAAGTCGACGGCTATGTGCGAATCAAATCACCCGTCGCTCTCGCGTCCAGCATCGAAACGCCAGCCAGTGGCCGTAGAGCAATCAAGTCGCGCAACGGTGATGCGAAACTGGAGTAATCTTTTGCGGGGCTACGGTTCGCCGCTATGCTGTCCCGGTCCACGTGCTACAAACGGACCGGGCCGAGGCGGTTGCTGCGACATTACATCAGGCGGACGACGCTTTGCAGGCAGGGTATAGCATCGCCGGCTATCTCACCTACGAGGCTGGCGTAGCGCTCGAAGGCATCACGATTCCGCCTCTAAAAAATGGCGAACCCTTACTGGCTATCGGCGTTTATGCCGGGCCCTCTGCGACGCTGCTTGACAAACTCGGCGCTCGAGCTAAAACTGGACCCATGGTGACCGCAGTGTCGCGGGCTACGAAAGCGACCTCGCACGCATCGCACACGCTCTTCACAACGGTGATGTGTACCAGGTGAATTACACCGTACCGTTTGACTTTACTTGCACAGGTGATCCGCTGGCGCTCTTCAACGAGATACGCCTCGGCGCCTAAGTACCATACGCCGCTTACGTTCGTCACGGAACTCGCGCGTATGCCTCCCTCTCACCCGAACTCTTCATCGAGATCGACGGCACACGCATCCGGACGAAGCCGATGAAGGGGACGAGCGTTGATGCCCGAGATCTCGGCAGCGCGAAGAACCGCGCAGAACACCTCATAATTGTCGACCTCGTACGTAACGACTTGCACAAACTCTGCGATGACGTTCGAGTGCCTCGGCAATTTGAGGTGGAACGATTTCCAACATTTGTGACGATGACGTCGACACTCGAAGGAACGCTTAAGGAGGGTCGGCGTCTGGACGACATCTTCGCTGCGATGTTTCCATGCGGTAGTATAACAGGAGCCCCAAAACGATCGGCGATTCGAGAGATCGCAGCTTGCGAAGCCGCTCCGCGCGGCATTGCGATGGGTACGATCGGTTTCTGCGATGCACAACGACGCGGCACATGGAACGTCGCGATACGAACGCTTGCGATCGACACAAAACAAGAGCGAGGCACCGTGCGGATCGGTGGCGGTATCGTTGCCGATTCAACCCCGAGCGAAGAATGGGCCGAGATTCTCGTCAAGCGGCGAATCTTCGACCGTGCCGCCGATCGTGCGTCCTTGATTGAGACGATGCTTGCCCGGCCTGACGGAAGCGTGCCACGGCTCGGACGACATCTCGAACGCCTGGAACGAAGTGCTTTTGCTTTCGGTCTAGCCGTCGACATGCCGGAGGCCGAGCACGCGATTCTGTCTGCAGCGGGGTCACCGCGCGACGTCGACGAGTTGCTGCGCCTCGAAGCGAATTCGAGACCATGACGGTGCGGCACCGCTTCTTGGTGCCGACTCCATATCGGCCACGAGTGCATCGCACCCACCAGACTCTGTGCGGCCGATCCGGCGTTGCGTTACAAGACATCATGCCGGTCCTCGTACGATGCCGCCGAGAGCTACGCGCGCGTCCATGACTGTTTCGAAGCGCTGCTGCTCAACGATTCTGGCCATATCGCCGATGGTGCACGCACGACGATCTTCGTCGATTCGGGTGGTGTGTTGTTGACGCCACGGCTCGACGATGGGGCGCTCGCGGGCGTGCTACGTGCCGAGCTGCTTGAAACTGGTCGAGCGACGGAAGCAGCCATCGATTTTTCCCGTTTACCGACGGTGGACCTCTACATCGGAAGTTCCGCGCGCGGGCTTCACCAAGCCGAGCTCTGTAGCGTCGCAAGGGTCGTGTGATTTATACGCGATCGACGGCCACGACACGCCTTAGAGCGCTGCGAAGAGCATTTCGGAGGCTGTCAAACAAAGGATGCGGATTTGCGAACATCTCTTCGAAAGTAGAGATCCTAGCGTGCGTTAAGCGTGCGTTAACCGGACGATAATGTCAGGGCGCAATACTGATAACGCGCAAGCGTCAGATCGTGCTGCGCCGCCATTCTCGCCGCGTATCCCATTTGCGCGAAGATCTAGGAGGTTCAGCATGTCCAGGTTCGCACAACTTACGGCCGTCTTGGTTGGCTTGATCTCGCTCGTGCCGTCGTCCGCCCTCGCGAGCATAAACATTTCGGCTGCTGGTTCTACAGCGCTGCAGCCGCTCGTCCAAGCCGCAGCCGAAGCCTACCAGTCGCAAAACTCCGATGTGAAGATCAGCGTTACCGGAGGCGGTTCGCGCACGGGACTATCGCTCGTCGCTTCGAAATCGGTTGACCTTGGCAATTCGGATATTGTCGCGACGAATCAACCGGCGCTAGTCGACCATAAAGTCGCTGTGATCGGCTTTTCGATCGTCGTGAATCCGGCGAACGGTGTTACGAATTTGACGAAAAAGCAGATTCAAGACATCTTCGCCGGTCAAGTCTCCAATTGGAAAGACGTTGGCGGAAAAGATCAATCGATTACCGTCATTAACCGTCCGGGCAATTCCGGTACGCGCGCGGTGTTTATGAAGACGCTGATGGGTACGGCCGAAATCTCGAAGGACACGCTGACGGAGGATGCGACGGGTACCGTCGTTCAGAAAGTGCAGCAGACGGCCGGAGCGGTGTCCTATGCGGCGTTCTCAGGTACGCACGGCAAGAGTGGAATCAACGAACTGTCGATCGATGGCACTGCGCCGACCGAAAACAACGTTAGGGTTGGCAAATATCCCTTTTGGTCGTACGAGCACATGTACACCAATGGCGAACCGAATAAGGATATCGCGCGCTTTCTTGCCTTTCTGCAGAGTAACAATGTGCTCATGCAAAAGGCCGGCTACATTCCGGTTAGCGAGATGAAGGTTTCGGAAAATGACCGCTGAGGGAAACGGATCCCGGGTTCGACCGCTTCCGTCCTTCCGTGAGCGTGTATTGAACGGACTCTGTCTCCGCTACGCCGATTCGGATGTCTGAGTAGCAGCTGCTCATCGCTCAGATCACCGACACGCACGTCCGGCGTAAAGGCGACCTGCTTCACCACATGATTCGCACGGGGCGGGATCTTCGTCGTGCAGTCGGCACGCTCAATGCGCTTGCGCCACGCCCCGCACTCGTGGTCGCGACCGGCGATCTTGTTGACCGCGGCAAAGCGAAGGAATACAAGCGCCTCCGCAAGTTCCTTGCCGAGTTGCAGATGCCGGTCTATCTCGTCCCGGGCAATCATGACGACCGCGACGCATTGCGCGATGCGTTCCCGGATCACTGGTACTTGCCCGCGAAAGGACCACTCTGCTACACGATCGAGTCGCGGCCGGTGCGGCTGGTGGCGCTCGACACGACACGACGCGGGCGTGCGCCGGGTGGCGAACTCGACGCAGCCCAACTCGCATGGCTTGATCGTACGCTTGCTCTCGCGCCAACGACGGCGACTTTGATTGCGATGCACCATCCGCCGTTTGAGGTGGGCGTCGGGTCCGGTTGACGCGCATCGCTTTCGTGGCCGTGACGAGCTCGCCCGCATCGTTGCTTCGCATCCCCAGGTTGCGCGAATCGTCTGCGGCCACATCCACCGTTTCCATGAGTCGACGCTCGGCGGTGCACCGACGGTGAGTATTCCCAGCACGGCGCATCAACTGATCGTCGACGCGGCGGAAGATGACATCGGCTACACCGTGCGCGTCGAGCCCCCAGCCGTGGCGCTTCATCGGTGGACTGGCCGCGAGATCGTGACGGAGATCCTGCGCACGAGCGGGCGCACGTCTCGAGCACTGCGAGCGGTGTCCTGAGCCTGCAGCGAACGGTATCCGCGCACTCCTCCCGCTTGGGACTGACGGTGCCTTAAGTGCGGCACTGTATGAGATGCAGCCCTGTAACCGACGCTCGACCGAGAGCGTCGCCTTCTTCAGCAGAACGCCAAGGAACTGCTCGTGCTCGACGGTCATGCCGTTGTGCACCTGTTGAACGCGGCGGCTTTAAAGACCGTCCATGGTCAATCGCGTGTCGCGGGCGTGCCACGCGATTCTTACCGTCAATCGCCGCGCCGTCCGCTATCGCTCGGTGCGCATCGACATAAACGCGGCATTACGGCTACGCATCAGAGCCATCGCGGAGGCTCGCGTACGCTACGGTCAGCGGCGGATCCACGTGCTGCTTCGACGTGACGGTTGGAACGTGAACATCGAGCGTGTAGCCCGACTCTACCGCGAAGAAGGGCTCGCAATACGCACGAAGCTACCGCGTCGTCGTCGAGCCGCTGCCGTTCGGGAAACGCCAACCGTGCCGACGGCGCCCAACCAGAGCTGGGCAATGGACTTCATGCATGATGTGCTCGCTGATGGCCGCAAGATCAAGCTCTTGGCCATAGTTGATACCTTTAGTCGCGAGAGTGTCCACTTGGAGGTCGATTATGGCTTCAAAGCTTCGCAGGTCGTTGACGTGCTCAGACGCGTTGTCGCCGCCCGCGGAAAGCCGCAACGAATCCATTGTCATAACGGTCCTGAATTCGTATCTCTGCATCTGGATCAGTGGGTCCATTGGAACGTCGTGAAACTCGACTTTTCGCGCCCCGGAAGGCCGCCTGACAACGCCTTCTGCGAATCGTGCAACAATCGGGTCCGCCAAGAACTGCTCAATCCGACTTGGTTTCGCTCGCTTGACGACGCACGCCAGCATGCGGCACAACGGCGGAACGATTACAACTCGAGTCACCCGCATAGTTCGCTCGGAAATCTAGCGTCCGAAGAGTTCGCCCGACGATCGAAGATCGATCCCAACACTGCTGCTATTTCTGGAAAGCACGTGGGATAAGAACTGGGGCACGACCCGGATGACCAGCGTCGTCCAGCACCTCGTCGTCGATCCGTCGCACTTCGCCGCTTGGTCCGCAACCGTCGCGCGCAACGATCGCTTCGTCCCGCCGAGCATCGCGATGAGCGGCGTTCCACCGCTCCGGCACGTCGTCTTCATCGTCGTCGAGAACAAGCACTTCGACGAGGAAATTCGGCGACGAGCCGCGTGCCAACGCCGATCCATCGTTACTCGTGTACGGTCGCAAATATACGCCGAACTTGCACGCGCTCGCCGAGCGGTACGCGCTGTTCAACGACTTCATGGGCAACGGCGACGCGAGCATCTACGGCCATGCCTGGATGAGACGTCCGCCCGTATCGCGCACCGCGTTCCCTTTTCGATCTGGCCGTACGCCGAAAGCGGTGAAGACACGCTCACGCCCGCACAGATGGATGCGGACTGGTATACGGATCTTCGCCGCACTGCCGGGCGGTCCGCGCACGAACACGAGCGCTGTCTTCGGGCCGCGCGGCGAGTTGATCGACGAACTGGCTCGTCGCAACGTGTCGTTTCGCGTTTACGGCGAACAGATGACCATGCTCTCCGATGGCCGCATCGCCCCCGGACTCGCCGGACATGCGGATCGCGCGTATCCGGGTGCGCACATCGATTTCGGCATCCTCGATACCGAGCGGGCGAAGATGTTCGAGTCCGATCTCGACGCGCACGGACTCGCAATCTACACGTACCTCACCTTGCCCGACGATCACACCGCGGGTTCCCGCGCCGGGTTTCACACGCCCGAATCGTTCATTGCCAACAACGACGCGGCGCTCGGGAGCATCGTCGCCGCTCTTTCGAAGCGGCCCGAATGGCAGTCGACGAATCGTTTTTGTCGCTCCCGACGACGCACAAGGGGCGATCACGTCAATGCGAAACGCATGCCGGTCGTCGCGATCGGTCCATACGTCAAACGGGGCGCGGTCGACGGCGCGCTCTTACAGCTTCCCGTCGATTCTGCGCACCGTCGAAGTGCTCTTCGGTCTGCAGCCTCTGACGATCGAAGATGCGACGAGCCCGCCGACGCTCGATGCGTTCGCCACCACGTCCGATGTGCGTCCGTTCGTTTCCCTTCCCGAAACGATCGCGCTGACGAAAAATCCGGGCAAAGCCGCGTCTCGACGATTCGACATCGACGGCCCCGATGAGGCGGCCATCGCGGACCAGCAATGGGTCGCCGTACCCGGCGCAGGGTCTCTGCACGGGCATCACGCATATCTGGCGCGTTTGGGAACACTGCCGGACCGGGTAGCGGCACGCGACGCGGCCGAGCGGTAATCGTTTGGCCACGGCTTTCGATGAAGTGATTCGGCGTCGGCGTGCTGCGCTTTGGGCGGCCGGAAGACGCGTCGCTGCGAATCGGCTGGAATTATCGTTTCGCATCAACGGCATCTTGCTCGATGCGACGCGTTCGACGTGTGTCGGTCTTCCACTCTTTCAAACGGCCTGCGGACGGGCGAGCGTAAGCGCAAACGCACCAGGCGTCGCGTCGGTCGAGGCTGAGCGCCTGCGCCAGCGTCCCGCGCTTAAATGAGGAAAGCTTCGATCACCGCAAGGACGCGTATCGCTTGCAACCGCGTTTCGGCCCGTCGAAGCTTCTGGCGATGCGGTGTTGCCTTCCTTTGCGGCCCAATGACTGGACCATTATGGAAAGCAACTCATCGCCCGGCGTTCCGCCAGCGCGAGCGAAGCGGTGACCGCTGCATCGAACGCCGATTCCCCGATGAACCCTCGAATAAACGCTTTTGCGATCAAGTTTTGGTGGCTAGTCGCACCCAGTTTTGCGTAGATCTCATTCACGCAGCACTCACTGAGGACCAGGCTTAGGCCGCGCTTTGCAGCGATCTGGGCCGGCGCCAAGCCGTACGCCAGATCGCTCAATACATTTGCTTCTAACGACGTGAGTTCGTTGTCGTTCGTGATCACTGATCGATCCTTCATTTGGCGATGTTGATGCGTCGAATGATAGCAGCGCCACCTTAAGTTTCGATGATCGCGTGACTTCTAGTACCGCCTCCTTCTCGCGCCGTTAAATTTGGGACCGATGCGCGGTCCGCGCTCGAAGACTTGCGCGTCATGAAAAAGCGTGCACGCGCCGGCAAGCGCAACGCTGTCGCGAAATCGGGAACCTCGAGCAGTCCTCGAAGATTGTGCCAGGCTCGGTAAGATGCGGGTACGCATCGTCGGCTGCTCTTGCAGAGTTGGCGTTTTGGAGCCCTCACTTAAATTCTCGAGCAACATGGACCGTTGAAATTTCAGCTGATGAGCCGCTCGACGGTCGCTGGCTTGGCCGCGGTCAAATTTCGGACGTTCCAATGTAGGCGCAAACGACGTTTGCGTCCCAAAAAAGAGACGTCTCAAAAATAGAGACGTGAAGACTCGTAACACCTTGAATGCTCCGAACTAATCGTCCAGCACCCTTGGCGAAGGAGGCCGGGCGCAAGGTCCGACCTCCTTCTGTCTTGTGCGCCCGGCATGGGCGTTGACTTGGAGGTGAGAGTCCTCTGCGGGGCCTGGTCGTGGCAACCGCTAGCCAAAGGCAACGGTGTCCATCGTGAGGTGGAATCGGAAGGAAGCCGGCGGCAAACCCTCGCGCCGAGGAACACGAACCGCATCAGGCGTGCGCAACCGGACGAGCTTGCAAGGAAAGCGAAGTCCGATACGACCAAGGGCTGCGAACGTAAATGCGGCGGCGACATGAGGGGAAAGTCAGCGTTCTTACCCGGGGAGATCTGCCGACGCTCGTCGCGGACGAGAACCCGCTTCGCAAGGGGCGGTTCAATCGGCAGAAGTCAGCCGAGGCCGTAGTACCGGTGCAAATCGGGAAGGGCCGAACATCGAACGGAGGTTGATGTTGTGCGGAACTCGCAGCCCAAACAACGAGAGCAACAAACTTCGCAAGAAGCCTCAGATGCCGAGATGATGGTGAAGCCGGGTGGTAGGCATCGAGAGCGGAGTGCGGGCGTGGTGCGACGCAACGACGAAACCTCAGGGAGCGAATCGCTCATGGAGCAGGTCGTCGCCAGAGAGAACATGCTGGCGGCGCTGCGACGAGTCGAGGCCAACAAGGGCGCACCCGGTAACGATGGGATGACCGTGGAGCAACTCCGCGCTCATCTGCAAACGGACTGGCTGCGTATCAAAGATGCGCTTCTCTCGGATACTTACAAATCGCAAGCCGTTCGCCGGGTCGAGATTCCCAAACCCGACGATGGCATGCGACTGTTGGGGATTCCGAGCGTTGTGGATCGCCTGATCCAACAAGCGTTACTTCAAATACTCACGCCGATCTTCGACCCTACGTTTAGTTGAGTTTAGCTTCGTGTTTCGGCCCGGGCGAAGCGCGCATGACGCGGTCAAGCTCGCGCGCGATTACATTGAAGCGGGTTACGATTGGGTCGTGGACATTGACTTGGCGAAGTTCTTCGACACGGTCAATCACGACAAACTCATGGTGCGCCTGTGGCGTGGGTCAAAGACAAGCGCGTCTTGCACTTGATTCATCGTTACTTGCAAGCCGGAGTGATGCTCAACGGCGTGGTGATCGCGACGGAAGAGGGAACGCCTCAGGGCGGCCCGCTCTCGCCGCTGCTCGCGAATATCATGCTCGACGACCTCGACAAGCTCCTGGAGGAACGAGGTCATCGATTCTGCCGCCACGCCGACGACTGCAACATCTACGTTCGCAGTGAGCGTGCGGGAGATCGTGTGATGAGCACCGTTCGCCACTTTATCGAGGGACGCTTAGGCCTCAAGATCGGCAGAGTCCGTGGACGGGTGTAAACTCCGGAACGCTTAACAGTTCTGAAGTACAAGACCATCGGGCGAACGAGTGGAGTGTTTAGCAAAGCTCTGCTCGGAGGCCCGATGGCTAAGAATACGTTACTGGAAAACGCGCTTAGAGGCAAGGGCCCAGAGGGCGCGGAGAACATCGCGCTCGACGACTTGCGAGCAATGCTCGAAGTCATGCTCGCGCGAATCATGGAGGCCGAAGTCACCGCACGCGTTGCTGCCGACCGTTACGAACGCTCGGATGACCGCAGCGGCTATCGCAATGGCACGCGTGCCAGGCGCTTCGATACGCGCCTCGGAACGATCGATCTCCGCGTTCCCAAGCTGCGCAGTGGCGGCTATGTGCCAGCGTTTCTTGAGGAACGCTCGCGCAGCGAGCGCGCCCTGGTTAGCGTCGTCCAGCAAGCCGTCAACGGCGGCGTCGCCACCCGCCGCGTCGAGAAGATCTTCGCAGCGCTCGGGATCGCCGGCATCTCGAAGTCGCAAGTCAGCGAGATGTGCCAAGAGCTCGACGAGATGGCAAACGCATTCCGCGAGCGACCGCTGACCAAGCCGTATCCGTATCTCATGCTCGATGCGATGTACGAGAAAGTTCGCATCGATAAGCACGTCGTAAGCCAAGCCGTCGTTGTGGCGTATGGCGTTGGCGCGGACGGCTTCCGCGAGGTCATCGGCAACGACGTCGTTGCGAGTGAAAGCCTTGAAAGCTGGCAGACGTTTCTGCGACGGCTTAAGGATCGTGGGCTCCACGGCGTTCGGCTCGTTACCAGTGACGCACACGCCGGATTGAAGTCGGCGATCGCAGCGGAGCTGACGGGAGCCGCTTGGCAACGCTGTAAGGTCCACTTCATGCGTAACGAGCTCGCGCACGTCTCACACGGTCAGAAAGAGGCGTTCGCGGCCGATCTCAAGAGCATCTTTGCTCAGCCCAATCGCGACCTTCCGGAGCAGCGCCTTGCAGCGGTCGTCGCGCAGTATCGCCGGAGCTCCAGCCGCGCGGTCGCAATTCTTGAGGACGGCGGTCCCGACGCCCTCTCGTTTTACGGCTTCCCCACGAAGCACTGGCGGAAGATTGCGACGACAAATCCGGTCGAACATCTCAACCGTGATATCCGCCGTCGCACGCGCGTCGTCGGCATATTCCCAAGCATCGAGTCCGCCCTACGCATCATCACGATACGCCTCATCGAGGAGACGGAGGACTGGTCGACCGAGCGCCGGTACATGGATCCCGATCTACTCGCGTCGCTCGCGGTTCAAGAATCAAGTACTTCAGTGCCTAAGCGTCGATAGCTTTTACACCCGTCCGCGGACGCAGCCTCAAGATCAACGAGACGAAGAGCAAAGTTGACCGACCGCGTAACCGGAAATTTCTGGGGTTTAGCTTCTTTCGACGCAACGGAATCCAATTTCGAGTTGAGCCTGCCCCGTTTTCCCGGACACATACATAGAGCCGGCGAAGATCCGGCTACGAGGTGTCATGGGAACAAAAAAAGTCGATCCTTCAGCGAGGAATTCAAGCGTGATGCTGTTCGTCGAGCCGAGGCGGGTGGACACTCGTTCACGCACATCGCTCGCGAGCTAGGCATCCATCCATCACTATTGCAGACGTGGCGGCGCAAGCACGCTCCCGCACAAGTTGGCAAGGACAAGAGTACCGCATCATCTAGCTCACCTGAGGACGAAATCCGGCGCCTCAAGCGCGAAAATGCGGCGCTACGCGAAGATCGCGACATCTTAAAAAAAGCATATTGGTATACTTACCGTAGGTTCTCGTTCTGACTCGTAAAAAACGTGCCACATGGCTATCGCAGTACCCGTCGACGAGAATCACATCCATTGGACAAGGCTCTGGCTCGAAAGACGGTTGTTCAGCTCGATATGCTTACGCCGGCCTTGCCCAATTCTCTTGGAGTATGCGAGATGCGAATTGTTGCTGGAGTCGATTGCCATAAGTCATCCCACACCGTCGTTTTTCTCAACGAGATTGGCGTGACTTGCGGACAGCTTACGTTCAAACGACTGACACTGGTTATGGCTATGCTCTCGAAGCCGCCAAGGAACTTGGTTGCCGGGAATGGGGCCGACGCCGCCCCGTTCACAGGGCCGCTTGAAATTGTGAGTCTTGATTGAGATACGATTTGAGGAACTCGACCGGAGTCATTCCGCCGAGCGTCGTGTGCGGCCGGCGCTGGTTGTAGTCGAAGCGCCAGGCCTCGATCGCAGATCGGGCGTGGAAGATCGTCGGAAATGAATGCTCGTTGAGAAGCTCGTCTCGAAGACGTCCGTTGAAGCTCTCAACGACGGCATTCTGGTTCGGCTTGCCGGGTTCGATGAAATGCAACTCGACGCCGGTGTTTCCGCTCCACTCGAGCAGTTTTCCGCTGGTGAATTCCGAGCCATGGTACGTTTAAAACGGGGTCGTTGCCCCCGCTTAGAACGGATGTGTATCTGACACATCTCCAACGGAGACAACGACCTATGAAGAGATTCAGCGTAGCTTCGAAGACCCCCGTGTGGGTCGCGATCGATGTCGCGAAAGCGCAACATGAAGTCCTTATCGAACGGCGGG
>JAABUX010004552.1_pt1 | contig 17496 bp, 16 predicted proteins | sample 5561851 | NCBI WGS metagenome assembly JAABUX01 (sample SAMN10711883, study PRJNA513361) | rock metagenome | isolation source: Antarctica rocks | place: Antarctica: Victoria Land, Richard Nunatak red sandstone | collected 2016-01-03 | reverse complement strand
CGAGCACCTACGCGGGTCCGCCCTCGGGTTTCGGAACCTCACGAACTACATCGCCAGATCGCTGCTGTAGTCAGGCGGCTTCGGACCCCAACTCCACCCTCGATTGTGAAGAGCCACTATCGCTAGCTGGTGCCCGGGTAGAACGCCTGAAGGCGGCCGCATCGGCCGGGGGGACACGCGGTTTGTTGAGCGCGCGAGCAGGTGGCAGTTGAGCGCCTTGCCACCGGCGGAGGACGCCAACCTCATCGAGGAACTCTGTCTGGGCTTCACGACGGAGATGCACAGACTTACTGGCCGCCCAGGTGTCAGCCGCGAAGGCTTTGGTCGTGGTGCGACGGAGCACCGGGCGGGACGATCCCGGACAACGTGCTCCAGCTCGCTCGGCAGGGCTAAGCAAGTTGCCCAGCGCGGCTGACCACTGCTAGCGCCTGAACGCAAGCCGGCCTGGGCAGCCCAAGAACGCTCCCATGAGAGCGTGCTGCGACCCATGGTTGACCCGCGTGAACAACCTGGCGGGCGTCCTGAGCCGCCAGCTGGCCCAGGCTCACCAGCAGGGCCGGCGGAGTCCGGCGAAGTGCTGCCGGGATTGTCTCAGACGGCCCGCGGGCCATAGCCGGGACCACCTGCCGTTCGTCACGGTTGATGATGGCGAGCTACTCCAACGCGTCAATGACCAGCATCTCGCGCGGTTGGCCCTGGCCGTCGAGGTGCCGCTAATACGTCGCGCGCACGGCTTGTGTGCCTGGTCGGTCGGCCCGGGCCGAAGCCTGCCCCATGCGGCCAGGCGGATCGCGGTGGCCAGCGCCGGCTCGAGCGCTGCCTCGACACGATCTGCAGTCGTCTCGACTTATGCAATGAGGTGTGTGAAGACAACGAAGTTGTCGATGTAGTGTCCTGAGGCGCGGTCGAACTTGCCCGTGCACGTGATCAGCCGTAGTGAGGCTACCGGGGTCGGGCCGTAGACCGCAGCTGTCGGAAAACTGTTCTTAGGGTAGCTGTGACCTTCGTCGACCGAGAAGGACAGCCGACTGCCGTCGGCCCGATCGACGAGGACCCGGGCTCGTGGTGTGAGTGCGTGCAGCCGGGCGAACACAGCTGGTCCAGTTGTTGAGTCGATATGCCCGGCGATGACGGCTGGACCGATGTCGCCGGGGACGGTGCCGGCGGCGTACCAGCCGGCGGTGCCGTAGTCGATTGGAGGCACGAGGACGCCCGCGGTGTCGACGTGCAACCGTTCCAGGTCGCTGTTGACGCCGATCGACGGGATGATGACCCGGACTGGAAGGCTTGCCTTCGAGGTTGCAGCTGGTGCGGGTGCTTTCTGCACGCGGGCGAGCCCTGACGCCTTTGCTGTGCTCGGGCTTGGTGAGGGGCTTGTCATTGCCTGCGCCTGCGTGGGGCTTGCTGCGCCTCCTCCGCAGCCTGTCAGCAGCGCACACAGCATGATCCCATGAGCGAGCCGTCGCGTGGCCCGCATTGGGTAAGCGCTCAGCGGCTCGACGCGCCGCGGCGGCGCCAGGCCAGAGCTGCCACAGCGGTTACAGCTGCACAAAGCCAGCCAAGTAGACCCTGCATTGCAGGTCGTGCCACGGAACCACCAGATGGTGCAAGTCCTCCACCTCCGGTGTTGATACCGGTGCGTGGCATGACGCCCGCACCAGCGGAATCCAAGGTCGAGGTCAGGTGCAACCCCCCGCCCGCCTCGTCGAGCAACACCACTGTGGTGACGCTTCCGGCGGGCAGCGAAACCGAGGCGACGGTCGTCTGTGGCGACGCTCCTGTGGCGCGGGCGGCCAGCGGCCAGGTACCTGCTGGCACCTGGACGTAGCCGGAGGTTGTCGCAAACGCCGCCTTGCTGGCGATTGGGACCGTCCCGTTGGCGGTTACGTCGGCTCCTGACGCGGTGCTCGCGGCCTGGATCAGCCGTACCCGCGCCTTGCCGGACGTGGGTGGGGTGAGGTCGTCATGCAGCAGAGTCCCTCTGCGCTCACTGCCCGAGCCGATAGCTGCTGCTGTGTAGGCGTCGCCTGCGGCCAGCTGCAGATGCCAGGACACGACGACCGGGCTTGATGCGGCGCTACCGGCCAGGCGAGCCGCCACCGAGTAACTGCCCGGGGGCACGCTGACGTAGGCGGAGAAGTGCCCATACGTCTCGCTTCGAATGACCGTCGACGCCTTTCCAGCCGCGGAAACGTAGATGTCGACCCCTGGCGTGTCGGGCGACAGGTGGGCCGTACGCAGGAACGCTGCCTGGCTCGACGTCGACGAGTCCGCGGCGGTCGCAACGCTGGGGACCAGAAGCAGTGCGGTGCCGACAACGGCCGCGACTACGGGCGCCGCCCAGTTGGTCCTCCCGAGAGGAGCCAGCTTGCGTCCCAAGCGCGACCGTGTGAGCATGCTGACTCCTCGTCGTGATCAGCGTTCCGCCGCGCAATGTATGACGGCAGTTAAAGGCTAGCCGGTCTCGTCCCCTGATGAGGCGATACTCAGCCTTCCGGCTCGTTCACGAGGCTGCGAGCGCACTGCTGCTACAAGGGACGATAGAACCGGGACGCTGGCCGCCGGCCGGAACTGGACAAGGTGTCGAGCTGCGCAGGCAGGGCACCGGACGTGACCGTGGTCAGCTAATGAAGCCTGAGCGCTCTGTGAACAAGCGCGAAGCACACGATGAAGCAAAACGGCAAGATCCTCGATGTCAGCCGCACCCCGTGATATCCGCAGGCGCCGCAAGACGGCTGGCCAAGTCGAACGGGCGGCAAAAGGGCGGCGCCGGCCGCCGGAGTTGCCGGGGCGCAGGTGCCCCGGCACCGATCACCTACCCCCTCGCGTCGGGGTTGCGCTGCACCGCGGCCAGCCTCGTAGCGGAAGTGGCCATGACGTTGAGGTAATCCTAAGAGCGCCAGCGGAACCGGCGGAATAGGACGCCGCAGTGGTTCGCAAGTATGACGTCACCCTGGGGACAGTAGCGAAGTTGCCGAGACAAGTGTACCTTTCGTCCCGTATCCGACTGTCCCCGGCTACGCTGAGTGAAATGCGGCTACAGGATCGGGGTGCTTCACGGTGACCCTGGTGCGGGACCCTTCCGGGCGAGGGCGACCGGCCGCGCCAGAGCTTGACCCGCATGCGCGACCGCACGGGGAGACCCGGCGGATCGCACCTGGCCGAACGCAGCGGTTTGGTGCCGCCCCTTACATCTTCTTGGTCGACGTGCTGGCGCTGGGAACGGGCTGGCTGCTGTCCGGAGGCAGTGTCAATGGGTTCTTTCCTGTTCTGCTGATCCTTACCGTCTACGTGACTAGCGGCCTGTACCGCTCGCGCCTGCGCCTTTCCGTACTGAGCGATCTTCCAGCCCTAGTCGGCCTCGGACTGAGTTGTTTTCTTGTCGTCGCCGCTGCCCAGAGCTTGCTTGGCGAGAAGCCACGGCTTGCCACGGAAGTCCTTGCCGCTCTGTCCATTCTGGTGCTTGGGAGGTGGTTCGCCTACTCGGCCGTTAGGCATGCCCGGCGCAAACGATGGGTGTCTCATCGAACGCTCATTGTCGGGGCCGGGAGAGTGGGCACACAACTATTAGATCTTCTGCAGAGTCATCCTGAGTGCGGATTGACGCCCGTCGGCGCGTTGGAACGCGGGACACGGCTGGACCACCACCCCAGGGATTTGCCAATTCTAGGTCCTCCCGAGGATCTCGCCAGCGTCGTGCGACAGCTGAATGTGGGTGTCGTGATTGTCGCCTTCGGACAAGTCCGCGAGTCCGAGATGGTCGCCCTCCTGCGCACCTGTGATCGTCTAGATTGCGATATTTTCTTCGTGCCTCGGCTCTTCGAGCTCGGCGCCTACACGGCTTCGGAGGTCGTCTGGGGCATACCGCTTGTGCGAGTCAGACGGACGGTGTTCCGGCCGACGGCTCGAGTTGTCAAACGGAGCATGGATCTCCTTCTGGCAGGCATTGCACTGACGGTGGCGTCGCCGATGATCCTGTTGGCTGCCCTCGGCGTACGACTAGAAGGCGGCCCCGGCGTGATTTTCCGGCAGCAGCGAATCGGGCTGGATGGTCGCCCTTTCACGATGCTCAAGCTGCGTTCCCTGACGCCGAGCGACGAGCAGGAGTCGGAGGAGCGATGGTCCATTGCCCAGGAAGAAAAAGTGGGTCCGGTCGGCCGATTCCTCCGCAGAACGTCGGTCGACGAGCTTCCGCAGTTGATCAACGTGCTCAGAGGAGACATGAGTATCGTAGGTCCGCGGCCAGAGCGCCCGTATTTCGTTCGAGAGTTTGCAGGCGCCTACCCGCATTACATGGCTCGCCACCGTCTGCCGTCGGGGCTCACTGGCTGGGCTCAGGTCAACGGACTGCGCGGGAACACCTCCATTGAGGACCGTGCCCGGTTTGACAATGCGTACATCGAGAACTGGTCGCTCTGGTTAGACATCAAAATCATTCTGCTCACTCTGTCTCAGGTCTTCCGGGCCGGTGAGCGCTAGGGGGTTCCTGTGGCGGCCGACAAGTTCAGCCTCATTAGTCGTTCGCTTTCTCGCCCGACCAAAGCAATGCGGGTCCTTCGTAACGAGGGTCTGGTCGCGCTGGCTTCCCGGTCCGCGGAGGTCGTGCGCCCCCACGTATACCTCAACGAGAGCCACATCTGGTACTCGCTGGATCTGACCTCTCTGCCCGCGCTGCCGCCCTTCCCGGCCGGGTTAGAGTTGGTACGCGGCACGGAGGAGCAACTGGTACTTCTGGATCAGTTGGACACTATCAACAGTTCCTCCGGCCGAGCCCGGCTGTCACAGGGAGCGACTTGGTGGTGTGTGCTCGAGGGCGCTCGTCCGTTGTTCTCCTGCTGGGTGTTCTCGACAATGGTGCCCGTCGCGGCCGCACCCAGCGGCTGGCTGCTACTGCCCACCGGCTCTGTCGTCCTGGAAGATTCGGTCGCAGCGCCTGCGGCGCGAGGCCGCGGTATCGCGCCGGTCGCCTGGCGGCATGTAGCGGCTAGTGCAACAGGGTGGGCGGCCGTCATGTATACAAAGGTGGCGGTGACTAACGAGCCCTCGCGAAAGGCAGTCGTCAAGGCCGGTTTCCGCGAGATCGCTGAGCAACGCTATGTCCGAATTGGTCCCGTCCGGCGTCGGTGGCTGAGGCGGGCATCCGACGATGCCGCCTGGCTCGCAAAGGGTCTGCGGGAAAGAGCTTCTGGTCGTTGAGCAAAGTTCCTTGATCGGGCTTTGTCAAGGCCAGTAGCGCGAACCGCATCCGCTGCGCCCACTCGGCTGAGTTGGCCTCCCACACGCGCCCAAGCGGGCGGCCTCACTGCCGCGACGACACCAACCGTCTACAGCAGTCAGTTACCGCCGTGAACTTGAGAGCCGGTCGGACTCGCGGATGCTGTCGACAAGGACCGAGCGTCTTCGTTCGGCTTGGAGCGTGGTCTCCCGCCGATGAGAATCCAGCTCAGCAGGGCACCTTCAAGGTGAAGCCCCTCAGGCGGCCAACGAGTCGATCACGGCGAGAAGGCGGCCGACGTACTGGTCAGGGCTGAAGCGCTCGGTGGCGGCGTGGTGAGCGCGGAGGCCGATGTCCCGACACTCGGCCGAGTTTGCGGGATCGGTGGCCCAGGCCAGGGCCTCCGCAAGCGCGACCGGGTCGGCGGGTGGAACGACGAGACCGGTCTGGCCGTCATCAACGTGGTCTCGGACCCCAGGAGCGTCTGTCACGACGACGACCTTGCCCAGCGCCATGGCATTGAGATAAGTCTGCTGTCCCGCGCTGCGTATAAGTCCTTGACGCAGCGGAACGACGACGACGGCGCTGCGCCCCAAAAGATCCAAAAACTGGACGGGCGACGCAGGAGCTACCACGACGTTGTCTGGGACCGGTCCAGCTGGGCGCCAATTTGTCGCCACCATTACTCGTGTGCTGAGGTGTTGAGCCGCAGCCAGCAAGGTGCGGTAGTCGCGCAGCGAGTCACCGCCCGCGAACACTCCAGACCCGCCCTGGTGGAGGCCAGACGGTTTGGCCGGCAAGGTCCAGTAGAACGGTGTGCAAAACACGCGAGCCGGGTCGACGCCCCAGTTGCCAGGAAAGCTCTGCTGCTCCGCCGTGGACAGCACGCAGTAGGTCGTGCGGGGGCTGTCGAAGCTGCGCAGCGCAGCGCGGCGCCCCCACCCGGGCGTCCAGGTGCTGTCGGTGATGACGATGCGCGGGCTGCGGCGGCGACGAGCCAGTCCAGCGGCGGCGAGCCGATCCAAGTAGCCCCCGCGCCATCCGATCGCGCCGTCAAGCACGACTACATCGTCCGGCATGGGGTCGACAAGCAGGCGCCGAAGCAACCTTGAAGCTGGCATCCTCCCGCGGTCAAGCATCTGAGTGCGGGCAACCCAGTCCGGTCGGGCAGGGAAGTGCAACGTGGTGACGATGGAGGTCATCGCTGCCCCCGCCCCGTGCGGCACACCTTGATAAAAAGAGCCGTTGCAGACGGCCGGGACAGCCCGAACTCTAGTACGAGGCGCCGCCCAAGGTTTCCCCTTGTTGACCTTCTCTTTCACCGCTCGCAGCGGCGGCCCTTTCTGCGGGTGGCGCCTCGTCCCCCTGGTTGGCCCGCAGCGCTGGAGCCCGGCGGCAGCTCGGGTTCGCTCGGTAACCGCCCTCAGCCCGGGGAGGGCGACTGGTCGCCAACTCAGCTCTCCAACGTGCCGATGACCGCCCAGCTCATCTTGTTCCGCGAGCGGGGTCATCAACTCCCAATGACTCTCTTGCAGCGGTCCTGTATCCTGCGCAAACGTGGCGGTTGCCAAGATTGGCTAGAATATCGCTCGCGGCGCCCGGCCTAGCATTGTCAGGTTGGGGGCCGTGATCGTCGCTAACACCCACATTGGGCCTTGGGCGCGTTACCCCTGCAAGCCCACCATGCCTCGGCCTTCTCCAGCCATGTCGCGCATGTGGTTGCTGCTGCCGGCAACCCTGGTCCTTGTCACCTATGGACTGGCCCGACCGTCCTTTGTCGACGATGCCTATATCAGTTTCCGCTATGCTGATCAGTTGACGCGCGGCAATGGACTCGTGTTCAACCCTCGGAAGCGAGTAGAGGGCGCTACCAATGCCCTTTGGACGCTGTTGCTGGCCGTGCCACAGCGGCTAGGCTTGTCTATCGTCGCGAGCGCCGCCGTACTTGGACTGCTGGCCATGATCCTCGTCGCGTTGCTGACAGTCCAACTTGCTCGGGCGCTAGGACTTTCGTCGCGGCTAGCTCTGACCTGTGGGGCCGCGGTGGCGCTGTCAACCCAGATCGTGGCAGCGGCGACCATTGGGCTCGAAACGGCACTGTTCGGTGCCTTACTCCTGGCAGCCCTGCTAGCGGTTCACCACAACAGCGCTACCGGGGTGGGGTCGACTGTCCTCGGCTTAGCGGCTACCCGGCCGGAAGGACTCGTGCTCGGGCTGACGCTGGTAGTCCTGGTTCTGGCACTGGCTGACACGCCGCTCGCAAGACGGGCAATGATGTGCGCTGCCGGCCTGGTGGCCGTCGCGACTGTTGAGGGCATTCGGGTTTTGTACTACGGCGCCTTCCTGCCGAACTCCGTGCTGGCCAAGCGGGACGTTGGGTATGGCCTCCTTAGTTCGCTTCGCTGGCATGGCCCTGACGGACTGCTCTACACAGCGCGTAGTTTCGGGCTCGGAGGCCTGGTCCTGCTGATTGTCGCTGCACTGGGCCTGCGAGCATGGGGACGGGGTGTCCGGCCCGGGTGGTGGTGGGGCGCCCCACCAGTGCTTTTGACCGCCGTGATCGTCACGGCAGTCATGGGCCTAAGTCTGCCCATCATCAGCGGGGGTGACTGGATGCCCTACGCCCGGCTGCTCACCCCCTATCTCCCGCTCGTGGTGATCGTCGTGACGCTGGTGGCGCGGGACGCTCTAGACAATGCGGGGGGCCGCTCAGCGTTTGCAGTCGTGCTTGCGCCGCTGCTGCTCGTCGGACTCGCTCCGCGTCCCGATACCCTGCGCGACGGGGGGGCCAGCCCACTGTCTGCGGCCAGACCGTTCGATGACGTCGGGCGGGCGTTGCAGAGCATGCACCTGGGTGACCGCGTGGTGGCCTCCGATGTTCTTGGCCGTGTCAGTTTCTGGGCGCCAAATGTCCTGTTCACCGACCCGCTCGGACTGAACGAGCCCCGTGTCGCTGCGACTCATGAACGTGGCAGCGTCTTCGGCAAGAAGAATGTTGCGGTGACTGCTGGGCGACGTCCTGCCGTCTTTGCGAGCAACTTCTGGCCCGGGATGGACGGGCTGTACCGGGCGTGCCAGGCACAGCGGCAAGGGTTCGTGGCGGTCGTCAGCGCTGAGCTCACCCAAGCCAGGGTCTTCCTGCTGGTGGAGCAGGCGTGGTCGAGTCGGCTCGTAGACGGGTTGCGTCCGTACTTTGGGTCGGTCACTGTCGAGCGCTACGACCAGGCTCGAGCTGGATGGCGGGCTCAGTTCCCCGACGGTCAATGAGCGGCCATTGGTAACGTGCCGCGAGGCTCGGGGCTGATCTTTTTTGGCCCCGTGGACGAGATAAGCCTGTCGCGGCCCACCGCCTACCGCTGGTGAACTGAATCACCCTGGTTTTCGCCGGGGACTCAGTTCATTAGGAACCCCCGTGTGTAGCGAGCGGGTAAGACGGTAGTAGACGTCCTCTTTCTCGACCGCGGCGGGGCCATCCCAATCTCGCCGTGCAGCCGGCGGTGGTTTCACCAGTCGAGGTACTCGGACACGGCGAACTCCAGCTGCTCGACGTGCGCCACCGGCCCCGCCGATGCACCAGCTCGGCCTTGACCTAACTACCTGCACACGGACGACCGTCACGCCTGCCACACCGCCCTCTGGCCAACCACTCGTCAGCCGTGTCACCAACCTCCCGGTACAACACGGGCTAGCCTCCGTCCCGGATCCGTCGGCCGCCGTGCTGACGCGCATCCAATGCACGAGCTTGCATTCGCTTCTGGGCCGGGTGGCCGGTAGTCGGGCAGCCATGCCTTACTCGGGCTGGGCCGCCCCCCCGGGGGGCGATCCACCCTTCCTTGACGTGACCAATGTTGATGGTGCGGCTGTACCACCGGATGGCGACCGGTGCAGGTTCGATCGTCGCGGGTCCTCGTCCGGGCAGCGCACGGTCGCGGGCAAGCGGCGGACCAAACGTGAAATCGGTTCTTGGCGAACAGGCCGCTGGGCGCGGCGGCCTCCTCGGTCGGTGCCCGGCATACCGCGGAGCACCCAAAACTCCCGAGTTAGCCGGACGAAAAGTCAAAGGGGCCGACCCGGGATCATGACGAGTGGGCCGAACCATCATCCGGGTGGCAGCCCCAGGCGACCTTCACGCGGTTCAGCCGCCGCCGCTGCAACGGAGAACCTGGGGTGATTGATCCCCTCAAGACGCGGCGCGGCCGGTCCGACTACATAGCGTGACCAAGAGCGAGAGTTTTCGTCCGCGCACTCACCAACTGTTACTAGTCGGGACTGCCCTGTCCATGTCCCCTGCGCTCCTGGCTGGGGCGTCCAGTGCGAGCCCGGCGATACCGCAGGCGTACGTCACGTCTGCCGCGACCACTGCCTCACCTGGTCCTCATGGTGGCATCGTCTACACCTGTCCTGGCAGCGGTGCCCATGAGGTCTATGGAATGATCGGGGCAGAGTACCGAGCGCTCGGTGGCCCGGGCTCATTCCTCGGCTGTCCAACCTCTGACGAGCATGCTGTGCCCGGTGGCCGGCAGAGCGATTTCGCGGGCGGGATCGTTGATTGGTCGTCGGCGACAGCCGCGCACGAAGTGCACGGGGCCATCCTGTCCAAGTACCAGGCGCTCGGCGGCCCGGGCTCTACGCTCGGTTTCCCGCTCAGTGATGAGCAGAATGCGCCAGAGGGGCCGCCGAACCGGCAGAGCGAGTTCCAGTACGCCTCCATCCATTGGACAGCGGCGAGCGGGGCTACGACCGTGACGCCCACAGCAACCCCGGCGCCCACTCCTCCGCCCGCTTTGGGCTTCGGGGTGGGGACGGGCCGGCCGTTCGCGAGTACCAGCGCGTGGAACAGCCCGGTGGTGGCGTCACCAGTGTTGGACGGCAACAGCGGTGCGATCATCACCTCACTTACGCCGAAGAACGCGGCGTACGCCGACCTGTACGAGTTCGGTTCACCAATCTTCAACTCTGACGCCCGTACCCCGCAGCAGGCGGTCACCTGCACGATGCCGTGGGGGACGTGCGATTTGCAGAAGCAACCGATCCGTATCCCGTCGAATGCGACGCCCAGCACCGGCTCGGACGCCGGAATGATAGTAATCGACTGGGTAACCCGACTGTCGTGTGACTTCTGGCAAGCACAGAAGACCAGCAGTGGTTGGCAGGCCAGCTGGGGGACGTGCGCAAGTATCGACGGAAGCGGCAGTGGTCCGTCGGGGGGCGGTACCGGCGCCGGAGTGAACGGACTGGCGGGCGCGGTGCGTACCTATGAGATCGCGCAGGGCAAGATTGACCACGCCTTGAACTTTGCGACCAACAACTCCTGCCAAAACGGCTATCGGTTTCCAGCGACCAAGACTGACGGGTCGTCGTCTCGTGGTGACTGCTTGCCGGAGGGCTCCCGGGTTCAGCTCGATCCGTCAGTAGACGTGGACGCGCTGCCGGGCATCACCCCGGGTGAAAGGGCGGTGGCGCATGCGCTGCAGACCTATGGCGCCTACAACCGCGACAACGGGGGAGCCCCGATCGCGTTCGGCTTCGAGAAGCCAACGACCGGTATCGACCCGTACCCGGCGGCGGGCTTTGCCTGGGACTACTACGACATGCCGCACATCCCCTGGAACAAGCTGCGCGTGCTACGCCAGTGGGACGGCCGATGACTATGGCTCAGAAATTCTGTATCCCCCCACCCAGCGTTGGCTCCGGGCTGTATGGGATGCGGCGCATCCCGGACAAGCGTGTGATTGACCCCTGCTGGTGAGCCTTCAGGCCCAGTTCACGCGCGTCAGATCGGCGATCAGCCCGAGGCTGCACCCGGTTCCCTCACGGCCAAGCGACCCGGCGACCGGCCGGCAGCCGCAGGTGCCGTGAGCCGCGTGGAACCCTGGGAAAGCAGCGGCCTTCTTCGCTCGGACGCAGCCGTAGCGGAGCGCTGCGCGTTGATCGAGGCGGAGAAGGCCAACTATCCGATCACTTAGAGTGCTCGATGCTGCGGGTTACGCGCTCGTCATTACAACTGACGTAGCCAGGGCGAGACGTCCACGCAGTCGCGCTGTCAGCGCCTGGCCCGAGCGGTCGCGGAGCGTAACTCGTTCTCCATCCGCAGCCGTCGGGTCTCATCCTCCATTTCTTTCTCGCGGGCTCCCTCCACAGGACTCAACGGCTCGGCGGGCTCGGGATGATTCCGCCGCCAAGCAATAACCCACCTTGGTCTCAACCGGTCAACGCATCAGTTGGCGACGGTAACGGCCTGCGCGATCGAGCTTCGATCGGCGGGGTTGGCTGTCAACCGGCTCCACGACGAGACGAGCGTGAGCGCCTGCTGTTCCCGGTAGGCGTCGCGTCAGCCAGGCTTGTGCAGTGTGCCTTGTAAAGCGAGTAGTTGACGTCGCCTAGGAGCATGGCGTTTGGCGGCAGGTCGAGGCAACTGACGTGGCCCTGCGCGGACGAGCCTGGCCGGGGCGCAGGGGCGGCTGCATCACGAGTCGGGTGCTGACCGCTGCGTAGGTGGTCGGCACGGCCGAGCCAGTGCGACGAGTTCTGCGCCGCCGCCGTCTACACTGTCGATGTGCCGAGATCTTGGCGTGGCCGCAGCAGGGCACGTCGACTCATCGCTTCCGCTGGCATGTTTCTGCTACTGCTGGCGGCTGCGCCCGCGGATGCTACGACGTCGAGGTCGGACCTCGGTGTGAAGTCAGGCCGGCCGTTCGCGGCTAGCAGCCCATGGAATCTGCCGATCGGTGTCTCGCCAGTGCTGGATGGCAACAGCGGGGCGATTATCAAGTCTTTGACGCCGACCAACGCGGCGTACGCGAACTTGTACGAGTTCGGTGCGCCGATCTTCAACGCTGGTGTCGATACCCCCTCCTACGCGGTGGACTGCACCAAGCCGTGGGGGACCTGCGATCTGGAAAAGCAGCGAGTCCGGATCCCAATGAACGCAGTGCCCAACACCGGTTCCGACGGCACGATGATCGTCATTGATCAAGTGGCGCGGTTGTCGTGCGACTTCTGGCAGGCGCAGAGGGTCAATAGTGGTTGGCGGACGAGCTGGGGAACGTGCGCCAGCATCGACGGCACCGGGAGCAGTCCATCGGGCGGCGCGACCGGTGCCGGTGTCGACGGCCTGGCGGGCGATGTGCGTACCTACGAGATTGCGCAAGGCCGGATCGACCACGCCTTGAACTTCGCGACCAACAACTCCTGCCGGGACGTGTTCCGGGTCCCAGCCACCAAGACCGATGGGGTGTCCTTACGTAGTGACTGTCTGCCGGAAGGCGCCCGCGTACAGCTTGATCCGGCAGTGGACGTGGACGCGTTGCCCGGTATCACACCGGGTGAGAAGGCGGTCGGACACGCTTTGCAGACGTACGGTGCCTACAACCGGGACAACGCCGGAGCCCCGATTGCGTTCGGCTTCGAGAAGCCGACGACCGGCGTCGACCCGTACCCGGCAGCGGGCTTCGCGTGGGATTACTACGGGATGCCCCATATCCCGTGGAACAAGCTGCGGGTATTACGCCAATGGGACGGCCGCTGAATTCTGTATCAGGGCTCTTTGCGGATTTCTCATCGGGCGACAAGTGCATGGTGATGAAAGCCCTCGATGGACGACGTGCAACTCGGCCCCGGCAAGGGCTTGATCCCGGCACTTACCCCTCGTGTGACGGGCAGAGGATCTCAGATCGACCCCCACCTCACTTCACTGACCGAAACGCGTATCGCAGCGTGGCCAGCAGCTCGACTACTCCCCGCTCGGGGTACATAACGACCCGCCGCAGTTCTAGCGGCGCCGTGTGCCGGCCGTTAAAACCCTCGCGAGTGGTCAAGGCCCACTGATGACCAGCACTGGCGGCGGCCAGCAGCGTCGCGGCGTCGTAGTCCTCCGCCGTGCCGTTAGGATAGGCGAGCAGGTCGGCGGAAACCTCGCAGCGGTTCTCGAGCAGTCGGCGGGAGTCCACAAGCTCCTGCACTTGGCTGGCGTCCGTCTCGCGGCTCAGAATCGTGTGCTGGCAAGTGTGGGACCCGATGTCGAAACCCTGGTGGATGAGCTGACGAGCTTCATCCCAATCCAGAAATAATCCCTCCGCCGTCGGTCCGGGACCGCGCGGAAGCAGCAGCTCGAGCAGCCGCTCAGTTTCGGAATCGCGCTCCGCGCGCGGAACGCCCTTGAGGTCCCGCTGCACCTGATCAACCGCCGCCTGACGCTGGTTGTCGGAAAGCAGCGGCAGCCGCTGATCCTGCCAATCGAGGTGATCGCAGCGGCTAGCCTTGATGGCCCAGGACGCCTGCTCCCACCACGGCAGGGCGGTGTTAGACAGCAGCCCTGGCACGAGAAAGAAAGTTGCTGGCAGTTGCAGCGCTTTCAACATTGGCACAGCAAGAGTGAGGTTGTCGCGATAGCCGTCGTCGAAGGTCAGTGCCACCGCTCGGGGAGGCAGTCGCCCCCCGTCGGCGAGCCTCCGAAGCGCGACGTCAAGTGGCAGGACGTTGGCCCAGCGGCTCAACACGCGGAGCTGCCGCTCCAGTCCACGCTGTCCGGCGCCAGCGGGCGAGGGAAAGGACCACGTGCCGCTGACGTTGTGCCAGCACAGGATGAGCAGGCGCGAACTCATCATGCCTCGCTCCTGTGAGGGGGCCTCTGGAGAGTGCTCGCTGGCCGACGAAGTCCGTTCGATGGCCGACCGACACCAAGGGCAAAGGCGAGGATCGCGCCGGCGGTGGCCAGGGGAAGGTGGTGAGTGCTACGACCACCACACCCCCAAAGCTCTTATCGCCGCCGGAGGGGGGCCAGTCGCGCCACCGCCAACGCGTTCTGTCGCGCTTGGGTCTGATCGGAATCCCGGTTCGGCAGCAGGGGTTGCAGGGAGCGACGACCTGTGGTGGCGTCCCCAAGATGATCCGGCAAGGTAGTCGCGGCGGCCAGTGCTCACCGCCGCGGGCCGGCCTAGCTGATTGTGTCATCGTGCTCCCGCGGCCGTGCGGCGGCGGCAGACCAGCCGAGCGCAGTTCGGTAGATGTCGCCGAGCCGAGTGGCCCAGGCGCCCGCGTCGAACCGTTCCTCAGCCAGCCGGCGGGCGGCACGTCCCATCACGGTCCGACGGTCGGCGTCTTGCAGCAGGGCAACCAGGGCCGAGGCCAGCCGATCTTCATCTCCATATGGAACGAGCAGGCCAGTCTCGCCGTCCTCGACGACCTCGAGAACGCCCGTGACCGCGGAGGCCACTGCTGGTATGCCGCAGGCCGCCGCCTCGATCAGCGCAGTTGGAAGCGCCTCGTTGCGAGTAGGCAGACAACTTAGTGTCGACCCATTCAGAATAGCCGCAACGTCGGTTCGTCGTCCGGCGAAGACCACGTGTTGCCCGACGCCTAAAGCGACTGCTTGCCTGCGTAGGGCGTCCTCGTAGCCGCCGTTGCCAACCAGTAGAAGCCGAGCCTCCGGAACGCTGGCGAGCACCGATGGCCAGGCTGCCAGCGCATGCGAGTGACCCTTGCCGTCACCGAGTCGGCCCACGAGGGTGACCACCGGCGCCGCGGGCGGGATACCGAGCTCGGCGGGCAGGGGCCCACGCCGAGGCCGGAACTCACGCAGATCGATCCCGTTGTGCAACACCGTCCAATTCGGACGGGCCCCGTAGGAGGCGGCGAAGCCGTCTCTAGACGCCTTCGAAACGAAGATGACTCTTGCAGACCGGCTGGCCACAGCAACCGACAGGCGCTCCCGTAGCTGATCGCGCATGGGCAACCGGATAGGAACGTGGTGATACGTGCAGACACAAGGGCGGCCGGCCAGCCGAGCGGCAACCGGCGCGAGTGTGGCGGCGTACTCCAAATGCGCGTGGACGATGTCAGCCTTCGACTCGCGGATCGCTCGGGTTAGCCGGGGTACCGCCTGCGGCTGAATCAGTCGCGAGATATCTAGTAGCCGGGGTCGCAGACCCGCCTCTTGCAAGACGGGCAGCCAGGTGGCCTGGCCTGAGCTCGCTGCCGCAAGGCTTACGACGTCGAGCGTCAGATCGTGTGACGGGCCCACCCGGGCCAGCGTGGCCAACAGGTTCTCCGCGCCGCCAAGGTTCAGCACGTCGAGGACAGCGAGGACCTTCATCGCTGCTGATCTTCCGTGTGGATCAAGCACCCCCGTTATAGCGCGACTCACCCACGCGTCGGCAGCTGTCGCTTTTGACCAAGGTACGAGAGGCGTCGCCGCGGGACGGCCTGTCCGTAGCATTCAGCTGTGCGGGGGCTTGGCGACCAAGACTTGTTCGTGCGCCGGCTCCCGCTCGACGACCCGTCACTCGCCTCAGTGTGGACGCGCCTTCAGGCAGTCGGCGGCGTCCCCAGTCCGTTTCTCACCTGGGAGTGGGTCGGCAGTCTGGCTGAGACGCCGGAGCTGTGCCGGAATGCTTGGGTCCTGGTGTGCTACGAACGGGACCACGTGGCCGGCCTGCTTCCACTGCAATGGTCGAGCGGCAGCGGACGGCTGCGCGAAGTACGGATCGCGGGTCACTGGCTCGCTCCTGATCATCTTGACGTCGTTAGCAGCCCGGGCCACGAGCGTGCGGTCGCTGCGGCCGTGCTCACTCATCTGGCCAGTGCTCGGGACTGGGAACTGCTCGAGCTGTCGGGCCTCGCCGAACGCGGCGCGCTTGCAGCGGCGCTGCGCCGACTGCGACCGCCACGGTTCGCGTACCGGGTGAAGGAGGTGCTCCAGCTGCCCTGGGTCGAGCTGGCTGGCAAGGACGCGGCCGAGGTGCTGCCGCGCCGCAACCTCCGCCAGCAAGTAGGCAGAGGTCGCCGGGTAGCGGAACGCAGCGGCGGCGGATTCGCGACGGTGCGGGAGCCGGCATCGGTGGGCCCTCTCCTCGAAGAAATGATGCGGCTGCACAACATCCGCTGGGGGTCGGCCAGCACTATCTTTGCGACGGCTGCCCGGCGGGACTTTCACCGCCGCGCAGTGCGACGGCTGGCTGCGGCGGACCTCATGCGGTTCTATCGACTGCGGGTTGGCGAAATCGACGCTGCCGTGTTGTATGCGCTTCGCCTCGACCGCCGGCTCTATTACTACTCAATGGGCATGACGCCGGAGGCGGGGCTGAGTCCGGGCCGCACTGTGCTCGGGCAAGCCATTCTCTCGGCTGCGGATGAGGGGCTTGAGGAGTTTGACCTACTGCGCGGCGAGCATGACTTCAAGCTTCGCTTTGCTACCGGGGTGCGCAGCAATCTCCACGTGCAGGTTGCCCGTGTGACGCCGCGCAGCGGGCTCGCCGTCGGCTGCTGGGCTAGCCGGGCCGTCGTCCAACGGGCTCGGGCGAAGCTGGCGTCAGCCCGAACGAACGGTGCGACCCAACGCGATGAGGTCGCCGACCGCGGACCGGTCGCCGACGAGCAGCCCCAGCAGAGCTCCGGCGGCACCGGCGGCTATTAGTAAGGCCAGCGAGGCAGCCCCAGCGGACAGAGTCAGCCGCAGTGGCAAGACGAAGCCGGCCAGGCCCGCTGCCGCGCTCAGCGCTGGCCGCAGCGCGATCAGGGTCTGGCGCATCGTGGTGCCGACCAGCCGGTTGGCGAGGTGGAGCCGCACCAAGGCGTAGCCGACGCTGCCTACGAGGTGCACCGCTGCGACTGCGGTTATGCCACGCGGCGCCAACACGTACATCGCGATCACCATCGCCACCGCGACCGGTGCATTGATCTTCAGCAGAGTGCCGGGCCGACCTCTGGCCGCGTAGATGTCGCCGGAGGCGTAGCCGACCGAGCCAAAGGCAGCCGCGAGTGCGACCATTTGCATCGGGCCAACAGCTGGCAGCCACCGCGTCCCGAAGAGAACGACGACGAGGTCGCGTGCCATCAGTGCGAGACCCACGCCGACAGGAAAGGCGTAAAGGGAAAGGACTTGAAGCGTACGCAACATCGCGCGACCAAAGCTGTGACTACCACCTAAGACGCGCACCTTCGAGTAGGCAGGAAAGGCGACGCTGGACACTATCCAGAAGACGTTGAACAACAGCAACTCGGGGAGGCGGTAACCGATGGTGTAGTAACCGAGCGCGTCAGCGCCGAGTCGATTGCCGACGATGAGGTAGTCGGCGTCGAGGTTGATCGCATCGACGACTTTGAGGGCTAATACCACGAGACCGAACCGGAGCAAGACCCGGCTGGCGCCACCCTCGATTCGGAAGGTAGGACGGAATGGGACCAAGACCCAGGCGAGCACGGTCGCTGCCAGTTCGCTGGTGAGCAGACCGACCACCATGGCCCAGGCACCGGCACCGGCACTGGCTAGCACGATTGATACA
>JAABUX010004551.1_pt1 | contig 17499 bp, 16 predicted proteins | sample 5561851 | NCBI WGS metagenome assembly JAABUX01 (sample SAMN10711883, study PRJNA513361) | rock metagenome | isolation source: Antarctica rocks | place: Antarctica: Victoria Land, Richard Nunatak red sandstone | collected 2016-01-03 | reverse complement strand
GCCGAGAGCCACTGCCGCGAGCAAGCCATTGCCGGACAGGTAGCCCGCCGCCGTCCGGCCAGACACGCCACAGGCAGCGCCGCCTGCGGCGAATAGGTTCGGGAACGGGCTTCTGGAGGCGGTCAGCACGGCGGCCTTGGTACTGACTTCCAGCCCTCCCTGAGTGTGGAACAGGGCGCCGGTGACCCGGACGGTGCAGAGCGGCGCCTGCAAGGGCGGGTTGCCAGTGAAGTCCCGGCCGAACCGGTCCATACGCCCGACCGCCTTCAATGCTGCCACCTCATCCAGCGTCGCTTGCAACGCCAGCGGCGGCATATGCATCATCGCTGCCAAGTCAGCTGGATCGGCCGCGGACAGAATGGCGCCGTTGCTTTCGGCTTGCCTGAAATCGTCGAACTGACGAGCGATGGCAGCGATCCTGCTGTCGAACACGGTCCAGGCGAAACCTCCCGGCTGACGCAGCACGAAAGCGGCTTGTTCCGAATAGCCCTGCATCTCGTTGGAGAAGCGAGCACCCTCCGCGTTGACCTGCACCCCGCCTTCGGTGATCGTGGCCCAGGTGATCAGGATACCCGCCGGGTGCGCGACGGATCCATGGCCCTGATGGCCTGACAGGTGGCGCGACTGAGCGCCCAGCGCATCCCCCCACAGCAGGGCATCGCCCTGATTTCCGGGATGGCCAAAATACAAGGCCCCCGACAGGTCCGGCACGTAACGCGCGACGAGGTCACGATTGCCACCATATCCGTTACAGGCAAGCACCAGCGCATCGCAGCTTATCCGCTCCACGCTCCCGTCCGGTCGGGCATAGGCCAGACCTTGAACCCGGCGATCCCTGGCGATGTAAAGGGTGGTGACATGGGCGTCGCATAGGATATCCACCCCGGCCTCAGTGGCTGCCTGCAGCAGCCGATCCATCAGCTCGGCGCCTGACCGGGTCGGCAGGCCGTGCATCCGCCGGGCACCGTGGCCGGGATAGGTAAAGTCCTCGATGACGGAGAAGGGCAGGCCGTGGACGTCCGCCAGCCACTCCAGCACCGGGCCGCACCGTTCGGTCAATGTGATGACGAGGGCCGGGTCGGGCTCGTCATGCGCCTTGGCCATGATGTCTGCGGCGAAACCGGCTGGGCTGTCATCGATACCGGCTGCCCGCTGCCACCGCGTCCCCGCCGCCGGCACCAGCCCAGCGGAGAGTGCGGTGGAGCCGCGCGGCAGGGCATCACGCTCCAGCACTAGGACGCCCTCGGTGCATTCACGTGCCTTCAATGCAGCCACCAGCCCTGCCGCGCCGGCACCGATGATCACCACCGGCACGTGGGCATCGAAGCGGACACTGTCAGCTGGCTGTACGCTCATGCCAGTTCTTTCAGCACCGTGGCGATGCTGGCCACCCGGCACACCGGCCGCAGGGAGTCGATCGCTGTGACATGCACCGCCTGGGTGAAGGCGGCACAGCCGTCCTCCAGCAACGTGACGTCGAAGTCGCGCACATGCGCCTCCCGCACGGTGGACGCCACACCGCCATTGGTGACGATGCCGCAGGCCAGCAGGCGGTTGACGCCGCAGCGTCGTAGCACCCACTCCAGTCGGCTCATATAGAAAGCGGAGTAGGCCACCTTCTCCACCGAGAGGTCGGCGGGTTGCAGCACATCCACCATCTGGTGTCCCCAGGCGCCAGGGCAGAAATCGCCTTTCCGCAGGAAGGGCCGCAGCGACAGCAGATGCGGCGAGATCAGCGGCTCGCCCCCGCGGCCCGGCACCAGGGTGAATTGCGTCTGTGCCACCCAACCGCCACCCGCCCGCAACCGGTCGGCCAACGGCTTTAGCCGGGCCGGCAGGACGGCGATCTCGGGCGTGCCCAGGCCGGCGCGGCCGTAGGCGCCTTCGGGATGCACGAAATCATTCTGCAGGTCGCATACCAGCAGGGCGGTGCTCTGCAGGCTCATGCTCGGCTCACGATCACGTTGCCCAGGCGATCCACGCGGGCGAGCAGGCCCGGGTCGATCACCGTGGTGGCATCGGGTTGTTCCAGGATGGCCGGTCCAGGGATTTCAGCGCCCACGGGCAGGGACAGGCGGTCGTGCACCGTCGCCGTGTGCCATCCGCCGAACCAGACCTGCCGGGTGCCCCGATCGGCAGCCGCCATCGAGGCATCCGCACCCGGCGCGAGAGCGGACAGGTCGAAATGCGGACGCCGGCCGATGAGGGCGGTGCGGAGGTTGACCAGGCGCACCCCCACCCCCGGCAGCACGCGGCCGAACTGGGTGCGGTAAGCATCCTCGAACGCCAGCCGGATCGACGCCTCGGTGACGCCGGTCCGGCCATCGTTGACCGTCAGGGGCAGCGGCACCGCCACCGTGTGCGTTTGACCTGCGTAATGCATGTCCGCCTCGAACACCGTGTCGATCCGCTCCACCGTCAATCCCGCCGCCTCCACCACGGCGCGGGCCGCAGCGGCTTCCGCCACCAGACGCCGGTCGAGTGCTGCAGCATCCACGCCCTCCAGGGATAGGTTCACCGTCTGCACCTGGTCATGCCGGATATCGGCGATGATACATCCCAAGGCGGAAGTCACGCCGGGGAAGCGCGGTACCAGCGCCGCCTTCATGCCGACGTCGCGGATGAGCGCGCCCACATGCAGCGCGCCGCCGCCGCCGAACGGTACCGCCGCAAAGCGTTGCGGATCATGGCCACGCTCGATCGACATCAGACGGATCGCCCCGGCCATGCGGGCATTGGCGACTCGCACGATGGCCTCCGCAGCATCCTCGGCGCCCAGGTCGAGCTTGGTCCCGACATGATCGAGGATGGCGGTGCGGGCGGCGGCCACGTCCAGCCGGGTCAGGGCGCCACCGATGGGACACTCCGCGTTGATCCGCCCGAGCACCACGTTGGCGTCAGTGAGCGTTGGGTGCGTGCCGCCCTGGCCATAGCACACCGGGCCGGGTCGTGATCCCGCGCTTTCCGGCCCGACTTGCAGCAATCTACCGGCGTCCACCGAGGCGATGGAGCCGCCCCCCGCGCCAATAGTGGTGATCTCGATCATCGGGGTGCGGATCACCAGGCCGAACTCGATCGTCGCCTGTGCCGCCAATGACACGCCGCCGCCTACCACCAACGACACATCGAAGGAGGTGCCGCCGAGGTCACCGGTAATGACGTCGGGGAAACCAGCCGCCTCAGCGATGGCGGCGGCGGCGATGACCCCGGCGGCGGGCCCGGACAGGGCGGTGCGCACCGGCAGGCGGCGAGCGGTGGCGGTGGACATGACGCCGCCGTTGGATTGCACGATATGGAACTGGCCGGTGAAGCCGTCCTGGGCCAGCGCCTGGTCCAGCTTGCCCAGGTAGCTGCCGACCACCGGCTGCAGGTAGGCGTTGAGCGCGGTGGTGGAGGTGCGCTCGAACTCCCGGATCTCCGGCAGGATCTGGGCGGAGCAGGCGAGATTGCCGTTGGGCCAGACTGCCCCGGCAGCTTTGACCGCTGCCAGTTCATTGGCCGGGTTGGCGTAGGAGTTCACGAACACGATCGCCAGGGCCTCGGCGCCCTGTGCCAGCAGGGTGCAGGCGGCGGCCTGCACTGCCGCCTCGTCCACGGCCTGCCGGATGCTGCCATCGGCCAGGGTGCGCTCGTCCACCTCCAGTCGCATGTCGCGATCGACCACGGGTACGAAGTCGCCCCACAGACCCCAGGTCTGCCGTCGGTCACGGCGGCGCATCTCCAGCACGTCGCGGAAGCCCCGGGTGGTGATCAACCCGACGCGGGCGCCCTTGCGCTCCAGCAGGGCATTAGTGCCGACCGTGGTGCCATGCACGATGGAGCCGAGCGCGGAGACTGGGCCGAACGACTGTAGGCCGCGCATGAAGCCCACTGCTTCGTCCCCACGATTGGACGGTACCTTGGTGGTTCGAAAAGCGCCGGCCGCTTCGTCGAACAGGAACATGTCGGTAAAGGTGCCACCGACATCGACGCCCACGACCCGGCTCATGCCGCGCCGTCTGTCACGTAGCCGAAGCGTCGGTCTCGCTCCCAGGCAGCTGGATCGCGGGCGGCTGCTGGACCCCACCCTCCCCCGCCCGGTGTCTCCAGCCGCACCCGCCGACCGGCCCGTACTGCGACATCCGTGACTTTTGAGACCAACTCCGGGCTACGATCGCCCTCGTCGGACTGCCAGGTGAAGCGATTCAACGCGCCGCTGCCGCCGCCTACCACGCCGAACGGGCCGACCGTGCCCCGCTCGCCCAACAGCGACACCTGTGCGTCGGTTAGCACCTCGATCTCGTAAATCGCGCCCAGGCCGCCGCGATGTGTGCCGGCACCTGCAGAATCCGGGCGCAGCGCCCACTGCGTGAACATCACGGGATAGGCGGCCTCCAGGATCTCGACCGGTGGGATGGTGGCGGTGGAGATGGGGTTGTTGGCGTGGCTGAGGCCGTCCGTCTCCGGGTTGCCGCCCATCCCGCCGCCGAAGAAGCTGAACATCACCCAGCGCGAGCCGTCAGCGCGATGCCCGGCCAGCGACAGCGCGTTGATGGTGCCGAACGGAGCTGCGGTGGCCCGCGCCGGGTCAACCTTTGCCAGCACCCCGAGCACGACGCCGATCAGCCGTAGAATGGTTTCCGTGTAGCCCGCCATCGGCCGGGGCGGCCCGGCGGCGAGCAGGGTAGTGTCCGGCACCACGAAGCGGATCGGCCGCAGGCACCCGGCATTGGCCGGGACGGCGGTGAATACATGCTTCAGCGCCACGTAGCAGGCGGCGATGGTGGTGGCGTAGGAGATGTTGACCGGACCCTGAGTGGGTGGTGAGGATCGGGAGAAATCCATCACCAGGATATCCCCGGCAACCGTCAGGTCCAGCGCCACGATCAACGCCGTATCCGTGATGCCATCATTGTCCAGCACGTCCTGGAACGAGTATCGCCCGTCCGGCAACGCCCGGATCGCGTCGCGCATCATCGCCTCGGCCCGGCGGGAGAATGCGTCGAACGCCGCCTGCACCACCGCGTCGCCATATTCGTCCAGCAATCCGTGCAGCCGCTTCTCCCCCAGGTCCAGCGCACCCAACTGCCCGTTGAGGTCGCCCCAGTTGGAGGTCGGCACGCGGGAGTTGGCAGCGAGTATGTCTAGGATGTCTTGGCTGATCTGCCCAGCAGTCGCCAGCTTCACGGGCGGGATGCGCATGCCCTCCTGGAAGCTCTCGGTCGCGCGCGGGTTGTAGCCGCCGGGAACGTTGCCGCCGATGTCCAGCCAATGCCCGGCCGAAGCCATCCAGCAGAACAGCGTATTGCCGCGGAACACCGGGCGCACCAGCCTGAAGTCATTCAGGTGGGTGCCGCCGACATAGGGGTCATTGAACAGGAACGTATCGCCGGGCTGCAGCCCGCCGTCGCGCGCCACCTTGTCGATCACCGCCTTCACCGCGAACGCCATGGCCCCCACGAAGATCGGCAGGCCAGAGGCACCCTGCACCAGGGTGTCGCCTGTCTCGGCGTGATACAGGCCGTGGCAGGCGTCCTTCGCCTCGGCGATGATGGGGTTGAAGGCGGCGCGGTACAGCGTCGCGTCCATCTCGTCAGCAATCTGCGTCAGGCGGCCGTCCAGGATGGCCAGGGTGACGGGATCGATCACGCGACGCGCTCCTGCGTCACGCCGTCCTCGTAGGTGCGGCCTAGCGCCAGCATCTCCGGCGTACCGATCAGGGCATTCAGCGCCGTGAAATCGAACATGCGGTCCGCGAACGGCAGGTTGCTGCCGTGCTCTGCCAAAGATGCGTAGTAGGCCTGCGCGGTGCGGGCCAGGGCGCGTACGATGCCTCCAGGAAAAATGACCAGGCGGAATCCCAGATCCTCCAGTTCCGCCCTGGACAGCGGCGGGGTGTCGCCGCCGTCGACGATGTTGGCCATCAGCGGACATAATCCCCGCAGCCCTGCCGTCACTGCCGCCAGCTGATCGCGGCTTTGCGGTGCTTCAACGAACAGTACGTCGGCGCCGGCCTCGGCATATCGGCGGGCGCGTTCGATGGCGGCGTCCACGCCCTCCACGGCCACGGCATCCGTTCGCGCGATGATCAGCGTCTGCTTGCTGGCGCGGGCGTCCAGCGCCGCACGCACCTTGCCGACCATCTCGCCGGCTGGGATCAACGTCTTGTCACGTAGGTGGCCGCAGCGCTTCGGCATGGTCTGGTCTTCCAGCTGGATTGCCGTCGCCCCGGCACGCTCGAACACCCGCACCGTGCGCTGCACGTTCAGTGCGTTGCCGTAGCCGTTGTCGGCGTCCACGATCAGTGGCGTGGGCACCCGGTCACGCAGCAAGGCGATGGTGGCGGCCACCTCGTTCATCGACACCAGGCCGATATCGGGCCGCCCGAGCTGGGTGTAGGCGATCGCGGCGCCGGACACGTACAGGGCACGGAAGCCCGCTGCCGCGGCGATGGAGGCGGTGAGCGCGTCATACACGCCGGGCGCGACCACCAAGCCGGCCTGTAGCTCGTCGCGCAAGGTATGGTTCATGATTATAATCCGAGATAGGTACGTTTCAGGTCTGGGTCGTCGCGCAGCACCGCGGCGGGTCCGGACAGGACGCAGACGCCGTTCTCCAGCACGTAGGCGCGGTCCGCCAGATCAAGCGACTGCACCACGTTCTGCTCGACCAGCATGATCGCCAGCCCGTCGGCGCGGAGCCGGGCGATCAGGGCGAACATTTCCTCCACCAGCAGCGGCGACAGGCCGAGCGACGGTTCGTCCAGGATCAGCAATCGCGGTTCGGCCATCATGCCGCGGCCGATCGCCAGCATCTGCTGCTCCCCGCCCGACAGCGTGCCTGCCGCTTGCCCCGCGCGCTCCCGCAGGCGGGGGAAGGTTTCGAGCACCCGTTCCAGGTTACGGGACCGATGCGGGCGGCCACGGCGGTAGCTGCCAAGGATCAGGTTGTCTCGGACGGACATGTCGCCAAACACACGGCGGCCTTCCGGCACGTGGATCAGCCCGGCCGCCACGATGCGGGGAGACGAGGCGCGGTCGATACGGTCGCTGCCAAAGCGGATTTCCCCGCCCTTTACTGGAACCACCCCCGACAGGGCCTTGTTCAGCGTCGTCTTACCGACACCGTTCGAGCCCAGCACGGCCACGATCTCACCAGGCTGCACGACCAAATCGATGCCGCGCAGCACCTCCACCGGACCATAGCCTGCCCGTAGTCCGGTGACCGCCAGCAGGGATTGCTCAACCATGCGAAGCCATACGGACAGCCGCACCGGTGCCGAGATAGGCTTCGATGACGGTCGGGTCGGCGCAGACCTCGCGCGGCGGCCCGGCAGCGATCATCTGTCCTTGCGACAGCACGTGCACCTCGCTGCATAGCTGCATCACGGCCTGCATCACGTGCTCGATCATCAGGATCGTAGTGCCGGTGGCGGCGATGTCACGCAGCACCGGCAGCATGCCCTCGATCTCCGATGGGTTCAGCCCGGCCAGCACTTCGTCCAGCAGCAGCAGGCTGGGTTCGGTGGCTAGGGCGCGGGCCAGTTCCAGCCGTTTGCGGCCTGCGACGGTCAGGACGGACGCTTGCTTGTCCAGCTCCGGCGCAAGGCCGACGCGGGTGGCGACTGCGGTGGCACGGTCCAGCGCTTTACTCCGGCCGGCGTGGCGCAGATGGGAGCCCACCGCGATGTTCTGCCGCACCGTGAGCCCGGCGAACGGCTGCACGATTTGGAAGGTACGGACGATGCCGCGCCGGGCACGGCGATGCGCCGGTTCGGCCGTGACATCCGTGCCGTCGAACAGCACCCGACCGGCGGTCGGCGGCGTGAAGCCGGCGATGATGGTGAACAAGGTGGTCTTGCCGGCGCCATTCGGCCCGATCAAGCCTGTGATGCTGCCGCGCTGAACCGAAAGCGATGCATTGGCCACCGCCAACAGCCCGCCGAACCGCTTGCTGACACCCTCGACTGACAGCATCAGCGCGCCGCTTTGCGTGATCCGGCCAGGCCACCCGGCAGGAAGGCTATGGCTGCGACCAGCAAAAGGCCAAATAGCACCTGATCGATCCCTGCGATCGGTCCGGCGATCAAGCGGGTTCCCTCTCCCAGCGCCTCCAGCGCAATCGCTCCCAACACCGGGCCGAGCACAGTGCCAACGCCGCCTACCACGGGGGCCAGCAGCGCCGCGACCGAGACACCGGTGCCGTAGACCAGGCCAGAGTCGATATAGAGGTAGTATTGCAGGTAGAGAACGCCCGCTGCCGCCGTAATGCTCGCGGAAAGAGCCATCGCACGCAGCTTGACGGTGAACGTGTCGATGCCCAGCGCTCGCGCCGCCTCCTCGTTCTCCCGGACCGCTACGAGCTGCGCACCGAAGCGGGACCGGCTGATCCACCAAGTCAGCAGCAGCACCGCCGCCACGCAGACCAGCACGACGTAGAAGAAAACGGTTCGGCTGGTGAACTGGAAGTTCGCATCCCGCTGGTCGAGCCGGACCAGCAGCCCGGCCGCGCCGCCGGTGAACTCTGCGGCGTTGGCCAGGATGCGCAGCACCTCGGCGAACGCCAGCGTCACCAGTGCGAAATACGATCCGCGCAGTCCGGCACGAAACACCAGCGCACCGATCGCCACGCCGACCGCTGCTCCACCCAGGATACCCACCCCGGCCCCGACCCAGGCATTGATTCCATAGCGATGCTGCAACAGCGCCGTGACGTAGGCGCCAGTGCCGTAGAAGGCGGCATGGCCGAAGGAAAGCTGCCCGCCGAGCCCGCCCAGGATGTTCCAGCCCTGCCCCGCGAGGGCGATGATCAACGCCCCCACCAGGAAGTTCAGCACCGTGTTCGCCGACGTCAGCAACGGCACGCATGCCAGCACGGCGAGGGTAATGAGAATGCTCCAGCGGCTCACGCGCGCGCCCCGAACAATCCGGCTGGCCGCATCAGCAGCACCAAGATGAAGATGCCGAAGATGCCGATCTGCCCCAGGCTGTCCCCCAGAAACAACCCGCTGAGGCTCTCCACGACCCCGATCAGTAAGCCACCTACAACCGCACCCAGCACGGAGCCCATACCCCCCAGGACCACGATGGTGAAGGCAATCAGCACGAAGGCCTCACCGGCTCGCGGATTGACGGTGTAGCTCGGCATCAGCAGTCCAGCCGCGACTGCCAAGCAGGCGCAGCCTATGCCGAAGGTAACCCCGAACACGTGACGTACGTCGATGCCTACCAGGCGCGCGCCCAGATCATCCCGCGCCACTGCCCGGATGGCGCGGCCGGTATCGGTGCGTGCCAGCAGCCACCAAAGCAGGACAGCGACGGCCACCGACACGGCGAACCCGATCAACTTCGGCTGCGACAGCAGCATCGGGCCGACTGCCACGACATCGAACGCGTCGCCACTGTCCAGGGATCGCGTGTCGGCGTGAAACACCGCCAGCAGGCCGTTCTGGATGGCGATTGCCAGCCCAAGCGTGACCAGCAGCACATTGCTGTCCCGCCCGCGACTGGCCGGCCCGATCACGAAGCGCTGCAGCGCATACCCCAACACGAAGAAGACTGGCACCAGGGGTAGGATAGCGACGTAGGCATTCAATCCGAATGCCACACCAAGACCCCACACCGCGAACATGGCGCAGGTGAGCAGCGCGCCATGCGCGAAGTTGATGATGTGCAATACGCCGTAGATCAGCGTGAGGCCGAGCGCCACCAGGGAGTAGATGCCCCCAGTGAGCAAACCGTTGGCGACGGCCTCTGCGATGATGGATGGAGGATACATGGCAGTGGGTCAGGTTATTGGAAAGTTCGGCTTGGCATCAGCGAAGCTCGTGGGGAAGATCACCTTGATTGCGTTGCCCTGGACCTGCGTATTCACCGGGGTCGCACCCTGGTTCTGCCCGTTGACGAAGCGTGTCGGGCCGTAGGGCATGATATGCCCCGCGAAGCTGGAATCAGCGATGGCCGCCGTCAGTTTGGCCCGGTCGGCCGTTCCGGCCCGGCTGAGCGCATCGGCCACCAGCAGGACGCAGGAGTAGTTCAGCATCACGTTGTACGCGAAGATCTTGCTCTGCCTCTCCACTTTCTGCCTCAGCGCCGCCGTTCTCGGGTTGCGCGGGTCCGCCCAGTGATTGCAGTCCAGCAGGCCCTCGGCCACCGCTGGGAATTCCTTGACAAAACGGTAGTTGGAGGCGGCACCGTTCAGCACGCCGTAGATGCCTTTCGGCTTGATGCGCTGCTGCTGCAACGTACGCGCCAGCAGCACGAACTCGCCGTAATAGTCCGAGGGCAGGATCAGGTCCGGCGCCAACGACCGGATGCGCAACGCGATGTTGCTCATGTCACGGGCTGGCGTCGGATGGGGGATGGTGTCCAGGATTTCGAACCCGCGCTTGGGCAGCTCCGTCTGCATCAGCTTGGCAAGGCCGCTGCCGAACAAACCGTCCTCGTGCACCAGAACGACTGTCTTCGCGGGCTTGCCAGCCGCATCGTTTAGCGCCACCAGGTTGTCGAGCGCGACGGACGTCACCTTGCCGAAACCCGGCGCGAAGCGGAACGTGTTGGTCAGTCCCCGGGTCACGATGCTGTCGGACACGCCGACGTCGACGATGTAGGGCAGGTCGTAGCGTGACGCAGCCTGGCTGGCTGCCAGGCAGATCGGGCTCGCGAAACCGCCGACGACGGCGCACACGCCGTCCGCCTGCATGCGCTCCACCTCTTGCGTGCCGCCATCGGGCGTGGAGCGGGCGTCGCCGAACACCATCTCCAGCTTGGCTCCGCCCATGCCGGCGATGCCTCCACTCGCGTTGATCTCGTCGATGGCGATCTGCGCACCCAGCCGGCCGAGATCGCCGTCCTGCGCGAGCGCACCCGTGACCGGTTGTAGGATGCCAAGCTTCACCGACGCCGGTTGTGCCCGCAGGATAGCGGGAGCGGCAAGAACGGCGGAGGCCGCCAGCATACCGCGGCGTGTCACGGTGTTCATGCAGGTCTTGTCCTTTTTACAGGGGAACGGCGTGGCAGAGGGGGCCCGAGTGCCCAGTGACGTCTATCACCCGCCCCCCTGCGGCTAAGGTCCAGGTGGAGGGCGAACCGATCGGGCCGATACAGCGCTTGAAGGTACTCGATGCCCGCGCCTTTGGCATCGTGCACTACACGGGTCAGCGACAGCAGCGGCGCCCCCACGTCCAACTTCAAGGCGTCTGCAACATCAGGCCCAGCCAACGTGGCCGATATTGCCTGGCTGGCCCGGTCGATGATGACGCCCGAGCGCTCCAGGAGTCCCAGCAGCGGGACGCTGGCAAGCTCCGCCTCGGCGTATGTCAACCCTATCCGCTCCGGCACATGGGTAGTCAGGAAGGAGAACGGCTCGTCCTCGATCAGCCGGACCCGCACCGAACGCTGCGTGCGCTCCCCTTCGGCCAATCCCAAAGCATGGGTAATCTCCTCGGCCGGAACGCAGTAGCCGAAGGATAATAGCCGTACGCCCGTGTTGCGTCCCATGGATTTCAGATGGGTAAACACATCGGTCAGATCGGCAGCGATCACCGGAGTGACCATGCCCCCCATCACGAACGTGCCCGCGCCTACTCGGCGCTGGATCAGACCCTCATCTGCCAGTCGGTCCAGTGCGCGCCGTACCGTGACGCGCGAGACGCGTTGCTCGGCGGCCAAACTGGGCTCGCTGGGCAGCCTCGAGCCCGCCGTCAGAAGCCCGGATATGATCCGCTCCCGCAACATCAGGTAGACTCTGCGCGCCTTGGAAGGTTCAGCCGCGATGCTCAAGCAGTTGTCCTATATATGCCCGTCAAGCTGTCTACCTTATGGAACAATTAGATTGCGTCAATCCGATTTTTGCGATCAAGTCTGCGATGAGGGGGAGCAAGCGAATGTCCGCAGGAACGTTGTTCGACAAGGTCTGGGACAGCCATGTGGTGGCCGACCTCGGTGAAGGCTGGTCGCTGCTGCACGTCGACCGCCATCTGCTGCATGATCTGTCTGGCGGTCGCGCCCTGGGCGACGTGTTGGCGCGCAATCTGCCGATCCCGAACCCTGAGCTGGCGTTCGCCACTCCCGATCATGCCGTATCCAGCGCCCCGGACCGTGAACGGAACGGCTTCCCTGCCGGCGAGCGGCTTCGGGCCAGCTTGCGTGGCCAGGCAGCCGCGACGGGCATCCGCTTCTTCGACCTGGGTCAAGAGGGCCAAGGCATCGTGCATGTCATGGGACCGGAGCTGGGCATCGTTCTGCCTGGCGTGACGCTGATCTGCGGTGACAGCCACACCTGCACCAATGGCGGTCTGGGTGCCCTCGCCTTCGGTGTCGGTTCGTCGGAGCTGACGCATGCCTTGGCGACGCAGACGCTGCGACAGCGGCGACCGAAGCGCATGCGTGTGTGTTTCGAAGGCACCATCGGCGCCGGCATCACGCCGAAGGATCTGGTGCTGTACCTGATCGGGCGGTTGGGTGCGGCGGGCGGCACCGGCTACGCGGTGGAATACGCAGGCGCTGCCGTTCGCGCGTTAGGGATCGAGGGGCGGATGACGGTCTGCAACCTGTCTATTGAGCTTGGTGCCAAGATCGGCATGGTTGCGCCGGACGATGCGACGTTCCAGTACGTCGCCGGTCGCCGGTATGCCCCGGCCGGTGCGCTGTTCGACCAAGCGGTTCAGCACTGGCGCACCCTGCCGACCGATGACAGTGCCGGCTTCGACTTGGACATCACGGTGGATGCGGGCGCCATATCGCCCACCGTCACCTGGGGCACCAGCCCCGAGCACGCGATCGCCATTGATCAGCCGATCCCGAACCCCAATTCCGCCGCCGATCCGGCGCAACGGGACGCTTGGCGTGCAGCGCTGGAGTACATGGACTTGGTGCCGGGCCAGATGCTGGCGGGCACCAAGGTCGATTGGGTGTTCATCGGCTCCTGCACCAACGGCCGTCTGTCCGACCTGCGCGACGCCGCGGCCATTGCGCGCGGCCGTCACGTGGCCGATGGCGTGACGGCCTGGGTGGTGTCGGGCTCCGAACGTGTGAAGCGGGATGCGGAGGCCGAGGGACTCGACCGCATATTCCAGGAGGCAGGATTTGCCTGGCGGGAGCCAGGCTGCAGCATGTGTGTGGCGGCGAACGGGGAACGGGTACCACCGGGACAACGGTCTGTATCGACATCAAACCGCAATTTTGTGGGGCGTCAGGGACCCGGTGCCCGAACCCATCTAGCTAGCCCAGCCATGGCCGTAGCGGCTGCGGTCAACGGGGCCATCACTGACGTGCGGCGCATCTAAGAGGTTTGGCCATGCAGAGCTTCACGACCCTGACAGGCGTGGCAGCCCCGCTGCTACGCGACAACATCGACACCGACATTATCATCCGTGTCGAACGCCTGACAGGCACGAGCCGCGAGAGCATGGGAGCCGTCGCCTTCGAGGCCTGGCGCTTCCGTCCTGACGGGACCGAGAACCCAGACTTCGTCTTGAACCAAGAGGCCTACCGCGGAGCGCCGATCCTGATCTCCGGTGCCAATTTCGGCTGTGGCTCCTCTCGCGAAGGGGCTGTGTGGGCGATGATGGGCATGGGGCTCCGTTGCGTGATCGCGGAGAACTTCGGCGATATCTTCTTCAATAACTGCTTCCAGAACGGCATGCTGCCCGTGCGGTTGCCGCCCGACGCCGTCCAGAGGCTAGCGGAGCAATGCGGCGGTAGCGGCAAGGTGACGGTAGACCTGAGACAACAGGTGATTGTGTTTCCACAAGGCGAGCAGATGAATTTCCACATTGAGCCCATGCGCCGTAAGGCATTAATAGAAGGGCTGGATGAAATTGGCCTGACCCTGAAACACGCCGACGCGATTGCACGCTATCAGACACACGATCGATCCGCACGGCCATGGATTTGGCTATCGTCAAGCTAACCATCTTGTTGTGTTCGGAGACCATGAAGAAGGGTGTGGTGCCCGCGACAGCGTAGGGGCGGGTGCCAGCGTGGTGCATGGATCAGCTGGTTGGTGCTGAGAGGCTGGATGCCATAGGGGGAGTGCTCCTCTCCTGACCTTTGGATTTCGGCGTGGTTCAGAATGGGCCATTTTTGGGCGTTGGTGTACTCGGTGGATGGAGGGCGAGATGACCCCAGCCCCGGTCCGTGGCGTGGTCCAAAACGGGTGTTTTATGGGTTATACCAGCCGCCCAAATGCCTGACTCACGTCGCGTTTAGGATTCCCTTTTAGCATCCGGTCTGATTCACTGCCGCCCGGTGCTGGGTTTGTGGGGAGGCGGCGATGGGAGCGGTGGTTGCAGTCACGCGTGAGGAGCCCTCGGCGGCGGAGCTTCGGCAAAGGGCTGCGGGGTGCCGCGACGGCCGGGTTGCCTGCCGGATGCTTGCCATCGCGCATGTGCTGGACGGCCGGTTGATCCTCCCTGGTTTCCGTGGCTCTTCCGCACTTTGCGTGGATTATGACGGAGGTGGATTGATAGTCGGTGGAAGCGGTTTGCCTTTCCATCTCATGGTTCATGACAGACTTCTTTCCCATGCCGGGCTGCCGCGTTGATCAGGTCATGCTTGAGGTTCAGGACAGCCTCTACATCGCGGCCCACGGCACGAGGCCCGGCGGCCGTTGCCTGGATTGCGGACGGGCAAGCCGGGCCGTTCACAGCCGCTACCGGCGCAGGCCGGCCGATCTACCCTCGCTTGGGCGCCGGGTCCATGTCGGGCTACAGGTAAGACGGTTCTACTGTCGCAACCCGGTGTGCAAACGGTGCACCTTTGCTGAACGCCTGCCATACCTGGTCAAGCCCCATGCACGTCGGACATGCCGACTGATGGAGGCCCAGGAGCGGGGGCGTGGATGACTGGGCCGTGCGCCGGGGCCGGACCTACGGCACCATCGTGGTGGACATGGAACGGCGATGCGTCGCTGACCTGTTGCCGGACCGCACTGCCGCAACCGTGGCGGGGTGGCTGCAGCAGCGGCCAGGGATCGAGGTGGTGACCCGCGACCGCTCGACGGAGCAGGCCCGCGCCGCCGCCGTCGGCGCGCCCAAGGCGGTCCAGGTGGCCGACCGCTGGCACTTGCTGGCCAATGTACGCGACATGCTGGAGCGCTGGCTGGCCCCCGTTCCAGCATGGCGCCCACGCCCGCCTGCGGCGGCTGCCGGTGCCGTCCGGCGGTGACGGACGCCAGCTGGGCCAGCGCATCCGCGCCTACCGCCGCAGCGCGACCGAGGACGTTGCCAGCGCTGACAGCCGCGCCCGCTGGGTGGTGGCCTATGATGACGTGCGGCGGCGCCACTTGGCGGGCGAAAAGCTGCTTGCCATCAGCCGCAGCACTGGCCTGGCCCGGGCGACGGCGCGCAAGTACGCCCATGCCGACGCCTTCCCCGAACGCGCCGTGCGCCGGCCGGGCCGCAGCAACCTTGACCCCTACCTCGCCCACCTCGAAGCAAGGCTGGCAGAGGGCTTCGAAGATGCGATGGCCCTCTGGCGCGAGGTGCGGGCGCAGGGCTACGCGGGCGGTCGCCAGATGGTGCAGCGATGGGTTGCTGAACACAGATCGAAGCGTATCCATCCGGCGAGGGCCGTGGTTGGATGCGGTCAGGCTGCGGCTGCGGTGTCCTGGCTGGGTTTGTGCCAGTTCCAGGGCAGCAGCTCATGGAGGCGGGATGCGGGATGGTCGTTGATCCGGCGCAAGACGTCGGCCAGCCAGGCGCGCGGGTCGATGCCGTTCAGCTTGGCAGTGACGATGAGCGAGTACATGGCCGCGGCGCGGTCGCCGCCGCGATCTGATCCGCAGAACAACCAAGACTTTCTTCCGAGGGCCACGCCGCGCAGCGCCCGCTCGGCGGCATTGTTGGTCAGGCAAATGCGCCCGTCTTTGGTGAACCGGCTGAATGTGGGCCAGCGCTTGAGCATGTAGTCCATGGCTTTGGCCACGTCGGCATGCCGGGACATCTTGGCGCGTGCGGCGCGCATCCAGGTCTCCAGGTCGGCGACCAGCGGTGCGATGTGCTTCTGCCGCACGGCCAGGCGTTGCTCCGTGGGCAGGCCATTGATCGTGCGCTCGGCGTCAAAGATGGCGTCGATCCGGCGCACGGCTTCGACGGCCAGCGGGGCGCGTGCAAGCTGGGCCAACTCGAATAGTTTGCGGCGGCCATGCGCCCAGCATCCTGCCTCGGCGATCGGCCCTGGCTTGCGGGCCTCATGGTAGAGGTCTCCAAACCCGGCAGGCTCTTGTTGGGTTCCGGGGTGGTGCCGGGTCCGTCATGCCGCCAGGCCGGCGATGAGGGCGCCAAGCAGGGCTTTGCCGCGTTGGCGTGCGTTGTGCACGAACTGGAAGAAGCCGAGATGAAGCGGCAGCTTGTCCTGCGAGATGCCGCGGTGCGGGCGCAGCCAGGAGCGCAGCAGCGACCAGAAGCCCTCGGTCGGGTTGACGTGGACCTCGCAGAAGCCGTCGCCGTCCTCGTGGCGGGCGTATTCGCCGCGCCCGTGACAGACGGTCTTGTGCCCGCAGCCCCAAGCTGGCAGGCGGGCGCGGATGCCATGCCCGTCCGTGCGGACGCGGGCGCCTGGGGCGGCGGCGGCTGTGATGACCGGCTTGATCGTGGCCTGCTGCACGTTGGCCAGCACGCGCAGCGCCTCTTGGCCGCCGCGCTGGATCAGGCCGAGGATGGGCGGCTTGTCCTTCGCCAGCGTGCCGCGGCCCGGCGCGCCTGCCAGCCTGCGACGGTGCCCGAGCCGCCCCTTGTGGCGACAGCCGCCGGCTGGCCTTCATGCCCGGCCGCCACGTGGACCTCGTCGATCCCGCTGGATGCCCTTGCATCCGGCTCCACCTCGCCCCTCAGCTCCACTGCCGGCGCTCCGGCGGCCAGCCCGCGGCGCAGCTGCTCCGTCATGGCCTGCACGTCCGAAGCATCCAGGCCCGGCTCCAGGGCGGTCTGCCGGCTGGAAAGGCTCAGGCCCATGAAGCGGAAAGGTTCAGGCCCATGAAGCAAAGGCACAGCGCCCACCACCCGCAGCGGCTGGTGGTGCTCGGCCAGCACCATCGCGCAGCGATCCCCTAAAGGGAGATACCGCGGAGCGGCATCAAGGCCGGTCAGGTCGTCGAGGTGCCCTGAACACGCCCTGCACCGATAGCGCTGCCGGCACGGCTGCGTGTCGTCGTGGCCGTCGCAGACCGCCGCATCGCTGTCGCAGGCAGGGCGCCGGATGCCCTCCGGCCAGCGGCGCTGGCGCACGAAGGCGAAGCAATTCGCAGCGTCCATCAGGCCCGAAGGTTTGACCAGGCCGGATGCAGCCATGACGCAAACTCCTCGCGCGAGCCGGTCAGCTGCTCCCGCTTCCACCCTCGCACCAGCCGACCTCAGTCCCGCGCCACAGTCCCGACACCACCCCGGAACCCAATAATACCAACCGTCATTTGCTTTGACTCGAACGTGAGTAGGAGCGGCTCGGGGCGGTGTGGTCGCGTATTCTCGCATGGTGGTGGGGGCGGGCATGACGGTTTCGGTGACACGGACGCAGCACACGG
>JAABUX010004550.1_pt1 | contig 17507 bp, 16 predicted proteins | sample 5561851 | NCBI WGS metagenome assembly JAABUX01 (sample SAMN10711883, study PRJNA513361) | rock metagenome | isolation source: Antarctica rocks | place: Antarctica: Victoria Land, Richard Nunatak red sandstone | collected 2016-01-03 | reverse complement strand
TTGAACACGTTGGGAGTTCCCTACGATACGGTTGATATTTTGGAAGATTACGAGATCCGCCAGGGAATTAAAGAATATTCCAATTGGCCAACAATTCCCCAACTATACGTCGATGGTCAGTTTGTCGGCGGCTCGGACATTTTGATTGAAATGTACCAGAAGGGCGAACTGCAGCAGATGGTGGAAGTGGCTCTAGCTTCCTAAACAGAGGGTCAAGAAAGAGTAATGACTAATGAGGGGATTGAGTCAATTGCGTGGATGAAGCTGCACAAGCTTGAAACCCGCGTCTAGGTTGCGTGATATCTCTTTATTCTACTCATTACTCAGTCCCTAGATCTGGCGCACTTTCGCAACTAGGGACAACTGGCTCCCCATAGCTCTTAGTAGTAGTCTGTTTCTGGCTGTGGTTGCGGCATTTCAAAACTGTATGGGTCGTAGAGGTAGCGAACAGCTTCCTCCTCCAATCGATGGATGAGATAAGGTTCGAGCACGTTGCTATGTCTCAGGGCGGCCAAGTAGCCATCTAAATACAGCCGCAAGTTGTCGTTTCTATAACCCCGGTTCCACATTTCGACGAGATCGTCGGTAAGTTTTTGATAGTAGCGGATGGATTGAGTGTCCTGAAGCATAAATGAAGTTCAAGTTGTAAATTATTTAAGCACGAAGTGGAAATTTAGCACATTCTCCTTCATACTTTATTCTTTTATTTTAGCTAGTTGATGCAGCAACGTCTGCGGCTACTCACAATATCGTTGGGTCATGAAAGGAGTCAGAAGTCAGGAGTCAGGAGGAACCTTGAGGAACCTTATGGATGAATGCAGAAGTTTCAATAAAGATGCAACGCTACTCTATCTTCTCCATGGATAAATCCGCTCTTCTTCAAACCAATTGATTCATTCGCCAGTCGCATAGGAGTCATTCTGACTCCTGACTCCTGACTCCTGAGTTCTATTCAGGTAACACACGTTACAAATCCTTGACAAAGGCTTTGATACTTTTAGAGTCAAGAGAGCAAAGGGATCTTGCAACTGTGGGCTCGGCTTGTATTCAAATTGTTGAGGGTAATCCGCATCTGCGATCGCTGCTCGGTTGGCACTTGCAACAGGTGGACTACCGAGTTCATCAAGCTGCCAGCCTCTACCAAGGGCGGGAAGTATTTTTAACGCGCCAACCAGCACTGGTCATCCTTGATTCTGAACTGCCTGACGGTGATGGAATTGAGTTTTGCCGGTGGTTGCAGCGCCAGCAACAACCATTAATTTTGATGTTGTCTGCCCGTAACACCGAAGCAGATATCGTCACCGGTTTAAGGGCGGGGGCAGATGACTACCTAACCAAGCCCTTTGGTGTACAAGAGTTTTTAGCGCGGGTTGGAGCGCTAATTCGACGTAACAGAACACCTGTTGCACCAGCCCACTTGGACTATGGAGAACTCCAAATTGACCTTGTGCAGCGACGCGTCCGTTTTCAAGGAGAATTCATTGACCTAACACCCCAGGAATTTAGCTTGCTCTATGTCCTGGCTCAAGCTGGTGGAGTACCCTTGAGTCGGTCGGAATTGTTGTGCCGCGCTTGGCCTGATGCCATTGATAACCCACGTACCATCGATACTCACGTCTTGTCTCTACGCAAAAAAATCGAAATTCAGCCCCGACAACCTAGCCTGATTCAAACTGTACGTAATGTGGGCTACCGATTCAACCTGGAAATCCTAAACGCTAGTATTGCCCAGCCATTTGAGGTGTCCCACCACCAAAGGCCAGGTGCTGAGCTCAGAAATCCACAGCGCTCAGCGCTTAGCAGTCAAATTTAATTTATTGACCTTATTGACTGGTTATAGCCCTAAGCCTTGCCAGAGCATCCTCCATCGCTGGGGGAAGCCGACGCATAATCTTGCCCTTTTCCCGATCTACCGCCACTAAAGTCACCCGCGCCGTTACATACAGTTCTTGCTCATCCGGCGATTGAATTTGGTAATCCCAATTAATTCGGACGCCACTCACCTCTGCCATTCGCGTCCTAACTATAGCCAGCATACCTAGTCCAATAGGGCTGTGGTAACGCACGGAAAGCTCTACTGCTGGCAAATCGCACCCCAAGGCTACTAGATCGGCAAACTCAATGCCAATAGAGCGTAAGCATTCCACCCGTGCCTCTTCCATCCAAGCTATGTAAGATCCATGCCAGACATTACCTGCATAGTCAGTGTGATGAGGTTGCGCTCGTACTGGATATTCAAACCAACTGCCATCTGCCTGAGTAGGCAACCAGTTTTGAATAGCGCTAGTGTTTGGCAATTGAGGGGACATTTGCATTTCTTCTCACACGTTGCAAAGTCTATAAAAAACTATCCGCTCCCAATTACGTCGGGTGACTTAATTGGGAGCGGTCTAGCGGGTCGTCAGATTGGAACCAGACTGCCGGAAGGAACTCCAAGTCAGCCTAGCTAGTTGAGCTATCTTAGTCTCTCAAACAGACTAGGACTAGCTATTAGAGAACAGCCCCGGCGCACAGCCGGCTGACTCCAATCTCGTGACCCATGCATTTACTACTTTCTATCATGGGCATCACCTCCTTATTGCCTAGACGGTCTCATTTTCAAGATGATAGAGCTTTCGCTCTGGGGATTGCTCACCCTTGTTTAATATAACACGGGATTTGGGAATTTAGCAAAAAACTCCCGCTTCAAAGCAAATACAAAAAACCCCCACCATAAGGCAGGGGTAAGACTCAGCCGAGGCTGAGAATAATTTTTCTACAAGGCGTTACCGCGAGGTAAAACTTCCTCAGGGAATTGGAATTGCTCATGAGGCTGATCTTGAGGAGCCATCCAAGCACGGATCCCCTCGTTCAGCAGAATGTTCTTAGTGTAAAAAGTTTCAAACTCTGGGTCTTCCGCCGCCCGCAACTCTTGCGACACGAAGTCGTAAGCCCGCAGGTTCAACGCTAGACCGACAACACCAATGGCGCTCATCCACAAGCCGGTAACTGGGACAAACAGCATGAAAAAGTGCAGCCAGCGCTTGTTGGAAAAGGCAATCCCAAAGATCTGCGACCAGAAGCGGTTGGCAGTCACCATCGAATAGGTTTCTTCCGATTGCGTCGGGGTGAAGGCGCGGAAGGTGTTTGATTGCTCGCTGTCTTCAAACAACGTGTTCTCAACTGTGGCACCATGAATCGCGCACAGCAAAGCTCCGCCCAACACTCCCGCTACTCCCATCATGTGGAAGGGGTTGAGTGTCCAGTTGTGGAAACCCTGGAAGAATAGCAAAAACCGGAAGATCGCCGCTATCCCAAAGCTGGGAGCAAAAAACCAGCTCGATTGGCCCAAGGGGTACATCAAAAAGACGGAAACGAAGACGGCAATCGGGGCGGAAAAGGCAATGGCGTTGTAAGGGCGAATCCCCACTAGCCGCGCCACTTCAAATTGCCGCAGCATGAAGCCAATCAGCCCAAAGGCCCCATGCAGGGCGACAAAAGCCCACAACCCACCCAACTGAATCCAGCGGGTGAAGTTCCACTGCGCTTCTGGTCCCCACAAAAATAGCAGTGAGTGTCCCATGCTATCCGGTGGGGTTGATACCGCCACGGTCAGGAAGTTAGCACCTTCTAGGTAGGAGGACGCCAGACCATGGGTGTACCAGGATGTCGCGAAGGTGGTGCCAGTTAGCCAGCCTCCCAGCGCTAGGTAAGCGCAGGGAAATAACAGAATGCCGGACCACCCGACGAATACAAAGCGATCGCGCTTCAGCCAGTCATCTAGGACGTCAAACCACCCTCTGCTGGGTGCGCGTCCAACTGCGATTGTCATTGCAGGAAATCTCCAAAGGGGTATAAGTACAATTGCCGAGTCGGCTACTCCATACAGCTATTTTACTTCTGCGGGTAGGCAACAAACTCACTAGGTTGTTAATCCAGTTTACGATTCTTAATTCTTTCTAATCTAATTATGTGCAGTTAGCTGGCTTTTTGCAACATAAATTTAAAAAAAATTAATAATTATTATTTATATGAGTAGGGGCGGTGCCTTGTGCCCGCCCGGAGCAGGGTGCCTTGTGCCCGCCCGGAGCAGGGGGAGCAGGCGACTAACGTTAAGATGAGTTATATAGTTAAATTTTCTAAAGCTCCATGTTTACTATCGACTTGACTTTGAAGAACACCGCCTTCCCATTGTCCGTGCAACGCAAGTCAGCTGAGGAGGCTGAGGCTGTCTACCAACAAATTCTAGAAGCGATGCGCTCTGGCAATCCTGAGATTGTAGAACTGACGTGCGATCGCCAGACCGAGAAAAAAGCCGCTGTTCGTGCAGCTGAAATTTCTGGAGTACAAATGTCTCAAAAAGCCGGTACAGCAGCAGCTGGTGGCAGAGCGCCTGGTTTCTTCGCACTGGCAGAATGAACCGAGCTGTCAGTGTAGAAATGGGGGAACTGGCCATCAAGGTGCGGGATTTATACTTTAAATGGCCTAAAGGAGATGACGTTTTAACATCCTGCTCTCTAGAGGTGCCTAAGGGTGAATTTTGGATGCTTTTGGGTACCAACGGTAGCGGGAAGTCAACCTTATTAAGACTGCTGGCGAACCTGTTGACGCCTCAGTCTGGTCAAAGGCGAGTTTTGCACCCAGTTGGCTTTGTCTTCCAAAATCCTGATCATCAGCTAGTGATGCCGACAGTTGGGGCTGATGTAGCTTTTGGGTTGGTAGAGGAAAATCTGTCACAGCTCCAGGTACGCCAGCGAGTCGCAGAGGCACTCTCCGCAGTAAATTTGCTGGAACTGCAACGACGACCAATCTATGCGCTCAGTGGTGGTCAGAAACAAAGGGTGGCGATCGCCGGTGCGATCGCGCGTCACTGCGAGGTCTTACTGTTAGATGAACCTACAGCTCTCCTTGATCCAGACAGCCAGCTAGACTTAGTGGCTCAAGTACAACGCTTAGTCAAAAGCAGAGGGCTGACGGCACTTTGGGTAACGCATCGCTTAGACGAGTTGAATTATTGTGACGGCGCTTTCCTGTTAGAACGAGGCCAGGTGGTGGATCAAGGAGATCCAAGGCGGCTTAGACAACGTTTGACGCAAACAGAAAATTTAACGTCTTAAATAGGCAGTTTTTGCCAAAAAACGCCGCAAAACAAAGTAGGCAGCAACCTTCATATGGGTGCTGCCTCAAGACTTTATTTAGCAAAGTGTTAGAACAAATACTTACTTTACTATTAAGATTGTGGATAAATAATGTTAAATTTAGCAAATAGTGACCTGCACTTATGTCCCGCTCTTTCCCCCAAGCCGTTTTACTGGTGGACGGCTATAACATCATTGGCGCTTGGTCTTACCTCAAAGAAACCCGTGACGGTGACGGACTAGAGGCAGCTCGCTGGCAATTGATTGAAGCTTTGATTAGCTACAGTGCGTTTCAGGGTTTTGAGACTCAGGTTGTATTTGACGCTCAGTACCAAAACACCTGTAGTAATCAGGAGACCATCACTCAGAATTTATCAGTTCATTACACCGATTTTGGTCAGACCGCCGACACATATATAGAAAAAGCTTGTGCCTCGTCTCGGCTCTATCTCCGCCAAGCTCGACCTTTGCGGCTAATTGTTGCCACCTCAGACCGAGTGCAGCAGTTGATGGTGCTGGGGTATGGTGCTGAATGGATGTCGGCTCAGCAACTCGGTTGTGAAGTGGAATCCACAGCTCTTCGAGTGCAGCGCCAAAATAAACCACGGAAGCAATCCTCCAGCCGGTTTTTAGCCAACTCGCTGGATGCAAAAGCCCGACAACGTCTGGCTGAGTTGCGCATGGGATTGGAATAGATATGACTATTGCTATTTAGTCGCGGTTACACGGGTATAGACTACGCAAATTTTAGCATTAGGTACCCGCACCAATAAATTTTCAAAAAATTTGCCAAAGTGCTTGCCAGATGGCATAGGTTATCGTTAATATAGGAATTCATAATCCTCAGTAGCTCAGTGGTAGAGCGATCGGCTGTTAACCGATTGGTCGTAGGTTCGAATCCTACCTGGGGAGTTTTAAATTTATGCTCTATGATGCTCGTCATTTATTCAACTCAGTAACAGGTTGGGGAAGGTTCTGGTCGCTTGACCCAACTGTAACTTTTCTTAATCATGGCTCGTTTGGTGCCTGTCCATTGCCGGTATTAGCAGCGCAACAACGCCTGCGGGCTCAACTAGAAGGCGAACCACTGCGCTTTTTTATGCGGGAATTTGAGCAGTTGCTAGACGAAGCGAGGAGTCAACTGGCAACTTTCGTTGGTGTTGAACCAGATGACCTGGTTTTTGTCCCAAACGCAACAACTGGTGTCAATACTGTGTTGCGATCGCTCCAGTTTGAGAGCGATGACGAGTTGCTGACAACAAACCACGAGTATAACGCCTGCCGCAACGCTCTGGACTTTGTGAGTGCTCGTACTGGTGGGCAGGTGGTGGTAGCAAAGATTCCTTTCCCAATTAACTCACCAGAACAGGTAGTCGAGGCTGTACTCGAGCGAGTTTCGCCGAGGACACGACTGGCACTGTTAGATCATGTGACTAGCCAGACTGGTCTGATCTTCCCGATCAAGCAGTTGGTTCAGCAACTGGCAGCGCGTGGCGTAGATACGCTTATAGACGGTGCCCATGCACCTGGAATGGTGCCGCTCAATTTGCGAGAGATCGGGGCGACTTATTACACCGGCAATTGCCACAAGTGGTTGTGCGCGCCTAAGGGAGCAGCGTTTCTGTATGTACGACGTGATAAACACTCAGCGATCCGTCCCCTGACAATTAGCCACGGTGCCAACTCGCCCCGCAGCGATCGCTCACGTTTTCAGCTGGAGTTCGACTGGACAGGTACAGATGATCCAACTGCTTACCTATGCGTACCAGAGGCTATCCGCTTCATGGGTTCACTACTGCCGGGGGGTTGGTCAGAGTTGATGGCGCGAAATCGGGATCTGGCGTTGACGGCTAAGCAGTTGCTTTGTGAGGCTCTGGGCGCGCTGCCACTTTGTCCACCTCAGATGATTGGTTCAATGGCGGTTGTGCCTTTGCCGGGGCGTGCTACTAACGTGGCTCAGAAGCAGTTAATCCCTCCTCTACAAAATGCGTTGTTTGAGCTATTCGGGATTGAGGTGCCGGTAATTACCAGGACAGATGCACCAAAGCAGTTGATTCGCATTTCGGCTCAGCTATACAACAAACAAGAGCAGTATGAATACCTGGCGCAAGCCCTGATGGAATTGCTGGCAGGCTGACTAGAGAAAAAACACTGAAATTTTATAAAACCCTCTACAGTTTAAAAATTGCGTAAATTGCCGATTATTGACTAGGACAACTTAAGAAGTTTTACGCATATTTACAGAAAAGCCAGCTGACAATAAGTGGCGTTCAATCGTCACGGGGAAGAATGTACTACATACTATCTAGCCAAAGACTGGATAAGGTTTAGAAATTCCGCTGGAATTGCTTGCGGTTTAAATTGGCAGTTTTCTCAAGCTCTACCATTTCATTACAAATACCCTGGTTAGGTAAATTTTGTGTAAAAACGCACTTAGAATACAACATCAACACGTAAGTAACAGTAAAATTACTGAAATGAGAGCAAAAAATTAGACTTTTAAAGTAACAAAGATGAAAAGAGTTAATTTGTTAAATATTTGGATTGATAATTTATCAAAGACAGAATTGTTAGAACAAATCGAACACGGAGTCGTGTTTACACCAAATGTAGATCATCTGATAAAACTGCAAAATGACCAGGACTTTTTCACTGCTTATAGTATTGCTAATTATATTTTATGTGATAGTCAAATATTAATCTATGCATCTCGTTTTTTGGACACACCAATAAAAGAAAAAAATTCAGGCTCTGATTTTTTTCCTGCTTTTTACAACTATCACAAAAACAATGAAGATATTAAGATATTTTTACTAGGAGCAGCTAAAGGAGTAGCTAGTAAAGCCCAAAACAAAATAAATAGTAAAGTTGGCAGAAATATTATTGTAGGAGCACACTCTCCATCTTTTAAATTTGAAAAAGATGAAAGAGAGTGTATGGCAATAGTTGAAATGATTAATCAATCAGAAGCTACAGTATTGGCTGTCGGCGTGGGAGCACCGAAACAAGAAAAGTGGATATATAAATACAAACACTATCTCCCAAATATCAAAATATTTCTGGCAGTAGGTGCAGTTATCGACTTTGAAGCAGGCAATATCAAGAGAGCTCCGAAGTGGATGAGTGCTCTTGGGTTGGAATGGTTATACAGACTATTATCTGAGCCCAAGAGATTATGGAAAAGATACTTAATAGAAGATTTACCTTTTTTCTGGCTGATTTTAAAACAAAAACTTAATCTAAATCAAATGCCAGTTAGAGCAGAGGACAATTACGAGTTAAGGGATTTTAGTAATAAGCAAGTATTAAATAAGCTAACCAAGCATTAAATCTACTAGATATTTTTTATAAATACTATTTAGCTGCTACGACTGTCAATGGTTAGTCGTAGCAGCTAACAGCGAACAGTCACCGTTAACGGTCTCAACAGAGAGTTTTTCTAATTTTGTAAGAAGGCTAGCATAGAACAATACGTTATCTCTTCAAGCTTCATTATAAGTAAATTAAATTTCCTTCTCTTATCCTTAAATCTTTCGGACTACCCATCATGACAATTGCTTACCTGATCAATCAGTATCCCAAGGTCAGCCATAGCTTCATTCGGCGAGAAATCGCTGGCATCGAAGCTTGCGGAATTCGAGCCGAGCGGTTTTCAATTCGTTCTTGCAGTACTGAGCTGGTTGACGCAGCAGACAAATTAGAACTGGAGAGGACTCGGGTAGTTTTAGGAAGTGGGATGGTAGGCTTGCTTTTTAGTTTAATCAGCGTTGCCGTCACCAGACCTGTTCGTTTTCTACAGACCTTGTGGCTGACGCTTAGTCTGGGCTGGTCTTCAAAACAAGGTATTTTGCGTCATCTTGCCTACTTAGCTGAAAGCTGCGTTCTTCTAGTTGGTTCTCAGATTCAGGCGTAACCCATGTACATGCTCACTTCGGAACAAATTCAACCACCGTGGCAATGTTGTGTCGCGCGATTGGTGGGCCAACTTACAGCTTCACCGTTCATGGTCCTGATGAGTTCGATAAAGCCGAGACTATTGCCTTGGCAGAAAAAGAAAAAGTTGAGCGGGCTGCCTTTGTGGTGGCAGTTAGCTCCTTCGGTAAGAGTCAGCTTTATCGCTGGTGCAATCAGAAGCAGTGGTCAAAAATCCATGTGGTTCATTGTGGCGTAGACAGTGAATTTCTGGCTCAGCCACCTATTGCCATACCTACGGAGCCGCGCTTAGTCTGTGTTGGTCGGTTTTGCGAGACGAAGGGTCATTTGCTTTTACTAAATGCAGTGAGTCACTTAGCAACTGAAGGCTTGCAGTTTAAGCTGGTGTTGGTGGGCGATGGGCCGCTGCGAGGCGAGATCGAAGCCCTGATCGTACGGCTTGGTTTGCACAATCATGTCGAAATTGTCGGTTGGGCCAGTAATGCTGAGGTGCGTCGACATATCCTATCTTCCCGGGCAATGGTACTGCCCAGCTTTGCTGAAGGTTTACCAGTGGTGTTCATGGAGGCACTGGCACTGGGCCGTCCAGTCATCAGCACCTATATTGCTGGGAACCCTGAGTTAATCGAGCCGGGCGTCTGCGGTTGGTTGGTGCCACCCGGCTCAGTCGAAGCGTTAACGGTGGCGATGCGTGCAGCATTGCAGTTGCCAGTGGAAGAACTAGAACAAATGGGCAGAGCAGGTGCTCAGCGGACTGCTCAACGACATGATGCTGCGATCGAGGCTGGCAAATTAGCGGTGCTATTCCGGTCTAACATCGAGAGATCGCAGAACCAGGCAATTGAAGTACCACTGGTTGTTCACTCTGCTAAATCCATGTCACTACGAGCAAGTGATGCATAAACGTCGGCTGAGTCTCTCCACCCCCGATTTTCCCTTCTCAACAAATTCCATGTCCTTACTGAAAACGTCTTATCTACTTAACAGCATGAAGCCCCAACTGCATCAACGTATATTCACTAAAAAGTGAAAGAGTGGTGATAGTAAACGCAGGCAATATTTTCAGTGAAATTACACTTGAAAACACGGGAGAGATAGAATTAAATTTATTTTGTAACTCTATTGCGTAAAGCTAACTTGAAAAATCATCTGTCTAGCAATTCATCTTTAATCTGAAGTGTTTACGTTTATAAGCAAGGCAAGCAGTTTAAAACTACTCCTGCAAAACTTACGCAATCTTACAACTTTCTTACACTTCTTTAATGTAAAAATTCTGAAGCTTCAAGGTAGGATAAGGTAATATTCACCTAGCTAAGATACTGACTCAGCAATGGCAGTGAGGTGTCCAGCACTGTAGTTGCCAGTAGAAAAGTTAAAACAGATCGGCTGAATTCATATCACTACGAGCCAGCGATGCATAAACGTCGATTTAGTCTCTCCACCCCCGAGCTTTTCTTCTCAAGAAGTCCATGGTCTCACTGAAAAAGCTTGCCATCCGTGGGACAGTCTGGACTATCGCTGCCTATGGAGCGAGTCAGTTGCTGCGATTAGGCAGTAACGTCATCTTGACTCGCTTGCTCTTCCCAGAATTGTTCGGCCTCATAGCCTTGGTCAACGTTTTCATAACAGGTTTGCACCTGTTTTCAGACATTGGTGTTGGTTCAAGTATCATCCAAAATAAGCGTGGGGATGACCCAGCTTTTCTCAATACCGCCTGGACCTTGCAGATCATTCGAGCCTTTGGTCTATGGTTTTGTTGCTTTTTGATTGCCTGGCCAGTTGCTAACTTCTACAGAGAGCCCCAGTTCCTGTGGTTGACCCCGGTGGTGGGTATAAGCACGATCATTTCTGGTTTCAATTCCACTGCCCTGTTCACGCTCAACCGCCATATGGCTCTCCGTCAGTTGGCAATTTTTGAGTTAGGTGGACAGGTGATCTCCTTTACTGTTGTGATTGTCTGGGCTTGGTTCAGTCCAAGCATTTGGGCACTCATCGTTGGAAGCCTTGTGTCAGATTTAATTCGGCTGGTATGGAGCCATCGATTAATTCCCGGACCGCCTAACCATTTTGCCTGGGATCGAGATGCGGTCAACGCTCTATTTTCTTTCGGTGGGTGGATCTTTGTGTCAACGGCCATAACATTTCTGGCTGAGCAAATTGATCGACTCATTTTAGGCAAATTGCTCTCATTCGAGATGTTAGGTGTTTATGGCATTGCTTTCACGCTTTCTGACATGCCACGCCAAATTACTTTGGCGCTCAGCAGTAAGGTAATTTTTCCGGCGGTTTCAAAGCTTGCTGAACTTCCTCGTGAAACAGTTCGCGCCAAGATTTTGAAGAACCGCAAACCTATCTTGATCACATTGGCATTCGGCTTATCAGTGCTAGTTAGCTTTGGAGATATCCTAATTTTGGTGTTGTATGACAAGAGGTACATTCAGGCCACCTGGATGCTGCCACTCCTCGCCTTGGGCATTTGGCCTCGCATGCTGTGCAATACGATTGAGCCGTCCCTTTTTGCTATTGGGAAGCTTCAATATCCAGCCTTAGCTCAACTTCTCAGATTTATTTTCACTTTGATTGGGTTACTGCTGGGATTTTTCCTCATGGGTATCGTAGGAGCTGTTATCGCAGTTGCGCTTAATGATTTTTGCTACTACGGGGCAATAAACTATGGTCTTTGGCGTGAAGGATTGAGTGGTTTGATGCAGGACATTAAGGCTACCGCACTACTTATGGCGTTACTTACAATTGTGCTTACAGTCCGATTCGTTTTGGGGTTTGGTTTCCCTATCAATGGGCTAATTCAGTAAAGGAAAAAATCAATGCACTTGCTCTATTTTCTAATCATTGATGCTGCAAAGTCTGAGATTACGAATTTCTACTAAGGTCGAGTTAGTAAATTATGAATGAGCAACTTATTAAGCTAAACGAAATATCAATGGTAGCAGCTAACTTTGGCAATGGATTGGTCTATAAAGATATTCTTCTCGATTGGTTTCGCTTTCTGGGTGGTAAACCAGGCGAAGTTGTGGTTGTTGACGGTGGGAGTGACGTCAGTACTCAGAAAACTTATTGGGAGTTGTATCAAGAAGGTCTAATTGACAAATTACAATTTATTCAGCCAAACCATCAAGATAATAGTAAGGATACTTGTTACATCCAAGAATATACAGCAGGAGCGATTGCTAGTAAGCCTTACTTGCTGTGTTTTAAGATTGATACTCTACCGTATAGAGAAGGCCACAACAACTGGTTAGAGAAATCTATCAGTTATCTTGAGCGTGATGATGTTTTTGCAGTTGGTGGCTCGTTTAATCTACCGTCGAAACATCATGATGCTTGGCCTGGATGGTACTTTAGTCACAAATGTAGCCTTAACTTTGTTTTGATGAAGCGGAATACATTCATGGCGGCTGTAAATGAATTTGCCGATTACTACATTACTGCTGGATTCAAGGGAGAGAATCCAGCTGAAGCAACAGGTCAAGGCAGGTTTTTGGTTGAAGTCGCATTCGAGCAGTACATACAACGGAACAAATTGTACACGTTATGCAAGGTTGAAGATCCAACCTGGACGGTATTTCACACAAATACTTACGAAGAGCGTTTGAAAAAGACACGTGACAAATATCTTGCTCGCAAAGATATTAAACGCTTTATGAATGCGGGATTTTCTGACGATGAGCCAAATCCGACCAAAGCAATTTATTATGGACAATCGCCAGTCGGAATTGTCAAAAAAATACGGATTATATTTGGGCAATCACTTGCCGGTTCTTATTGGCGGTGGCTGAAACAAAGGCTTGTCTCATTGGTGTAATTAATTGTTGGATGAGTATTTCCATATGAAGATTACGTTTGTCATGGGTAGTGGGTTCACTCTTGCCGGAGGTGATCGCGTGATTGCAACTTATGCAAAGCATTTGAAAGTACGTAATCATGAGGTATTTATCATCTCTCCGCCCAAAAGACTGCCAAGTCTGCGCCTGCGGGTGCAGTCTATGCTACAGGGCCGAGGATGGCTTTCCGCTGCAAAGAATAATACGTCGCACTTCGACAATGTAGATGTTCCACGCCGATTGCTGGAGCGCTGGCGTCCAGTTACAGATTCTGACATACCTGATGCCGACGTAGTTGTTGCAACCTGGTGGGAGACTGCTGAGTGGGTAGCGAATCTATGTGAGGCAAAAGGAGCAAAAGCTTACTTCATCCAACATCATGAGGTATTTGATTACCTGCCTAAAGAAAAGGTAGAAGCGACGTGGTCAATGCCTCTGCACAAAATCACTATTTCCAAGTGGTTGGTTGAGCTGGCTCAAACTCAGTATGGTGATAGCAATGTCTCACTAGTTCTCAATAGTGTGGATACTGAGCAGTTCTACGCACCAGTTCGCAGAAAACAAGCTATTCCTACTGTTGGCATGATGTATGGTACAGCTTACTGGAAAGGGTGCGATGTTAGTTTAAAAGCTTTCTCCTTAGCTGCCCAAAAGCTTCCGAGACTGCGTTTAATTGCTTTTGGAACGTGCGCTCCCTCAGCGGATTTGCCACTACCAGCGGGCACCGAATACATTCAACAGCCTGCACAAAAAAAAATCAAGGACATTTACGCCAGTTGTGATGTCTGGTTGTGCGGTAGTTGGAGCGAAGGATTTCACTTACCACCATTGGAAGCGATGGCCTGTCGCTGTCCTGTGGTATCGACTCGAGTTGGTGGCCCTCTGGGTATCATTAAGGATGGGGTTAATGGTTATCTTGTGCCTGTTGGTGATTCCACAGCACTTGCCAACCAATTAGTTCATACACTCACTCTCCCCGAAGCCGAGTGGCAGACAATGTCTGATGCCGCCTATGCCACAGCTACTCAATACACATGGGACGATGCCACCGAACGCTTCGAGGCGGCATTACACACTGCTATAAACCGACCGCTAGTAACACTGTGACTTCTTTTTGGATATGTCTAAAATTCTATGATAAACAATACTAATAAGGTAAGTATTCATTGGAAAGGACTAGATGTTTTGTGGGGCTTGGCTGCCATCCTGATGCTCGCAAAGCATAGAGGATACGAGGCGCTTACTTTAAACCAGATTGATGGCAGCTTGTCAGGCAATTTGTTGAGTATTTCCTTAGTTGTTTTTAGCAAGAATTTGACCAGGTTTTGCTATGCTTTCTGCTTGTGCCTCGCCCGTTATTCCTAGGAATAATGGTTAACCCTAGACAGCGCTTCGCTTCCTTGAAAAGACAAATTGCAATGACGCTTATAAAATTTTATTAAAGTTAGAGCTGAATAAATAAAATTATCTTAAAGTTTTGCCATTTTTTATTTTCAATTTATTGTCATTCTAGTTATCTTATGTATATAAGTTAGTGAATCTCAACCTAAGTAGTAGAAATACGATAAGTACAAATCAGTAAAATCTCAAAAACAGCCGCTAAAAAGCAAAATGCTATAGTCAATCTTTTGAAATTTTCTCTACGCACTCTTTTGCTGCTTAATTAGCTTACTTCTGATTTTTTAAACCTTTTCGAGGACTATATGAATTCGACATCAATGTTTTATCTTAATCCAAATTACTTAAATAAATTGGCTGTTGAACATCATAAAAATTACTCTCAAGCCCAACCATTTCCCCATGTTGTAATTGATAATTTCTTGCCAGAATTTATAGTAGAAAATATACTTACTGAGTTTCCAAAAGTAAATTCCAATGACTGGCAAAAGTTTGATGGATTTACTGAAAAGAAGCTGGCGTCTAACCATGAATCACAAATGGGAGACACGACACGACCTCTCCTATATCAATTTAATTCTTCAATCTTTATTAACTTTTTAGAGAGTCTGACAGGTATTGACGGAATTATACCTGACTCCCACTTTGTAGGCGGCGGTCTTCATCAGATAGAAAAAGGTGGGTACTTGAAAATGCATGTAGATTTTAATCGACATAGCAAACTGCGCCTTGATCGCCGATTAAATTTTTTACTATACCTCAATAAAGATTGGCAGGAAGAATATGGAGGTCATCTAGAATTTTGGGACAAAGATATGACTCAATGCGAGAAAAAAATACTGCCAATTTTTAACCGATGCGTCATCTTCAATACTACTGATTTTTCATATCACGGACATCCTGAACCATTGACTTGTCCAGAAAGACAAACACGCAAGTCATTGGCGCTTTACTACTATAGCAATGGACGACCAGTTGAAGAGACTTTTAATACTCATTCGACCATATTCCAGGCTCGAGCGGAAGATAAATTAATGAAAGAAAATCTCCCAGGTATTACATTCAGAACTATGCTAAAGCAGTTAATTCCTTCTGTCTTGGTTAATACACGGAACTACCTGAGGAACAGGTAGCAATTTAGCAAAGGTTAGGAAGCTTATGAGTCCTTTAGTACCCCTTGTAATGTTTGGCTGGATTCCCGTAGTTCTCTACATTTTTATGCGACTGCCAGCTCAGCGAGCGCTCATTATAAGTTTCATCGTAGCATGGCTATTCCTGCCACTAGCAGAATATAAATTGCCAGGCATCCCAGCTTATACCAAGATGTCGGCAACTTGCTATGGTATTTTGCTAGCTACTATCATCTACGATGTTGGACGATTCAGTTTGTTTCGACCCGGTTGGCTTGATCTGCCAATGTTGATCTGGTGCCTATGCCCGTTTGCTTCATCAATCACTAATGACCTGGGCTTGTACGATGGTTTTTCAGCTACTCTTGGGCAAACTGTGACATGGGGAGCGCCATATTTTTTGGGTCGCATATATCTTAATAACCTGACTGGGCTGCGCCAGTTGGCGATTGGCATCTTCGTTGGCGGGTTGATCTATGTTCCTTTATGCTTGTACGAAGTCCGCATAAGTCCGCAATTGCACCAGATGTTTTATGGCTTCAATCCCCATCTTAATTTGGCCCAAGCGATTCGCTATGGAGGTTATAGGCCGTCGGTGTTCATGCAAGATGGCCTTATGGTGGGCGTGTGGATGATGACAGCAACGCTAATAGGGATTTGGCTATGGCAAACTAAAGTCATTAAGCAACTCTGGGGCATTCCAATCAGTTGGCTTGTGGTTGTGTTACTGCTCACATTTGTGTTGTGTAAAGCCACTGGTGCGTATATCTTGCTGATATTCGGGCTCGCCATCCTATTTATTGCCAAGTGGTTTCGCACTGCTTTTCCGTTGTTGCTTCTAATCGTGAGTATATCGTCTTACCTATACTTGGGGGCATCTGGAAACTTTCCTGGCACTCAGATTGTTTCCTATATGTCTCAAGTGTTTAATGCAGAGCGGATTGGATCTGTACAGTTTAGATTTGATAATGAATTGATTCTCGGAGAGAGAGCGCGGCAGAAGATAGTTTTTGGGTGGGGGGGGTTTGGAAGAAGCCGTGTATACAACGAGTTCGGCAAGGATATTTCGGTCACCGACAGTTTGTGGATGATCGCGTTGGGCACCAACGGTATAGTTGACCTGAGCAGTTTAACAGCATCATTGCTACTACCTGTGAGCTTTTTCTGGCTACGTTATCCAAGCAGTTCGTGGTCTCACCCTAAATTAGCACCAGCAGCTGTGCTGGCAGTGGCTTTAACTTTGTACATGCTGGATTGTGTTTTGAATGCCATGATTAACCCGATTTTTGCGCTTGCTTGTGGGGGCATATCAGGGGTTGTACTGAAAGGGACAGAGACCAATAAGTTGATGGGCCTTCGCTCATCGGTAGTAAGGCGTTCCTTGGCTCAAGAAAGACAATAAACGAGAGATTTTCTACATCTCCCTGTCTCCTTTCCTCTAAAAAAAGTGCGGAACGGTTGTTTACTAAAGCAGCGAACTCTGTTCTGTAATGGCGTCAGCGCTGCAAGCGGTGCTTGAAATTCAACGTTATTTGCCTCGCTGGGCTGGTGTTGAATTTGGTTTTCAATTTCGTCATACCTAACCGCTATATAGCACTGATTGCGATCGCGGTTGCAACCATCTGGAATTTCTGGGTCAACATGAAACTTAGTTGGCGGGTGACGCAAGTGAAATAAGCGATTGGGGATTAGAGATAGTCTCAATCTCCTTGCAACTCCTGCGAAATCTATTGCAGTTTTTTAGTGTTTAATTACTGACTGTTTTAAAGTCTTCCATTTCTTGATCAACTATGCTTAATTTGATAACTAAGCCGCTTAGAATCCTATATGCAGCAGGTCCTGGAGATGTGATTGGAACTTACAATCATTGGATTAATAGGCAAGATGATCCCTCGCAGGTGTCAGTCACCTATTCGGGTCAGTTCTATGAAGTGTGCTGCGCCTTGGATGCAGAAGGCTACGTAATCTCATCATATGGAAAGAAGGAATTCCGGCTCTTCCGTTAGTACGGTGATAATTTTTTCTAATTGGAGAAGCAAGCTAATAGCCTTTCCCGAAAATTGTTGAAATTCACGAAGCCATAAGCC
>JAABUX010004548.1_pt1 | contig 17509 bp, 15 predicted proteins | sample 5561851 | NCBI WGS metagenome assembly JAABUX01 (sample SAMN10711883, study PRJNA513361) | rock metagenome | isolation source: Antarctica rocks | place: Antarctica: Victoria Land, Richard Nunatak red sandstone | collected 2016-01-03 | reverse complement strand
AGCGACGCGCTGCCGTTTGGTCATGCCCCACGATCCGAAGCCGAAGGGATCGCTGGCCCCGGTGCAGAGCACATAGCAATCCAACATTATGTCGAGTTACAATAGGATACAGAGGGGTGAGGAAGAATGCAAGGGGACACCATTTCCGCCAAAACTATGAGCGGAATGTGTACCCCCTCCTCTGACGAGGTATGTGCTGGCCCGACGGCTCGGCCCATTCACCGATGCTGCAGCGCGCGCGGGGACTTCGTCGCTTGATTCTGTCGGTTGCGCTCGCTGGCATTATCACCGGGGTTACCTATTCCGTGGGCGCGAGATCGCCGGTGCCCCGCGACGGTGGCGTCATCGCGCCATCCGCGTCGGCGGGGACGGCACCCATCACCGTCCCGCAGGGGCGCGGCGGGCCGACAGAGAATCCCGGTGCTTCGCCGATATCGGGCGTACCGGCGACGAGGACAACGGCACCAGTCAATGCACCGATAGCGACGGTGATGCCACCAGTGATCAGGAATCCGAGCGCCGCCCCGCAACCGGTCGCCGCTCCACTCCCCAAGGGGGTTAGCCTCGCGGGCGCGGACTTCGCCGAGGACATGCTGCCGGGGACGCTTGGCAGGGACTACACCTACCCGACGCTTGCGGAGCTCGATTACTACCACGGCAAAGGGATCAACATCATCCGCCTCCCCTTCCGCTGGGAGCGGGTTCAGACCGCGCAGTACGCCTCCCTCGACGCGACCAATATCGAGCAGATCGATGGCCTCGTGCAGGGAGCCGGGCGGCGTGGCATGACGATCATCATCGATATGCACAACTACGACCGCTACTATGGCGGCCTGATCGGTCAGGATGTGCCCGATGCCGCCCTCGCGGACGTGTGGGGCAGGCTGGCAACCCGCTACGCGGGCGCGTCCAGCATCTTCTACGGGATCATGAACGAGCCGCACGACACCAACGGCCACTGGCCCGTGACGGCGCAGGCGGCGGTAGATGCGATCCGCCGCGCCGACATGCGCCACACGATCCTCGTGTCCGGCGACTGCTGGGCGGGGGCGAGCAGTTGGCAGCGGTGTAACGACGGCCTCACGGTGAATGACTCTGTCAATAACGTCGTCTATGAGGCCCATGTGTACTTCGACACGGACGGGTCGGGGAGATACCCAGTGGGATACGACCAGAGCGGCGCGTATCCCACCATCGGCGTGGACCGCGTGCAACCCTTCCTCGGCTGGCTTCGTGCCCACAACGCGCGCGGCTTCCTGGGCGAATACGGCGTCCCTGGCAACGATCCACGCTGGCTGACCGTGCTGGACAACTTCCTGGGCGCACTGGATACGGCCGGCGTGGGGGGAACGTACTGGGCGGGCGGTCCGTGGTGGGGCGATTATCCGCTCTCCGTCGAGCCGGCGAAGGGTCAAGACCGAGCGCAGATGGGTCTCCTCGTCCGGCACGCTGCATAGGGGCCGGAGCGGTGGAACACCGAACGAACGGTACGGGACCGGGGTATCGGCAGTCGCCATCGCTCCCCGGTGCGGATGATCGTCCGTATCCCGTGACGTGCCGGAGCCAACTTCCCGCGGCACGTCGGCACCGACCCGCGCGTTACTGAGGCATCGAAGGGAGCTTGGCGTGTTTCCTGTTTTTCGTGGCGAGCGTGGTTGAGCGTCGTGCATTCAACCCCGTCAGCCCCAAACGTCGCTGCCATCGCCCGGCGCGCACGCGTAGCAAGCCCTTCACGTCCTCCCGCGCCGTGCGCGCGATATGCACGCGCGAGTCGGTGTCCTCGATCCAGCAGATGGGCACCTCGTGGATACGATAGCCCCGCTCCTCGGCGAGAAGGAGCAGTTCGGTGTCGAGGAACCAGCGATCGTCTTCCACGAGGGGCAAGAGCTCCCGTGCGGTCGCGCTGTGCAGGGCCTTGAAGCCACATTGGGCATCCGAGAAGCGGTGCGGGATGAGGAGATGAATGAGCAGATTATAGGCGCGGGAGACGATCTCCCGTTTCGCCCCGCGCGTCACCGTCGCGCCCGTCAGGAGCCGCGAACCAGTCGCGATGCGGCGCTGCCCGGTGATCAGCGGTGCGACGAGCGGCAGAAACGATTCCAGGCCGGTCGAGAGGTCAATGTCCATGTACGCGACGATGTCCGCCTCACTGCGTAGCCACGCGGTGCGCAATGCCAGCCCGCGCCCGCGCCGGGTGAGCCGAAGGGCGTCGACGTTGTCGTGCGTGCGCTGTAGGCGCTGGGCGATCTCCCAGGTGTCGTCCTCCGAGCCGTTATCGACGATCGTGATCTGCCAGCGATACGGGAAGGCATGTGCTAAGTAGCCAATCAGGGTCGCGACGCCGCATTCGAGCGCGGACTGCTCGTTCAGAACGGGCAGGACGATTTCAACGAGCGGGCGGTTGGGGATGTGCTGTTCTGGTGTCTGCTTCACTGGGTCCCTCCAAAGTATGCTGCCGCTGTTCACCTGCGATCGACACCACCAATTGACAATTGACAACGACCGTAACTCGCGTCGCAACGCGCCAGGCTGCGGGTCCTCATTGGTTCGGCAACAAGTGGCGCGGCTGGCGGAAGACGATGATGCCACTAATCCCGTAGTTCACTGCTGCGCCCGCGAGGATGCCGGTGCCGCCCGCGATCAGATAATTGACGTGTGGGAGGATGGCGACGAAGACCGTCTCGTTGATGACCAGAGTTGTCAGGGCCATCACATTGAACGAGGCGATACGTCGGATCATCATCCGCGCGGTAGCGTGCGTGTGCCGTCGGTCGTGCCAGGTGATGTAGTGGCTCAGGACGGCGTTCACCTGCGTCGCGACGAGGAAGGCGATGATGTTCGCCACATAATGCGCCATGCCCAAATGGACGAGCGCAAATAAACTCCCCAGTTGCAGGGCGGCGCATGTGCCGCCAACAATGCCGAATCGGATGAGACGCGGAACGCGGCTGATATGCTGTGCCGCTATGACCATGATTGTATCCCCCTCAGTGATCTGTCGGTTGGCAGGAGCGCACGACCGTGCGCCCGGGTTCGGTCAGTCGTTCTCGGCCCGTTATGAATGACGGAATGTCGCCTGGAGTGTGCAGTTATTCGGCGGATACAACGGGTCCGCCATCATGGGGAAGTCTCGGCTCGCGCTGACCTGGACGAGATACGTACCATCTGGGTCGGTGGTCGTGCCAAAGGGCGCAAGCGGGACGTTAATTGTGCCGAAGCCAGCGGGCGACCGCGCAACCGTCGTACTCCGGGTGTCACTGAGGTCCATACCGGTGGTTGGGTCGAGAACGCGGTAGTAAACGGTCGAGCCGATTGGCAGGTCGTTTCGGCGGGCCGACGGGCCGCTCGTGAGGACGACATCGTTTTTCGTCGCGCCGGTTGTGACGGAGAGCGTTGCTTCGAGCGGCTGGCATGCCTGCGGCGGGCCGCCCACCGGTGGCAGGCAGCCGGTGAACGGTGCGGGATTCACCTGGCCCGGTCCGTTCAGCGAGGCGACGACGAGCGTCCCGGTGATGACGCCGTTCGGGAAGGAGAGGTCCGCATGGGGGGCAAGGATACTGCCATCCACACCGATGCCGGAGAGCATCAGGCTCGTCGCGTCGGGGAAGTTGTACAGTACATGGCCCCGATCCGTTCCGCCGAGGCCAATGCCCATGTTCGCCATGCGAATCGTCGCGCCAGTGACGTTCACGAGCGCCGTCGCCCCGCTGGGCACGCGGATATTGAGGCTGTTTGCGGTGTTAAGGTCATCGCCAGCGACGGTAAAGACATCGCGTGTCACATCCGTTCCGGTAAGTGTAAGCACGCCGTACTGGAACGTTGTCGTGCCGTTTGCGGGCAGTGCTGCGTACGACGCCGCAGTATTCGCGAGGGACGCGCGCGCCCCGCCGAAGTCGAGCGTCGCGCCATGGCGGGCGGCGCTGCCGCTGGCGAAGGTGACACCGGTCAATGAGGTTTGCCCACCGATGAGCGCGTTGCCGTTCACGGAGCCGCCGTTAAATGCGAGGTTCCCGCCAACGACCAGCACGTCGTTCGACCCGTTCGGGATCGCCGCGCCGATGCTGTAGTTGGTCAGCATCGCGCGTCCGCCGACCGCGATGCGGCCGCCGGTATCGGAGCCGGATTGCATCAGGTCGCCGAGCACGAAAAGGTTGAAGTCCGTCGCCGCGTCGAGAGGAGACGACGAGCACGCCGTCTCCGCAGTCGCAACGGACTGATTCGTAGTGACTGCCGCGCCCCCGGCGGTCGCCATAAGCAGCAGAAGGAGCGCGAGGGGAAGGGAGAGAAAGCGCTTCATGGTCGAAACATTCCTTTCCTGGCGTTGAGCAGTGCATCCTGCCCGTCAACACGGAGCCAATTACGACGGGTCGATTTCCACCCGTCCGACGTAGAGCGTCTGCACGGTGCCGGGGGTAACCTCGAGGCCGAGTTCGTTGAACGCCCCGACGTTCGTAACGTTCCAGATGATCTCCACCCACCGGCCCGTCGTGACGTAGTTCTTGAAGCTGTCGTCGTGCCAGGCCCAATTCGTGTCGAAGCCAACCATGCCGACCTGCACCTGCGAGATGTTCGGATCGGCGCTGACGACGTAGACCTGGGCGCGCACCTGCGACGCGTGGCCTCTGTAGCCTACGGTGACCAGCGGTGACTTGCTCGTCGGGATGAACTTAAGGGTGGGCAGGTTGCTCCATCGCTGCTCGGTGGTGGTCGTCACGCCGAGGCGAGGCTGGAGCGCGCCGTTCTCATCGTGGATGCCCCACCCGGCCACGCCGTTGTCGAAGCGATCGATCGTCGCACCCGCAGGGATCGGCCGGTTCGACTCGGCCAGTTCCGTGCGCGCGTGGTAGATATCGATCGGGATGCCATGGCGCTCGGTAGTGCTGTAGACGCGGTCATAGTTCTCCCCGATCACGCCGCTGAGTTCCTTGCGGATGCGCTGACCAAACGGGCCGATGCCGCCGTCGAGGACGATCGCGTCGAATGCGCGATCGGTGATCGCGCGGCGGTACGCAGCCATGTCCGACAGGTCGTGGTAACTGAATCCGAAGGGATCGACGATCTTGTCCGGTGGCGTTTGCGCGTAGAGATAGTATCGGACCACACTGTCATCCGCGAGGATCAGACGCGCACCCGCCGTTTCCGCCCGGATTGCGGGAAGTGCCTGCGACAGATCCGGGAAGAAGGTAACGAGGTCGTCCGCGTGCGTCTGCGACTTCGCAGTCGCCACGGGTAGGAGCACACCGAGGACGATTACGACGCTGATTGCACGCCACGAGAGTCGCCAGGTTGTGCCGCGCCGCTCCCGGATAATGTCCATCAGCGGCGTGACCAGCAGGGCGAGCAGAGCGAGGGCGAGGGTGACGAGCGAGGCCGTCCGCTTGATCTGGGCGAAGTCCGGACGCATCGTGAGGCGGTCCATCGCCTGCATAACGGCATACCCCGCCAGCGGGATGAATATCGCCGCAGCGAGCAGTGGGAGCGCGCGTCCTGCCGCGCTGGAGCGCTCCCACCGACGCGCGGCGGCCTCGGCAGGGCCGGAAACGAGCGGGGCGACCGCGATTGCGGCGAGCGGCGCGAGGAAGTAGATCGCGTAGATCGAGTGCTTCCACCAGTCGTAGTCAGGGCGCGAGGCCGCCTGGAAGAGAAGAATAATCGTCAAGCCAGCGAAGCAAATCAGCCGCTCGATCCACCCGACCTTGCGCCATGCGAGCAATGCGATGGCGGCGAGGACGAAGAGCTCGGGTCGCTGCGTGACATATTCCCGCATCGGCGTCGGGCTTCTCAGGTCCGTGTATCTCTTGGATTGGTCCAGCAAGGCATACATTTCTTTGCGGAAGACGAGGAAGTATGCAGCGACCGCCGCGCTGAGCGGCACGATGAAGCAGAGGAGATTCCGCACGAGCGTGCGGAACCTCCGGGCGGAAAAGATGAGGTACAGGCAGATTGGCGGCAGGTAGATCGCGACGACGTACTTGGAAAGGAAGGCGAAGAAGATCAAGGCGGCGGCGGCGATCAGCCACGTCTTGCGCCCCGTCCGGCGGACACCCATGAGCAGTCCGGCCGACAACATGAACCCGGCGGCGGCGGGTGCGTCGTAGGTGCTGAACCGCCCGACGCCGATTGGCGTCGGAAAGAGGGCCATCACTGCCCCTGCGAGCAAGGCGACGGAGAGCCGTTGTGGCTGCGTTAGGCGCGCGGGTGCAAGGTAGTAGGCGAAGAGCGCAGTCCCGAGGACCATCAGCGCGCCGAACGCCGCCGTCACGAGCCGCACAGCGGTCAAGCCGCCGCCGATGATATCGGCGGCGCCCGCGATCAGTGGCCAGAGGTACGAGCCGTAGCTCCAGTTCAGTGCGTTAAAGTATGATGTGTGTTTCTCGATGAGCAGACGCCCCGTGAGAATCATGCTGGCTTCGTCCATGAACGCGCTCTGCGTCGTCACGAGCAATGCCCGCACGAGGAACGCGCCGAGCGTCAGCGCCAGCAGGGGCGCGGCGGACGGGATCGCACCTCTCGTCGTATCGCGCCGGGCGAGCATCGCGCGGCGAGGCGCGGAGAGCGTCTTCGCGCCGTCCCACGTCATTGTCGGTGCTGCGCGGTGAAAATCGGACTGCTTCAAAGCGGTTCTTCCTTCTTAATGAGCACGGTGACACGGGCTTTCCTGTCCCTCAACTCCCTTCTCTCCGGGGAAGGGGTCGGGAGATCAGGCAATCCTCGCCCACCGCCGTACGATGAACCCACCGCCGATTGCGGCGAGAGAGATCAGCACGAGTGCGGCGGTGAGCGTGTCGCGGGGCGCGGCGGGTTGGCCGGTTCTGCCCATCATGACGGACATGGTCGGGGACGTAGCCGCAGCGAGCGGGGCCGGGGCGCTGGTTGGGACCGGCTTCGCGGTGGTCGTCGTATTCGTGGTGTTCGCAGCATTCGTGTCGCTCGCGGTGGCCATCGCGGCGGTCGTGTCCACGAACGTCTTGACGACGCCAAGGCTCATCAGGTAGACGGAAGAGTTCGACCCGGCCTCGGGCCGGACGGTCGTCGAGATGAGCGGCTTCGTTTCGCCCGCCGGGCGTACATCGAGCGTCGCGGACTGCGCGGCCACCTCTCGATACGGGGTAATCGTGCCGAACGACGTATTCGGAAAGAGCACCGTGCCCGCCGCCGCGAGATCAACCCGCAGAGTGTCCGCGCCGACGTTGACGAGGCGCAACTTCGCCCCACCCGCCGCTGGCGGCGGGGACGCATCATTGACCGTCACCGCGCGGATGCTCGCGAACATGCCCGCCGCCACGATGCTCAGCCTAGCGTCGGCAGGGATCTGCGTACCGGGGGCGGCGATAAAGGGCCGGTCAACCGTCGGATCCGCGCCCGCCGCGAAGACGCGGATGTCGTGCGTGCCGGTTGTCACTGGCAGGTACCCGCTTGCATTACCGAAGGCCAGCGCGGGAACTACCTTCGCGGCGTCGAGGTAGACATCTACCGCCGGAGTGTCCGGCGAGGCATGGATGGCGCGGATCTGGCTTGGGGAGTCCGCCGCCGCGACCGGCACGGCTGCCGCCAGCGCAGGCGCGAACAGTCCGACCGCGAGGATGACGAGAGGGAGAAGACGCTTGTTCATCATTCGCTCCATTCAGAAATCGAGAACTGAGACGGTACTGGACCACGTAGCCCTTGGTCTCTCGTCCCCTTTACGCTGGCGGTCGGACATCGACCGCCGTATTCCAGCCGGTGTATGTGGCGGAGAGTGTCGCGCCGGTCAGGTGTGTCACTTGGTGCAGCCGCTGAGGAATGCCGGTTGCGCCATCGACGGTGAGCGTCACGTCCGCGTTCCGATTCACGTTGGACCAGCGAAATGCATCCTCCCTGTTCTGCCCTGCGGCCGCAAAGTTCGTCGCGCCGTTGACATCCGGCAGGAGCGCACGCACCTGCTCGCGCACCGCGATCGGTACAGAGACAATCGTCCATCCTCCCTCGTCCACGCGCTGCCATGTGCGATCCCCGATGGCGATCAATTCCTGCGTGTGCGTGCCCATCGCGCCGCCGTAGGTGCGCATGATCTGGAAGCGCGCCGCGCGCCCATCGCTGCCGAAGTCGAAGCGCACGTCGGTCACAGTACGCATCCCGTTGCCGAAGTCCACCGTTGCGCCGATCTCGCCGGTGTGCAACGCCGCCTCCGTCCGCACCAGCCGCTCCGCCGTCCCATCCGTGCGCACGTCGGGTGCGGCGACAGAGCGGGGCGCGGCGATGGTGGGCAATCCCTGCGCTTTCGCGGTCGCCTGCAAACCAGCCGCGATGCTCTGGTGCGTGCCGCCGGGATCCGCAGCACTGTCGCCCATCGGCGCTGAAGGGGCGAATCCAGTCCCGAGCACAGCAATGACGCCGACGACCGCGAGCGTGGCCGCGAGTGCGAGTGCGAACCGCCGCCACGATTGGCGGCCAGCCTTGGGCGCGGTGGCGACGTGGTAAATCGCGCCCTCATCAGAGACAACGCTCGCTGTCCGCTTGCGCGTCAGGAGCGGGGCCGCCGGGGCAGTTTCCCTCGACCCCATCTCCTGAACCAGCATCGGTATCGGCACGGGCTCCTGTTTCGCCGATTGTGGCGCTTTGCGATTGCCGGGGTTATCGTGCGGTGCCGGTTGTTGCATGCGTATCTCCATATTCCGTGCGTGTCCGTCTCGCGATGGCGCGTTAGCGCGCGGGCGTGTGGTGCCAGAGATCCGGCACGGCATCGCTGTAGAGAGCGGTCGCGAACCAGCCCCATTCCTGTGTATACAGCGCATTCGGGTCGTCCCAGTACGCTCCGGCGCGGTCGTGGTCCACCATGCCGACGACCTCCCGCGCATAGAGCGCGTTCGCGGCGGTGGGATCGAGCGTCAGCAGCGCGGCGACCGCCCCCGCCGTGCTGACCATGCTCGGCGATTCGAGGATGATGCTGCCATCGTGCGCATAGACCGCGCTCACCGCGACTTTTCTGTTCACCTCGTCCCGCAGGAAGCCTGCCTGCTGAAGGTACGCTTGCGCCCGTCCATCGCCCGACCAGCGCAAGTCGAGCGCGACGCGCCAGTACGTCCGCGCCGCGTCGTAGCCATAGCGCGTCGTGTCCGACGAGGGGAAGGGGAGAGCGACGAGCGCACCCGTCTCGCGGTTCATGCCGACCCAATCCGGCGGCAGGCCGGACGACTGGCGCGCGCCGAGCGGATCGCTCGACGCGGCGAAGAGTGTCTGGTAGCCGGAGTCGATCACGCCCTGCCAGTTGTGGCCGGGATCGACCTCGCGGAAGATGCGGTAGGCGTAGGGTGAGAAGTAGCTCGGGTTCAGGGCTCCCACCGTCCCGCTCACAGCCCAGTTGCCTGCCGTGATGTGCGGTACGCCGCCGATCGTCGCGACCTCGTTGGCCCAGATCGCGCCCGCGACGCGCGTCCCGGCGGCGATCATCGCGGGGTCGTTCCATCGCTTCCCCCCGAGAAGCAGCGCGAGCGCGATGTCCGTGTCCGCATCCGTGGCGCTGTTCGTGTCCTGCACCGTGCCCGCGCGCCACTGCCATGCAAAGAGCGCGTCTGGCTGCATAAGGTGTGCATTCGTCCAGCCCCACACCCGGTCGAACGTGGGGCGGTCATCTGACCAGACGGCGCGAAGCATCGCGTAGGACTGCGACTCGGACGTGACTGTACCGTCTGCCGTGATGTACGCACCGTCGCGCTCGAATCGGTTCGACAGTCCTGTTGCGCTCGCCTGAAGCAGGCGCGCGTCGGTACCGCCTGGCTTGTCCACTTTCCACAGCGCGATCACCTGCGCCAGGTGGAGGTCGGCCGGACCCGCGTCCGTTGTCCACTGCTTGACGATGTGCGCGTGCTTGAGCGCGTCGAGCGCGATCGTGTCGTTCGAGGCGGCAAACTCCTGCTCCAGACCGGGCGTCATCACAAGGTAATCGACGGTGTGCCAGTCGTCGTGGAAGACATCGCGTCGGATCGCGGGGTCCGCCGCCACTTTCCAGTGGCTGTGCGCGTTGGGGAAGCCGGGGCCACCCTCGCCCGGCTCGTGGAGGTCCGTCCATAGGTCGTCCCGCGTGATGATGAGGCTGTCTGTGGGTATGTTCTGCTTGATCCACGCGACGGCGTTGTGCCCCGCCGCGTCCGGCTGCTGCGTGTAGAGCGGCTTCAATGTGCCCGCGTGCCAGTACCCGACGAGAAGCGCGAGGGGGATCGCGAGGGCGCAGATGCCGACAGCGGGCGCGGGGAGCCGGTCCGCGAGCAACTGGAGCAGCACGGCGATGTTCAGGCAGAAGAAGGGGATAGCGAAGAGCACCGCGTAGTTGAGCACCAGCCCGCCCCGCGCCAGATAGAGGAGGGGCAGCACGCCAAGCAAGCCCGTGGCGAGGGCCTGACGGTCGCGGATGCGTCGCCAGCCGATCCCGCGCAGGAGGTTGAGAACGGACGCCGCTGCCCCGCCGATGAAGAGGATCGGATCGCGGTGCAGCCAGTCCTTGCCCACGAGCGTCCAGAACTGGTTATGCGGATTGAACATCCCGCCGCCACTCCGCCGCAGTTGCCACCAGACCGAGTCGAGCAGCGAGACGCTGGCGTTCGCGTAGCCGTTGATGGACGAAAAGCTCGCCGCCTGCCCGGTGGAGGACAGTTCGCCCTTCAGCCATGCGAAGAGGGGGTAGAAACTGATCACGACGACTAGCGCCAGCAGCCAACTGCCGACGCCGAACTGCCCTTGATGCCGCCGTCGCTGCTTGAGCGCGATGAAACTGAGGGCGGGCAGGAGGAAGAGCGCGGTCTCCTTGGAAAGGATCGCGATGCCGAAGCAGGCGCCGCTGAGGACCACGCGGCTCAACCGGCCCCGGCCATCCAGCAGCAGATTGATGCTCAGGAGCACCCAGAAGAGCATGACCGTGTCGATCAGGACGAGCCGCTGATAGAACAGCGCGAGCGGTGAGAGCGAGAAGAGCGCGACGGCGAGCACGGCGAGCGGCGCGCCGACGTGGAGCTTGCGCGCCAACTGGTAGAGGATCGGCACCATCGCCAGGTGGAGGAGCAGCATCAGGATGCGGCCGCTGTTCACGGGTGAGCCAAAAGTATGCGGCCCGCCAGTGAGACCCATCCACGCGGCGATCTGCAGCCACCCGGCTGGGGCGTGGTCGTAGACGTAGGTGTATGGCGAGAGGCGGCCCTCACGCAGCGCGGCCCACGCCTGCGACAGATAAATGCCCTCGTCGTCCGTGAAGGTAAAGGCCGGGTAATGGAACATGTTGAGGCCCTGCGCCACGAGTGCGACCGCCATCAGCACGGTGACGATCACCGGCTCGGGGACAGAGACGCGCGCCATGCCGCGCAGCAGTGCAAAACGCGATGGGGCGCCGAATTGCGCTGGCGTGGACGTGCGCGGGCGGGTCAGTGTCGAGTTAGCCACGGTGCACTATCTCCGTTTCGAGTGCAGCGGCGGCCTGCTGCATCGGCCCGACGACAGTGGGCACGGCGGTGCGGTGCGCGCCGACGTGCTGTGTTTTCTCCCATGTATTGACGCGGAGCACCTGTCGCCACGCCGCCCGGAGGGCCGCGTAGCCGAGGAGCCACTGGTACGGCAGATATGCCACCACCATCTGGAGTGTGGTGGAGAGCGGGTGCGGCAGGTTGTGCGTCTTCGTGAACTCGTACAACCCCGCGATGCTGACGACGAGCTGGATGAGTAGCACGTACATCGGCAGCATGCTAATCATCGCGACGAGCACAGGCACCTTCGCGTAGAATATCAGCCAGACTGAGAGGGGCAGATAGAGCACCGTCGCCGCCTGCAGCATCGGGAAGGCGAGCGTGTACAGCGCGAGCAGCCGCTGCGACCAGCGCGGCAGACGCATCCAGTCTCCCTTGCCAAGGATCTGGAGGAAGCCCTGATTCCAGCGCGTGCGCTGCTTGATGAACTGGCCGACGCTTGGCGGCGTCTCCTCCCGCGTGACGAACTCATCATCGTACAGGACGCGGATTGGGACGCCGAGCGCGCTCAGGCGGATGCCGATATCAGCGTCCTCCGTCAGGCAGTTCTGGTCCCAGCCGCCCATCTCGTTGAGCAGGTCGCGCCGCATGAAGACGGTGTTGCCGCCCAGCGTGACCATGCTCAGCGCAGCGTGGTAGTGCATCCGGCTCTTGAACCAGTAGAAGTACTCCAGCACATTCAGCGCGGAAAACCAGTGGTCCGCGTAATTCATCAGTTGCACGCCACATTGCACGACGGGCGTATGCTCGCGGAGCATCACCGTATTGACGACGTGGAGGATGTCTGGATGCGGTTCGTCCTCGGCGTCGAAGATCGTGACGATGTCGCCCTTCGCCTCGCGCAGGCCGACGTTGAGACCGTGGGGCTTGTTGATTGGCGGGTCATCGAAAGTGATGAGGCGCATATGCTCGATGCCCATGCGCTGGAGCGCCCGGATTTTCTCCTCAACCTTGGCGATCGTACCCGCGTCGCCCGCCTCGATGACAACGAGGATCTGGACGAGGTCGCGGGGATAATTCAGGTCCGCCATTCGCTGTATCGTCTCTTGGATCACCGCCTCCTCGTGACGCGCAGGCAGGAGCAACGTGAAGCGGTAATGTGGCGGATCGAAGTCGCGCGGGACGGCATTCCGGCCGTGTCGTTCTTCGTTCTCCCAGGCGTAAAGCATGAGCGTCGCGGAGTATCCAGATTGGATCGCGAGCACGACCGAAGATAGAGCGAGCGTCAGGTAACCGATCAGCATCGAAATTTGCTCTCCTTTCATCCCAACGAGACCGTTTGGTAAGAGATCGGCGAAGGGGATGCCACCAAGAAAAATGCACCGCGAGCGCGACGTCGTAAGCGTATTTATATACTTGGATCTAATTTACATCACGTAAATCGATCGTCTAGCACCAGTACGCGGTGAGACGCGAAGCGGATCAGTCGTGTAGTGCGTGAAATCTATGTTTCCGCATCGGCACATGAAAGCCACTGCTGGACCATCGGACCGAAGGATGAATCAGCCAATAACGATCATGACCCCGCCCGCCGCGCGAAGCGGCGCACGACGGGCCTCGCCATTGCGTGCCGTCGCAAGCGGCCCCCAGAAGTTCGAGATGATGCCCTCCACGCTGTTCCTTTGCTGCTCGAACTCCGGGCTGGCGAACTGGTCCGCGCCCTGCACGGCGAAGGGAATCAGCATCACGAGGACGAGGCCCACGACGGGCGTACTACTGAAAATGAATCTGCGTTGACGCATTATGACAATGGAACCCTTTATACAACTACCGCTGTCCTTGCCGACGATATCACTGGTCCGCCCGGCGAAAATATATCCCCGCACTGGTCGGTTTTGGTTCCCGCGTTTCGTGCGGAACGTGGCCGAGGTGCATGACCTGTCGCATCTGCCACGCTCCGCAACCCGGTAGGGTATCCATCACTTGCCTTAGCTCGACTTTCCCCATTTGGCATAGGATGAAGCGGCGGGGTATGCTCGGTACCACTCGACCAAGAGGAGGTGCCGATGCATACCCTACCGCCCGCGATGATACTGCTGCTGCGCCCCTTCGCACCACTCTTTTCCCAACGGGTCTGGACGCATGTGCAGGTGCTGCTCGTCGGAGCGCTCCTCACGCCTGCCCAACGCACCGTCACCGCCGCTCTGCGCGTCGTCGGCTTGGGAGACTCCCCGCACTTCCAACGCTACCATCGCGTCCTCAATCGGGCGGGTGCCCTCTGGGCAGGATAGTCATCGCTCGCCGTCAGCCGAGCCCTGCTGCGCCTGCTCGTCGCGGCGTTCGTGCCCGATGGCCCGCTCGTTGTCGGCGTCGATGAGACGGTGGAACGACGCACGGGCGCGCAGATCGCCGCCAAAGGGGTCTATCGCGATGCGGTGCGCTCGTCGCACAGCCATTTCGTCACGGCGACCGGATTGCGCTGGGTCTCGTTGATGCTGCTCACCCCGATCCCGTGGGCACGGCCGGGTGCCCTCTGGGCAGATGGGCACTCCCGTTTCTGACCGCCCTTGCGCCCTCCGAGCGCGCCAATCTCGCGCAGGGCAAACGACACAAAGCCGTGACCGACTGGGCATGGCAACTGCTGCTCGTCGTGCGCCGTTGGTGGCCCAACCGCGCAATCATCGCCGTCGCGGACAGCGGCTATGCCGCCATCCGCTTGCTCGCTCGCTGTATCGCCTTGCCCCACCCGATCACGGTGATGACCCGCGTGCGCCTCGATGCCGCGCTCTACGAACCCGCCCCGCCCCGTGTGCCCGCGACAGAAGGGGAAACGGTTGCCGACGCTGGCGGCACGGGCGACCGATCCCGCCACCGATTGGCAGGCGGTCACGGTGACCGATTGGTACGGCAAGGGAGAGCGGACGATTGAACTGACCGCCGAGACCGCCGTCTGGTACCACAGCGGACTGCCACCCGTGCCGATTCGCTGGGTGCTGATTCGTGATCCACACGGGAAGTTCGCCACGCAGGCGCTGCTTTGTACCGATCTGACGGTCATCCCCGAGCAGATCATCGCTTGGTTCGTGCGACGCTGGCAGATGGAGACGGGCGCCCTCGTATATTGGTGAGGGTTCACGGCGGATGGTGAGGACGCGGGTGCCCATGCAGCACCGACTGCGTCCCAGAGAGTGTCCCCCCTCCGCCGGGGCGCGGCAAGTCTGAACCGTATCAAGGGGCGATGACCACGCATCACGAGGCAAGACGCCCACCGCCCACTGAACCGTAGGACGATCCACTCGTTTCGGCAAGGGAGGAACACGATGGCAGAGCGCGTGACGGACTACCGATTGTCTGTGGGGATCGCTATCGCGGCGACCACCTTCACCGCCGCGTGGATGCCACCCGGTGGATCGCCCACCCCACCCGTCACCCATCCCCAGACGCCGCAAGGGTTTGCGGCCGTGCAGCGCCAGCTGGCTGCGACGGGGAGCGCGCCCGCCGCCACGCTGGTCGTCCTCGAAGCGACCGGCAGTTACTGGGTCGCCCTCGCCGTCACCCTGCATGCGGCGGGCTATGCGGTGAGCGTCATCAATCCCTTGCAGGCGCACCATTTCGCCAAAGCCCAACTGCGTCGGGCGAAGACCGATCCGCTCGACGCCCAGAATCTCGCGCAGTTGGCGGCCGCGTTGCGGCCCGCCATCTGGACACCCCCGCCCGCGGTCTACCACGATACTGCCCAAAGGGCGCCCGGCCAGCGCCTCACTGCCCGCGATGCGCTCGTCGCCATGCGCCAGCAGACGCGCAACCAGCGGCACGCGCTCGTGCAATGGCCGGTGGTCGTCGCCTCGGTGCAAGAGCATCTCGATGACGTGATCGCGATGCTTGACGCGCGGATTGCCGATCTGGAAGCGGAGATTGCTGCCGTGCTGGCGGCGAGCGATTGGGCGGAGTCGCCGGGCGCCCTCTGGGCAGCATGCCTGACAAGCGCGCCGGGGATCGCGGGCGCCCTTTGGGCAGATGACGGCGGCGTGGCTGCTCGTCAGCACGATGAACTTCACCCTGTGCGCCACCCCGGAAGCGGCCACCGCCTACGCGGGACTGGCGCCGATGCCGCACACGTCGGGGACGAGCGTGCGCGGACAGGCGCGCATCGGTCATGGCGGTCATGGGCGACTGCGTACTGCCTTGTACATGGCGACGCTGGCGGCGGTGCGGCACAATCCGGCACTCCATGCCTTCTACACCCGCTTGCGCGCGGCGGGCAAGCCGAGCAAGGTGGCACGCTGTGCGGCGGCGCGCAAGCTGTTGCACCTGGCGTGGGCGTTGGTGACGAAGCAGCAGCGGTATCAGTCGAATCATCGAATCGTCGATCCCGCATTGGCTGCTGCTTGACAACCAATACCGTATCTCTGGGCAGGATTCGAGGAAGCACGGCGGCATCTCGGCGTCGAGACGCAACGGCAGTGGTCGCCCCTCGCTATCGCCCGCACGACACCCGTGTTGCTTGGCCTCTTCTCACTCGTGAGCCTGTCCGCGCATCCGCACCTGACCGCGCATCCCGGCGTCATCCGGCAGGCAGCGTGGTACCGCAAGCGAACGCCGACCGTCGCGGACGCCCTGGCCGTGGTGCGACGGGAGATCTGGAGGCACGAGGGTTTTTGCATATCCGGTGCAGAGGCAGACACGATCAAAGTCCCGCGTGCCTTCCTCGAACACTTGACGGAGACGCTCTGCTATGTCGCCTGATTGGGGAAAGTCGAGCTTAGTGGTGCATCCGGGAAGTTCATACGACGTTGGCGACTTGCGCGATCCCCGCTCCCCGGCGCGGTTGCCGCCGTCGGCGTTGCCCCCAGACGAACGGATGCCGATGTGCATTCCAGTACCGCGTCGCTGCCACGATCGCCTGCTCGACTTCCTCCCAACTCTCGAAGCGTCTCCCTTTCAAGGCCAATGACCGTAACGTCTTCCACCACGGCTCGATCAGATTGAGATATGGTGCATACGTCGGTTGGAAGACGAACCGCCAGCGCGGGTGATGGGCACTGAACAGCAAGGCGTCCGCGCTGCGATGTGCCGACAGGTTGTCCATGATCGCGTAGACCACCTCTCTCTCGGCAGGCAACCAACCATCGACCTGCACGAGAAAGTCCACGAAGTGCGCGGTCGTGCGCCGGTCGTAGCAGTCAGTGAACGCCTCCCCGCTTGCCGCGATGAACGCCCCGAAGACGTACCCCTTGCCGCGTCTGCCGTAGTCCGCCTCCTGCTTCGCACGCCACGGCACCCCGCCATCCTGTGCCTGCGACGCCGCGCAGGCGAGGTGCCGTCCCGGATAACTCTTCGCCGCTACCGGCCCCATCTCGTCGATATCGATGATCACGCTTCCCGCAGGTGGGTCGGTGCGTAACCGCTCGATCGCCCCCTTTTTTCTGCAAAGGCCGGGTCCACGCGCTCACTGAACCACGTCTCCGCACTGCGCCAGCGTAACCCTTCCGCGATCAGCAACTCACTCAACCGACTGCGCTTCATCCCGATGCCACACTCCGTCTGTAAGTACGCCACGAGGCGGTCGAGCGTCCACGCCCCGAAGGGTTGACCGAGCGCCTGCGGATCGGTGAGCGAGAGGGCGATCACTGCCCCGACCTGTTCGGGCGGATAGGTCGGTGGCGCACCGGAGCGTGACGCGTCCTCCAACCCGGACACGCCTGCGGCATTGAAGCGCTTCAGCCAGTGGCGCACCGTCGCCTGGCAAAGGTGCCGCGCGGTCGCGATGGCGGCGACCTCGTCACCGGTGGACGCCAACCAGACGATCCGGGCGCGTTGCCATTGACGATGCGGGATCGTGCGGGCATGGGCGAGGCGGTGGATCGTCGTCGCTTCGTCATCGGTCAGTGGGCGCAGAGCCAAGCGTTTCGGCATCGGGAACCTCCTCGGTAGTCCCCACTATCCTATAATGAACTTCCCGGATGCACCACTTAGTACTAGTACTACAGCGACAGTTATGGCAGTCATGCGGTAGGCTTCCTGTGGAGGGAAGCCTATGCTGACAGCGATTGTCCCCGACTGTTGGACCGCGACACTCG
>JAABUX010004545.1_pt1 | contig 17516 bp, 16 predicted proteins | sample 5561851 | NCBI WGS metagenome assembly JAABUX01 (sample SAMN10711883, study PRJNA513361) | rock metagenome | isolation source: Antarctica rocks | place: Antarctica: Victoria Land, Richard Nunatak red sandstone | collected 2016-01-03 | reverse complement strand
AGCTATGCTAGACACATTAATTGATGATGGCTGTGAACTAGGTAAAGATATCAGCTCAGTTGAGATGGAAGGTTCGAATCAGTTTCTTCTGTCCAACAAGGCACGCGAAACTTTGTTAAGCTATGTTTCTAATAAACACCATGAGCAGCTAGCTGCAATGTTCAAAGACCATGAGCAAGAGCATCCAGCTACTATGTTAGAAAAGCATTTAGGCGTAGATTTTTTTGCGAAACTCTTAGTGCAGGCAAAAAAACGCTTGCCAACCCTAACTGATAGGCAAGCCGTTGGATACCTGCTAACGATTGCTGCGGGTGTTGGGGAGAGGCATCCAGAGATTAGGGAATTTCCTAGATGGTTTTTAGGCAATGCGACTGCTGAGCTCACCGAAGCGCGACGCCAACAACTTTGGGAGTTAATAGAATCCGAAGCAGAGTTTGATAATTGCACCCACTGGCTAGAAGACCTGCTGATTGCAGCAGGCGGAAGCAAGTATGTTCATACACATCCTGACAACCCGGAAGATAATCTAATTGACCGTGAGGGAATGTTGTTGCTGGATCAGGTTTACCAGGGAGAGCGCCGGTCATCTGAGTTGGTGGCAGCGCTTGATGCGCACATGAAGGGAAGAGGGCTATCAACATAAGGCGGGACAGTATGTTGCTGCAAGGATTTTAGCCCTTGGTTGACTTTGCTATGCAAGCGTCAGCATCTTAGCTCCTTTGCCAGATAATAGTTTGTTCCTGTGTGTCCCGAAGAGAGTTGCTAGCCGCGGGTCTGGAGCCAAAAGCTTGAAAGAGCAGGGAGAAACTGACCTCTGGCTCAAGAACGGAGACGTTCTTGCTCTAACCCTCTTCTGTCACGTTCGGAAAATTCAACGAGTTTACGTCGTTCCAGCCCACGACAAATCAATGTTTCACCCCAGTTTGACAGCAAAGGGCTAAGTCGGCTCGATGAACTGCTAACCAAGGTTTCTTGGGAATCCCCCGCTAAACCTTTCTGAGGTTAGCGGTGCTGAGAATGTCAAACAACAGATGTTACAAGGAGAGATGCACGACATGTTTGCCGCATTGCTTTTAACTATGATCGCTCTGCTCATGCTGATGGCATGGATAGGGCTAGCGATCGCGCTTGTCAGCCCGTTAATCCGGACTAAACGTAGCTAAAGACAAATAGGAAAGGAGCTAGGTGAAATCAAACCTAGCTCCTAGAGGCTCAGACTAAGCTGTGCTTAGGTGACTTTTATCTCACAAAGCAAAAATAGCACTTTCTGGAGTAAAAGACCATGCAGACACAGAAACTAATCCTTGAGGTAGAAATCAAAAGTGCGGTGGATGACTTCGACCAATATGAGCAATTGAGAGTGGCAATTGATAGAATTCTTGGTCAAATGTTGCAGCTACCTGAAGATGTTGGTTCTCAACCTGTGCGGTCTGCCAAGGTTGTGAAGGTAATGCCGCAGAGATCAAAAAGGACGCACAGAGATGTGCAATTGCCTCGCCTGCCTGGGGCAGCCAGATAGCAGTGTAAATTGTAATGCTAAGTAGGACAGCAGTTCCAGCAAGAAAAGCCTGAAGCGGTAGGCAAGCTTAACTATCAATCGGCAAACTTTAGACATACAAGGATGAAAATAATGTTATATCAACTTGAACTAGGTGAGTCACAATTACTTGCACAGCATTCAATAAAATCAAGGAGTTTGGAACATATTAGATATTTCAAAAGGCACTACGAGAAGAACTACTACGTCGCCAAGACAAGAGGTAAGCATGTTCTTCGCTTACATATTAGCAAGCTCAATCGATTAATCTTTAGTCTGCAAGCCAAAGAGGGAAAGGCAAATTATTAAGGACAGCGAATTTTTTAGACTAATCAAAAAGTGACAACGCTTTTCTTAAATTAGTCTAAAAAAGCAATGCTCAATCCCTTAAACTGCTAGACAAAAGTAGGAATAGGAGGTACAATTTGCTTAACACTAATGTGTTATGAAAGTAATCAAATCTACAGATTTTTCTGATATAGAAAGAGGCGATTCTTCTTGCTCACGCTCAGTCAGGGGGGATTGCATATTCAGATTCCAACCCAAGTCATTTAAAGAACAAAGCGAATCAAGGCAAGTAAAGAACGCTAATTTCTACCTTTCACAGAGTAGTGCATCGAAACATCGGGTCTAACCTATCTAATTCAAGCTTAACGGGAAAAACCAATGACTACTTCTACTGATATCACAATTGAACGCGACGAGTTTGCTGCTGACGAATTTATCGACAAAAGCGCCGCCCTGCCAACAGTGATTGTCCTAAACGCGCAACATAATTACGGCTATTTTATTCCGGTCAGCACTATGGCGAAGTGTGGCTGGATTAACTTTGACGAGTCTCAATTAGTTGAACATGTTTTCAGCTCGGGAGATAGTGAGCAAGGAGTGCTAATTCAAAACCCTCGAATGCTTGTCTGTCCCAAGACAGACTTGTATCAGTATGACGCTAAAGCGTCCGAGGAGCAGAAGACAAAAATGATTGTAGGGCTGTACAATGCTGAGCTGAAAAATGACCCCAACATCAAAACAGAGCGCTTGTATTTGGTGTTCTTCCTTGATGATAATAACAATCCTCTACATTCTTTGCCCCTAAAATACGGAGCGAGGGGAGTCAATGGTGCGACATTTGAGCAGGAGCGCCGAGCATTTAAGTCTGAATTAGAAACTTGTCATGCCATCATTAATCAAATAGGAGCGAAGCCAAAAACTGACCGTTTTTACTCCTTAGGGGTTTTCTGTTTTACTACCAAATCTGAGTTCGCTGGAGAAAAGAAGAAAAACTGGGTTTGTCGTGTGATGGGTCATGAGAAGCCCACAACTGAAACCTGGAAAAACTACTTCATCGGGTACACAACGCTCAAAGATTATGCTTGGGATGCCCTGGAGCCAGGGCAGAAGATTGATGTGCTAGCAGCCCCAGCACTGGCGGGAGGCGAGGCCGTGACGGCACTACCAGCGGGAAGAGAAATTACCCAGGTGGATGAAGCAAACGTAAGAGCTAACCTGTTCCAGGCTCAAGCAGAGGCAGAGGCGGCTATCCCAGTTGGGAGCAGCACTGTTTCAAGCAATGCCTCTACTAGGCATAGTGGAGTCGAGGCTGCTCTGAATCCAGACATTCCCTTCTAAAAAGGTCTGTTAGACAACCTGCTGCTTGGTCAAACAATCCATCTGTTTCCAAGCAGCAAATTAACTTTGAGGAACAATATGCTACATACGGCTTCTTACTTCGAGCCGCAACACCACTATGGTCTAAAGATTGCAATATCTCGTACAGTTCCTCGGGGCTTTAAAGTTGATGGCTCCTTACTATTCCTTGCACCAAGCTCAGATTTGCTTAACGACTGGAAAACGCAGAAAATCGATGAAGCAGGATATATTCAGCAGTATAAGGAACAAATTAAGGACAACTGGGGTGAAGTAAAAGCGTGGCTTGACGGCCTCAATTTCAAACAGCATTTAACGCTCTTATGCTATGAAAAAAAAGGCAGCTTTTGTCATAGAGCGCTAATTGCTAAGCTCGTAAAGAAGTATAGACCAGATTGCTTTGGAGGATGTGATGTACTGCGATTTGATTTGCCCACATGTCAGGATTGTTCTACAGAACTAATACCGGGCCTTGATGCAAACTTTTGTTCTGTTTGCCGAGTTTATTCCCGTAGCTAGATCTCAATTTTCTTGCAACGGTTTTAGTGATAAAACACTAGCCAGACGCTGCTTAAATTTTAGATGATTGCCTGTAACTATTGTACTAAAATAGTAAAATAAGCAATAATATCAATAGTTTAAAAACATTGAGGAGACTACAGATGCCAGGAAAGTATTCGCTGCTTGCAGTATTTGGTGTAGCCATTTTCAGCACAATAGAAGGAGTAATGTTAAGTCCCCACGCTAAGCTGTTATTTCAAGGGAAAGAGGTGAGTTTCAGTAGCTTCCTTCTAGAAGTTCTTGGAACTTCTGTTCTATTAATGTTTTACAGCCTATCTTTCCTTGGTTTAATTGAAGTGGCATTTGGTTGGAAATGGGGAAAAAGCCTTAAGTTTAACTTTGACGAAAAATCGAATCCAAACGTAATTAACGGAGTTGCCAAGGCACTTATTGCCCCAACATTTATACTACTAAAGATGATGTTGACGAAATGACGTTGAGATAAGCGAACTTTATTCAGTTTCCGTAATGGAGAATAAAATCAAGGAGGAAGGTATGTTTGAGTTTCGAGACGGGTAAGCAGTTAATTTAGAGATTTGGTCAATGAGAAAGGAACAGTCTTCAGATGGCTGATAATAATAACACAATCGACTATGCCGCCATCATCCGCGCAGCTCAAGAGCACTTGCCGAACGCTCCAGATTGGCTAGCTGTCGATAAGCAGATCTACTCTGCCGAAAGAGGGAGAGGTGAAGTTAAGGCGCTATTAGGCAAGCGATTGATTGCATGTTTTCAAAATGAGGATGAACTGACCCAGATTTCAGACTGGCCGCTAGCGATCGCGCAGGGTCAGATAACTTCTTGTAGTACAGCGCTTAATAGTGACACATCATCGACAGGCACACTAAATGTGAGCTTAAGCGAACAACTTTCAGCGATTCCTGATCCGGCTTTTCGTGCTGTAGCTCAGGAATTAGCACTTAATCTGACATCTATTCGCAGCACAGAAGCAAATACTGGAACACTTTATCCTCTGCCCGAAGACCTGCCGAGCGACTTGAGAAGTGTCCTTGATCGGATTGGTTTGAGCCATCTGTACTCCCATCAACTAGAAGCACTTAACTCTCTGCGAGCTGGTCTAGACTTGAGCATTTGTACTCAGACGGCCTCGGGGAAAACGATGTGCTACAACGTCGCTGTCCTGGAGTCGTGCTTAAACCAACCTAGTACAACAAGCTTATATATCTTCCCGTTTAAGGCTTTGGCACTTGATCAGATGCAAAAATTGTCAGAATTGGTTGGCTCTCTACCAATCAAGGTAGCTCTAATGACGGGCGATACCCCAAAAGCTGAAAGGCAGAGGTTATTTATCCCAAGTCCGCCAAATATCCTGGCTGTTAGTCCTGACCTGTTGCATCACTACCTCTACAACGTGCGGCGACAGGATGAGGGAGAACCTTGGCGGCAGTTTCTGCGGCAGTTGAAATACATTGTGATCGACGAAAGTCATACCTACACTGGGGCATTTGGGGCTCATTTTGCGAATCTGATGCGTCGCCTGCGCCTCGCTGTCGATGGCGTTGGTGGTCATTCAGATAAGTTACAGTTCATCTGCACAAGCGCCACAATTGGTAACCCAGAGGAGATGGCTTTGCGGTTTTCAGGTAGAACCGAGCAACCTGAACGTCTGCGGCTGATTCAGTACAGCGGTGCTAGAAGTGCAGGACGTACCATTCTTTGTCTAAATCCTAGTAGTACAGCTAATCCCGATGCCTGCAAGATCATTCTTTCCTGGCTGCAACATGATCTGAGCGGGATCGTATTCTGCAACTCTAGAGCAGCAGTCAAGAACCTTCTAGGCCTGATTCAACGGCAAACAGCTAGACAGGGTATGAGCCATCTGGCTCAGAAGGTAGCAATTTTCTATGGTTCACTCAAGAGCGATCGCAGGCGAGAAATTATTCAAAAACTGCAACAAGGACGACTAAAGGTTATTCTGGCAACGTCCGCATTAGAAGCAGGGATAGATTTACCGGAACTACAATGTTGCTTGATCCGGGGATTTCCGGGTAGCCTGATGTCATTTTGGCAGCGCGTTGGTCGGGCCGGTCGTAACCAACACGGATTGGTAATTTTCCTGCCGGTGGCACAAAATATCCTAGATGACTTTTACGGGCGGAACCCGGAGCAGTTGCTTTCGGGGCAAGTAGAAAGTGCGGCATTTAATCCGCAATATCCAACGATTTTGAGTAAACATCTGGAATGTGGCTGCGTTGAGAGCGGCATTCCTTTGGCGTCGCTGACCAGCCGATTCGGTCAGGCTGCTGGTGCGATCGCGGATAGTTTGCTTCAGCAGAACAAGCTTTACTTGAGTCGCAACAATCAGCTTTGGAGCAAAGGATATCCCCATAAAAACGTCAGTCTTAGAGGCAGCAGTCAAGATGCGATTTCCCTGATCGATAAAGACAACGGTGAGCCTTTTGAGGAAATGTCTCTGGCACTTGCTCAACGAGAGCTTTTCCCCGGTGCCATTTACATGGCGCAAGATGCAGAGGGAGAATTAATCGCTTACCGATCAGAGAGTTTAGACGAAGAGCGAAAATCAGCAGTGTTAGCGGCGTTGAATCAAGATAATAACTTGTTTACTCAGTCTGAAAGTCAATTAGATATTCAGCTAATTTCCAAGCTAGCAGAGCCGAAAATTGTCCCCACAGCAATCGCAGAGGCTAGGTTGAGACTGACATTGGCATGGGGAAAGATTACAACTCTGGTCACTGGCTACCGGCAGTTCGTCCGAGCGTATGTGATGACTTGTACCAATGGTGGATGTCCGAACTACCGGCAATCGCTTGAAGGCCAGATCTGCGCCTCCTGTAAGCGCAGCCTACATTCAGCAGAGATTACTAAGGTTGTGAAGGAAGTACAATTTGAGGAACCACTACAAACGCAGTATCAAGCGCCGTGTGTAAAGGTAGAGTTGAACCCGCCTCTAGTAACAGCAATTCAAGCACGGCTGAACGAAATCAAGGAAAGTATCAGAGCTACCCACGGGAACGATATCCCAGAGCAGTTTAAAGACCTTTGGGATTGCCCTCCCGAATTCATTGCGCTTCATAGCATGCTGCATCAAGTAATTAAGGCTGTGCCACTTGTAATTTTGTCTTCTAGTCTTGATGTCGATGCAGTGGTAGAAACCACTGAGGGGCGTACAGTTGGCTATTTTTATGACACTTGTGATGATGGGACAGGCAGCGCTGAAGCCATTTTTCATCAACTCTCCCAATTTGCTAGCAAGGCTAAGGCTCTAGCACAAGCATGTGGTTGCGAGTCCGGTTGTCCACGCTGTTTAACTCAGCATGGTTGCCCCCAGCAAAATGCTGGGCTACACAAAGACGCTGGCTTATTCCTGTTAGATGCGCTCAGCTAATTCTGCAGAAGCCTCACGTCTCACCTGAAAGGGAGCGTGAGAGGAATGCTTGTCATAGGCTGTCTCTGTTGACCGAAAATAATAGAAAGCACGGGGTAGTTCATAAATGAATAACTACAAACAACTTATTGTTCAATACTTAGCTGAAACTCAGGCAAGTCGTCAGTTTACAGATGAGGAATTTCGTCTACTCGATCAATACACTCGCTATATAGCCATGTTAGATTGTCCCACGCCAAAGCTGCAGATAACTTGCTGGATTTGCAATCAGTTCAATTTACTTGAGGAGTGGTATCGCTGGGAGCAAGCTGGACGGTTGGCAACAGCGAAGCTAAAAGTACCAGATGAAGTATATCAAGAAGCTGTGATGATAGTTGCAATTGCAAGTAGTTCTGGCTCTGGCTGCCTGACAGAAGTGCTTGAAGGACAACAAGGGCAATAAGCAATGGGTTTGGTTAGCTTTAGATGCGGATACCCGTGAAATTGTTGGTGTTTATATTAGGGCACGCGATGAATCCGCCGCACGCAAATTGTGGCATTCCTTGCCGCCTGTCTACCCGAGAGTTTTCGCTCGGGTTGCTTCCCCCCGAAACACTCGATGCCAATGCGCGATTGCATCCACTGACTTTTGGGCAGCTTATGCACTAGTGCTACCAAGCAAACGGCATCGGGCAGTGAGTAAAGAGACGGGCAAAACCAGCTACGTTGACCCAGGAGAGAAAGGCCGAAACATAGTCAAGTTCAATAAACAGGCAATTGGTAAGCGGGAATTTTTCAAAGGTTTGATTGTTCCTTCGATGTCTCCCGTTAGAATTCCAGTTAAGCCAGGTTTAGAGTTTGAAAACTTAGTTGAAGTCAGGATTGTGCCTCAGACTGCCACCTACGTCATTTAGATAGTTTACGAAATTCCTGAGCATTCAGAATTCTTCTGTTCGCTAAATCGTGATTTGGCGGCGGCAATTGACATTGGGCTTGACAACCTAGCTACAATTACGTTCAATGACCCAGCCATTCAACCGATTGCGGTCAACGGAAAACCCCTGAAAGCTGTGAATCAGTGGATGAATAAAAAAGTAGCCAGGTTACGAAGTCAGCTAGGATTTGGCACATCCCGTCGAGTTCAGAACATCTTTCGTAACCGCAACAACTTTGTCCACACCTACTTACACGCCTGCTCTAGATTGATTGTAAATCAGCTTCTTGCACTAGGTGTAACCCAAATTGCCATAGGAAAAAACGAACAATGGAAAAGTAAGATAAATATTGGGCGACGAAACAACCAGTCTTTTGTTCAAATCCCCCACACTAAATTTATTGCGATGCTAACTTCTAAACTAGAGGCAGTGGGCATCAAAGTCATAGTGGGTGAAGAATCTTACACGAGTAAGGCTTCATTTTTAGATTGGGACAACATCCCAACTTACACACCTGGCAGCAATAATCCTCAAAAGTTTAGCGGTCAGCGCCTTAGAACCAAGGAATACCGAGCTAAAGATGGTACTAAAATTCATGCCGACGTGAATGGTTCATTCAATATTGGCAGAAAAGTAATTCCTAACTCTTTCGATTCCCTAAAATTGATTGTAGAGCGGAATAGAGGTTGTGTGGTAGCACACCCTAGACGGATCAGCCCGAAAATCACTCATCGCAATTTGAGTTGAGTAGGGAATTGCTGTTCAAAATGACCTGAGGAAAGATTTGGTGTGGAACGCCTATATCTGACTATCCAAAAGGTAACTATTGGGAATGCCACTAATACCCCATTCCCAGAGAAGACGACCGCTAGTTTCTATATCATCCTTAGATGACCTCCAGGTTTTACAGCTATTCTGGGGCGAGCACAGCAATACACAGTTCAGTAATGGGTTGTGCTTGCGTAATATACACGAACTTGGGCACGCCAGCGCATGTGTACGTTATGGTGCCAAAGCGGGAGAGATTGGTGGCACCATCTACCTGATCTTCCCTGCCTTTTATAGTGACGTCAGCGCTGCCTGGGGACTACTACGGTGGCAGCGCGTAATTGTTGACTTGGGAGGTATCTTTTTTCAGCTAGTTGTAGCTGCCCTTTACGTCGTCGCTTATAAACTCTCCGGCTGGGAGCCAGTTAAGGTTGCTCTTGTACTGATTACAGGTAGCTGCCTGTTTATGCTCAATCCAGTATTCAAGTCTGATGGCTATTGGGTTGTAGCAGATGCGATGGGCGTAACCAACTTAGGTCAGCAGCCGTTGCGCATTTTTCGTCATTTCATTGCTCGGCTGCGTCGCCGGCCAGTGCAGTCATTACCGTGGTCAATGTTAGTTACAGCTACACTTGCACTATATACACTTCTTAGCTTTAGCGTTTGGGGATATTTTCTTTGGGCTACACTACCGATGCTGTGGAAACAAGTCCTCGGCTACCCATCCCTAACTATTGCACTAATCAATAATCTCCTTAATTCACCTCAAAGGCTGAATATGGAAAATCTAAAGTCCTTTCTCGGTTCTACCTTTATGGTAACCGTGGCGTCGCTGATGTTTTTGCGTCTAAATAGAGTGCTTGCACATAGGTTCCGCGGCAAAGATTCTTTTGGGATGCGAAAAGTAGTTATGTTACTTGAGCAGCAGATTCAAAGACTTTGGAGATGAAATAGTATTCATGCAAATTCCTCTAAAAAGATTTTTTCAGCACATTGATCTAGGAAATATTTCAAGTTCGAAAGAGCCTGCCCAATCCTTTTCTAGCAAGCTTAAAAAGCCTGCTTTTTGGGTAATTGTGTTGATTGGGAGTGGCATACCGTTCATTTTTGCTACTTGCTTTATCGTAAATCAGGCAACGCCAAAGTTAAACATTGCTGAACTAACCGTACCAGTCCAATCGAAAAACCTGACCCTAAGAATTACCGCCAGTGGCTCGGTTCAGTCGGTTCAGAATGTTAATATTAGCCCCAAACAAGCTGGACGGATGACAGCGTTGTACGTTGACCAGGGCGCCCGAGTGGAGCAGGATCAAATTGTTGCTCGTATGGATGATACAGACCTTCAGGCGCAACTTATGCAATCTCGTGGCAGCTTAGAGCAAGTCCAAGCCCAGCTAGCTTTAGCTCGTGCCGGGAATCGTCTTCAAGATATAGAACAAGCCAAAGCCCAAGTCGAGGCAGCATCATCAAAGGTACTCCTGACAAGTCAGCGAGTAAAAAGCAATCTGAACTTATACCAGCAGGGGGCTATTTCCCAAGACAAGCTTGATGAATTGTTGTCGGATGACCGCAGCGCTAAGGCCAATCTTCGACAACAAAAACAAAATTTTTCAGCAGTAAAGAGTGGCAGCCGTCCAGAGGAAATTGCCCAGCGGCAAGCGGCAGTAACTAACGCTTTAGGACAGCTAAAGGCTATTCAAGTCCAGCTAGAAAATACGATTATCCGTGCTCCTTTCTCTGGCGTCGTGACGCAGAAATATGCAACAGTCGGGGCTTTTGTCACTCCTACAACCTCGGCTTCTAGTTCGGCTTCTGCTACCTCCAGTTCAATCGTGGCGATCTCGAATGGTTTGCGAATTTTAGCGAAAGTGCCAGAGGTTGATATTGGACAAATTAAACTTGGACAGCCGGTTGAGATTGTGGCAGATGCATATCCAAACCAGGTCTTTAAGGGTCGCGTCTCATTAATTGCACCAGAAGCAGTGGTGGACAATAATGTCACCTCGTTTCAAGTACGGGTGGGTTTGGTGACGGGTTTAGACAAGCTGCGCTCAGGCATGAACGTAGATGTGACTTTTTTAGGCGACCAGATCCAAAATGCCTTAGTTGTCCCCACTGTGGCGATTGTGCCTCAAAACGGTAAAACTGGCGTTCTAGTCCCCGATGCCAACAACACAAAAGCTACATTTAACTCGGTAACTATTGGTCCCACCATTGGTAATCAAATTCAAATTCTCAAGGGTGTTCAAAAGGGTGAACGGGTGTTTATAAACCTACCCAAGGAGCAAATGAATAATTCAAATCAACCACAGCCAAGCCAAAGATAAGATCTGGTAGGTAGCATGGATATCTTTGAGAGCGTCAAAATGGCGGCTAAAACACTAACCGCCAATCGGTTGCGTAGCACCCTGACGATGTTGGGGATTATCATTGGCAATGCTTCTGTGATCACCATGGTTGGGGTAGGGCAAGGTGTACAGAAGTTGGCTGAGCAACAGTTCGGTTCTTTGGGTCCCAATGCGCTGTTTATAATTCCTGGTAATCGTAATACCAGGCGCACAACTTCAGACCAGCCTAAGACCCTCGTCCTGGCAGATGCTGAAGCGATCGCCAGCCAAGTACCAACAGTCAAGGAAGTTGCTCCCCAAATCAGCAATAGACAGATAGTCGCTTACCGAGGTCAAAACACTTATACTTCTATCATAGGCTCGACACCAGCGTACCTCTCGGTGCGGAACTTTGATATTGCCAAAGGGCGTTTTTTGACAGACCTAGACTCAAAGCGTGGTGCCTTGGTCGTTATCCTTGGTTCAGACCTAGCTCAAAAGCTATTTGGTGACAGTGACCCGATCAGCCAGCAGGTGCGGATCAAAAACTTAAGTTTTCAGGTGATTGGGGTGATGGCACCCAAAGGCTCATCTCTGGGTTCAAATCAGGATGACTCCGCTTTTATACCGATCACCACAATGGCAAACCAGCTCGTTGGCAAAACATCTATCTATGGCATTGAGCTGTCATTCATTGCTGCTTCTGCTAAAACTGAAGCGAGTGTCGATGCCGCACAGTTTCAGATCACAAACCTGCTACAGTTGCGGCACAAAATTACTGACGAGGATGACTTTACCGTCGATAGCCAGAAGAGTACCCTTGAAGTTGTGAGTACAATAACGGTCGGCCTAACCCTGCTGTTGGCGGCGATCGCTGGTATTTCCCTAGTGGTAGCTGGCATTGGCATTATGAACATCATGCTCGTCTCGGTGAGTGAGCGGACTCAAGAAATTGGACTGCGTAAGGCGCTCGGTGCTACCCAACAAGATATCCTGATTCAGTTCCTAATTGAAGCCGTAATTCTCTCAGCAGCTGGGGGTTTACTCGGTACCGCCTTGAGCGTCGGTGGCATCTTGCTAATTGGGGCGGTGTCACCGTTGCAGCCTGCACTCTCCCCTATAGTGATTGTTGTTGCAGTTGCTGTCTCTGGTGGCATCGGTTTATTCTTCGGCGTCGTCCCAGCCCGTCGCGCTGCCCAACTCGACCCAATTGTAGCTTTACGGAGCGCTTAAAATGCAGAATCGACTTACCCCTAACTTTTCACTTCTGAGCGCCAGTTTGCGGGAGCAGGGGGACTCCCACACGCAACTATCTCCTCCTGACTTCTCACTTAAACCAGTCATTGTTCGCCTCGAACACATTTCCAAGATATACGGCTTTGGTGCCACAGAGGTGCGAGCGCTTGCTGATGTCAGCCTGATTGTAGAGCAAGGTGAGTATTGCGCCATCATGGGGGCATCTGGGTCGGGGAAGTCAACAGCCATGAATATTATCGGCTGTCTTGACCGACCTACACATGGACACTATTACCTGGATAAGGCGGATGTGTCGCAGCTGGGAGATGCAGAACTAGCACACATTCGCAACCTCAAAATTGGATTTGTGTTCCAACAATTCCACCTGTTGCCCCAGCTGAGTGCTCTAGAAAATGTCATGCTGCCGATGGTGTATGCTGGCATCAATACGAACGTTAGACGTGATCGCGCAACCGAAGCCTTAAACCGAGTAGGATTAAAAAACCGGCTTAACAATAAACCGAATCAACTTTCTGGTGGACAGCAGCAACGGGTGGCGATCGCTCGTGCCATTGTCAACCGCCCCGTTTTACTGCTAGCCGATGAACCCACTGGCGCACTCGATTCACAGACTACCCAAGAAGTCATGGACATCTTTACCGAACTAAATGCCAGTGGCATTACCATCGTCATGGTTACTCATGAGCCTGATGTGGCGAGTCTAACCCGGCGCATTGTCTGGTTCCACGATGGTCAGGTTGTAAACTCCACCTTACCCCAGTAGAATTTGGTCAGATTACAGCGCCCTGACTGGTTGTGTTGCAAAAACTTGTTGAGGACGGAAAACTTCCTGGAAAGGAAAGTTGTTTATGCAACTACTCCAAAGATTTGGTGCATGAAGAGAACCCGTTCAATAGACTTCTTGCATAAGTCGATAACGAGGTAAAAAGGGTAGGTCAGCCCAAGCAAAGCCTATGACCTACTTGCAGCACAAAGATCTCAAGCCAGAAGACTTCAAACGACTCTGTGGCGTTCAGCAGGCAACGTTTACCCAGATGGTAGGCGTAGTGCGAGAGCAGGTGGAACATAAAAAGAAAAAACCTGGTAAACCTAGTAAACTGAGTGTTGAAGACCAAGTGCTAATGAGCTTAGAATACTGGCGGGAGTATCGAACGTACTTCCATATCGGGCAAGGCTGGGAAGTGCATGAATCTACAGTCTACGAATTATCAGAAAAGTAGAGAATGCGTTAATTCAAGCTGGCAGATTTCAGCTACCTGGGAAAAAGCAACTGCTTAACCCGGAATCCGTAGTTGACTTGGTAGTGATTGATGCCACCGAAACACCAATTGAGCGACCCAAAAAAGGACAAAGGCGATTCTACAGTGGGAAGAGAAAGGGTGATTTGTACAACATTTGCTGCTGGGAAGGAGCATGACTTTCATTTGTTTAAGCGCAGCAAAGTCAAACTCAAACAAGAGACGAAATGTTTGGCAGATAAGGGTTATTAAGGGATACAGAAGCTGCATCCTAATAGTCGCTTGCCTAAAAAGAAGCGCCAAGAAAAGCAGTTGAATCAGTTAGATAAACAGACGAATCAAAGCCTAGAAAGAACTTGCGGCATCTGTGAACGCATTATTGGCCGGTTGAAGGTGTTTAAGATTTTGGCAGAGCGATATCGAAACCGGAGAAAACGATTTGGTTTGAGATTCAACCTGATTGCTGGGCTTTACAACTACGAGTTGGGTCTTTCCAAGGCTACCTGACTTATGCAAGATGTCTAATATCCTTCAAATGTCTTTTTGTCTTGTCAACAACTGCTGCATCTACCACTTTGAGTACTTCTTCAAAGTCCATAGCTTAAGCGTGCATTTCGAGGAATACCCTGATCTACCAACTTCAGCCGCAGCTTTCCGGATTTTTTTATCAGGTATATCTGCCAAGCTGGAATGCTACCCAAATCAATCTGTAGCAAAAAATACTTCTTATTGCTCCTTAACTTTTCTGACCTTTTCTGCTCTAGCCTAACTACACCTGCCTTTTCCAGCTTAACTCGCTCGAATAAAACTCCTTAACTTATCGGTATCGACGGTTCTAACTTCATAGGAGAAACTGTTGTTAACGGTTCGAAAGCAAGTTTCATTTTGCAGCAGAACCAGCACTAAAGGCAAACAGACAAAAGTTTCAGAGAAATGTGAGAACTAATCCCACACTTCTTTGGAACAGGGTATTCCGTAGCATTGGGACCGAAACTGCACTTAAAGGTGGAATTGGCTTGATGTAAGGGTTTTAATTGGAGTAAAAAGATGGCTCTATCAGAGTCATCCTAGATATCTAAAATTACAGCAACGAAAGAATGAGGCTTTGAGGCATTAAGCAAGGGCTTAAATACACTTTTCGTTCCAATGCTACGGAATACTACCCTCTGAACAGTTCCGTTGACTTCTTAGGAGCTCATCTATGGCAGGCTTGACGAACAAAGTTACTCTGGACGACATGAGTCCCTTCACACCTGCGCTGGCGTCGCATGACGAGCGCTTGTTCATCGCCTGGAGGGGCGACGGCAACGACAACCTCAACATCATGTTCTCGTCCGATGGCGGGCAGAACTTCGGCAGCAAGTTCGTCTTCAACGAGACGAGCACCGAGCCGCCAGCCCTCGCCTCCTCCGGCGACCACCTGTTCATAGCGTGGAAGGGCGACGGCAACGACAACCTCAACATCGCTCAGGTCGCCCTGTTTGCCAACAGCGCGGGCGGTTTCGGCATCGAGGGGCTTATCAACAAGGTCACCGTGGGTGATACAAGCCCCCGTGCGCCCGGGTTGACGTCGCATGACAGGAGCCTGTTCATCACCTGGAAGGGTGACGGCAACGACAACCTCAACGTTGCTCAGGTCGTCATTTGAATCGTTCGGAGCGGGCGGGCGGCTGGGGTAACGAAGACGTTGCCCCAGCCTTCTGGGGGGAAAAGTAGCGGTGCGATGTAGCAAGTCGAGTGTTAGAGGATTAAAGTGAATCCTCCCAAATGAGTGGAGAACCTCTCTCCCAGTGGAATCTGTCCCACTGTCCTCACGTAAAAGAGTTACCAACTCCGGTCACACTGGTAGTAAGCAATGAATCCAGTGGAATGCAGACTCGCATTAGAAGCCAACCTGGTAGCCTCAAACTGGGAAGGAGCAAGGGGAAGTCTGGCAGGGTTAAGGCAACTGAACCTCATATCTGGGGTGCTACAAGTAACGGAACAAAGATCTGGAATAAGGACTTGGTTTAAAGGATGACTGCTCTTTTGTCCATGTCTATACATAGCGAAAATCAGTTTCAGAGCGCGTTCAAGGAGAGAAAAGCAGTTGATAAGCCTTCTTAGACCCTAGCTGAGACCGGTTTCTGGTAAGTATTGCAGACTTATTCCGGTTTTCTGTTCCGATGATTGTTGTACTCCTTCCACTGTAAAGATTTTGCCCAATAAGCCGAGTTAAAGAAGCTCGTGCATAGTTGTCTTTAAGCCATTTCAGGAGTTACTAGAGTGAGTAGTAGATTTTCTTTGAATTACCAGCTTTCTATGTCATCAATGCTTGTTTTACTGTTGGTTCCAGTTCAAGCATTGGCATCTTCAGAGCATCTGAGTCCTGTAGATGTGTCGAACCCCACCACTATTGTTGGCGACGGTACACCTTCAAGCTGCACTGAAGACGCTTTTACACAGGCAGTTGCTAAGGGAGGGATCATTACCTTTAATTGCGGTTCTTCCCCTTATACTTTAGTTTTGAGTTCAGAAAAAACAATTGCGAGTGATACTGTCATTGATGGTGGCAATCTTGTCACTTTGAGTGGCGGTAGTAATGTTCGGATTCTGAGTATCAACAGTTCTTATGACCAAGCTTCGCCTAGCTTGACAGTACAAAAGCTAACCTTTGCCGATGGTCATACAACTGATGCCTGGAATACAACAAGTACAGCTAAAGGTGGGGCAGCGATTTATCGGCTTGGGGGTACTCTAACTGTCATCGACAGTACTTTTACCAATAATGTAGCTCCAGTAACGGGTCAGGATGTGGCTGGCGGTGCAATTGATTCTATTGGTGGAGGAACGACAACCATTGTTGGCAGCACTTTTAAGGGCAATCAAGCTAGTAATGGTGGAGCTATAGGAAGCCTAGGAAGCCCACTGACCCTTGTTGACAGCGAAGTATCGGACAATACGGCAACAGGTAATGGCGGTAACCCCGGCAATGGCGGGAACGGCGGCGGTATTGTTATAGATGGCGAGAATAGCTATTTTGGCATGGCTGTCAATTTATCTGGGGTAAAAGTTACCAATAACAAAGGCAACGCCTATGGCGGCGGCATCTTTCGCACTTCCTATCATGGCGATACAACGACGATAGATCAATGTTCCTTTACAGGTAATTCCATTCCCGAGCAGTCTCCGAGTCTGGCGGGTGGACTTTATTTGCAAGGTACGAATATCACAATGACAAATTCGACCATATCGAATAATTCGGCCAACGTTGCAGGTGGTATGTATGTTGGTTCTGACTCCATCCTCAGCCTGACAAATGATGATATTACTCAAAACACGGCTAATATCGTTGGTGGTGGTCTTTTCGTTGATAGTAATGTCAGTAGTGGTGGAGACTTGAGCGTGACAATTTCTAACAATCAAGCCAGTGCTGCTTTTCCAGACCTATTCAATAATTCATCGTTGCCTTTCTGACCGAGAACGGGGTACGGGGTGTAGAGTGCAGGTGAATATAGTAGACCTCCTGCGTGAATAGAAAGAATTGTGCCAGTTGAGCACAGAAGCGTTGCCAAACAGAGAGCAGCATGGCAGAAATAGAAACAAGGAGGAACTGCTATGCCCTACACTGAATTGCAAAGTCTGTCCGCCTCTGAATTCAAGCGGTTGCGTGGAGTGACGCGTGAAACGTTCATCGAGATGAGCGAGGTTTTGCGCCCCCACCTGGAGCGTCAAGGTCGTCGCGGAGGACAAACCAAACTGAATGTAGAAGACCAACTGCTAGTAACGTTAGAATATTGGGCTACCAGCGCAAAGCGGGACAAAAGGGGACAGACTATTATCCTGCAAAAGAGCTGAGATGCTGACCAGGCATAGCAAAATCAACCAGAGGTTAAAATCCTTGCAGCATATACTGTCCCGCCT
>JAABUX010004544.1_pt1 | contig 17516 bp, 13 predicted proteins | sample 5561851 | NCBI WGS metagenome assembly JAABUX01 (sample SAMN10711883, study PRJNA513361) | rock metagenome | isolation source: Antarctica rocks | place: Antarctica: Victoria Land, Richard Nunatak red sandstone | collected 2016-01-03 | reverse complement strand
ATGAGCGTGTGATCGTGGTGGGGTGGGGCGGGAAGCAGGTCCCTCCACTTCGCCTGCGGCTCCGGTCGGGATGACAGGGCATGGGTGGTGGGCGGGTCGTGACCGCTTGCCGTGCTTGGGGTCGGGATGGTGAGCCGGGTGGGGGAGGGTATCTGATTGGGGGCGTCGGGGGTGGTTTGTGGTTGCGGCAGTTGGTATTCTGGGGCACGTAGGTTATCCCTGAAAAAACCGTTGCGGAGGTTCCTTGGCTACAAAGAAGACTGCGAGCAAAACGACAGCGAGTAAGAAGACGACCACGAGCGAGAAGAGCCCGAGCGCGGCTGAGGCGAAGGGTGTGAAGCCGGCGGCGAAGGCAGCGAAGAAGGCGCCTGCGACAAAGGCTTCGGCGGAGGCGACGGTCGATGTGCAGGCCGGGTCGGCGAAGAGTGCGCCGACGCGGGCGGAGATCTCGAAGCTGGCTCATAAGTATTGGGAGGAGCGCGGGGGGCACCATGGATCGCATGCGGCGGACTGGGCGCGGGCGGAACGGGAGTTGAAGGGGGAGTAGGCGCGCGGCGGTCCTGTTCCTGACTGTGCTTGGACCGCGCTGCGGCTGAACAGCGGCTGAACAGCGGCTTTGTTGTCAGATCGAGCTCCTAGTCTGTGAGCCCAGGTTTCACCGGAAGACAAATACGGGGATTCCTCGCTCCGCTCGGATGACAGCGGTGGGAGGCTGAGGTTCTTGGTTCTCTCGGTGAGCTCAGGCTTTGGTGACCATGAGCTTCCGTCGGGTTCGGTGCTAGCTGGCTTTGGCTTCCTCGACCCGTTGTTGCAGGAGGTCGAGGAGGGCGAGTTCCTCGTCGCGGAGGGCGGTGGCGGACTGTTCGCCGAGCTCTTCCTCCACGCGGCGTTTGGCGGCTTCGAGTGTGGGTCCGGAGAGGTAGGTTTCGAGGACGGCGGGGTGGACGTAGCATTTTCGGCAGACGGAGGGGGTGTTGCCGAGGCGGGCGGCGACCGACTGGATGGCCTGGACTACGTTTTTCTTGGCCTGGGTGGCGGTGTCGTAGGGCTCGAACTCGTGGAGCATGACGGTGGCGAGAACGGAGCCGGCCCAGGTGCGGAAGTCCTTGGCGGTGAAGTGCTGGCCGGTGATCTCGCGGAGGTAGTCGTTGACGTCGGCGGAGTCGACGGAGTGCTGGTTGCCTTCGCGGTCGAGGTACTGGAAGAGCTCGTATCCGGGTAGGTCTTCGCAGCGCTTGATGATCTTGGCGAGGCGGCGGTCGGTGAGGTCGATGGTGTGGTGGACGCGGCTCTTGCCCTGGAAGGTGAAGGTGATCTTGGAGCCGTCGACCTCCACGTGTTTGTTGCGCATGGTGGTGAGGCCGTAGGACTTGTTTTCGCGGGCGTACTCGGCGTTGCCGACGCGGATGTGGGTGGTCTCCATGAGGCGGACGATGGTGGCAAGGACCTTGTTGCGGGGGAGGCCGGGGAGGGCGAGGTCGTGATCGACGCGGTCGCGGATAATGGGGAGGGCCTGGCCGAAGAGGGTCATGCGCTCGTACTTGGTCTCGTCGCGGACCTCGCGCCAGCGGGGGTGGTAGCGGCTTTGCTTACGGCCGCGGGCATCGCGGCCGGTAGCCTGGAGGTGGCCGTTGGCGGCGGTGCAGATCCAGACGCCGGTCCAGGCAGGCGGGATGACGAGGGACTTGATGCGGCCGAGGACTTCCTTGTCGCGGACTGGGGTGCCGTCAGGGCTGGTGTAGCGGAACTTTTTCCCGAAGGGCTTGCGCTCGATGCCGGGGCGGCTATCGGAGACGTAGCGGAGGCCGGCGGCTTTGGCGGATTCGACGGGATCGAGGATGAGTTCGGGGGCGGGAGCGGACTTGCGGGGCCGGATTGCGGACCGGAGTGTTGGGGCGGATGACGCGGACATGTGAGTGGGATGCTTGCGTGTGCGATTGCGTTTGAGGTTTGTGGCGCGGGTGTGGTGGGAGTGAGTGGATTGCAGTGGCGATTCGATGCGATAGGGATAAGGTGAAGCAGGTCCCTCCACTGCGGCGCTTTGCGCCTCCGGTCGGGATGACAGGTTGGGGTTGAAGCTGTGCGTGGGTGGGGCTATGCGGGGGTGAAGCAGGTCCTTCATTGTGGTGCTTTGGCCGCACGGCGAAGTTCTGGGATTCTTTCGCCTTCGGCTCAGAACGACAGCTTTTAAGGGCCGGTCCGGGATTGGGGTGATCGCTCAGTGGAGCTCTGGGGGCTCTTGTTCGGCTAGGCGGAGTTGCGTGTCGAAGAAGGTGGAGGCTTTGGTTTGGGCGGAGTCGGCGGTGTCGTTGAGGGTGTGGGCGATTTCGAGGATGCCGGGGATTTCGGGCGGCAGGGTGCTGGTGTGGCGGTGGATGTTGGCCCAGTCGATGCCGTTGGGGACTGGGGCTGGGGCGGCGGTAGAGGGCCAGAGGTGCTCGTCGCTGCGGCCGCTGTTGTCGTGGAGGTGGAGCTCGGCGATGCGGGGCTTTAGAAGTTCGAAGGCGGCGTCGATGCCGGCGCCGGGGTTTTGGAAGTCGGTGAGGTGGGCGTGGCCGACGTCGAGGCAGACGCCGACAGTGTCGAAGTGTCCGATGCGGAGGATTTCGAGGAGGTGCTCGGGGGTGGTGATTTCGTTCTGGAGGTTTTCGAGGAGAAGCTGGACGCCGAGCGGGGTGGCGAAGGCTTTGAGGTGTTCGATGGCGGTGAGGGAGTTTTCGAGGGCGCGGGTGTCCCAGCGGTCGTCCTTCATGCCGAGGTGGAGGACGACGGAGCGGAAGGGGATCTGCTCGGCGGACTCGATGGCTCGCTTGATCTCGTCCATGGTGTCGATGCGGCGGGACTTTTCGGGGTCGATGAGGTTGAGGGTGGGGGCGACGTGGCGGCTCCAGTGGGCGTCGGGGTAGAGGGGCTGGTGGAGGATGGGGGTGAGGCCGGAGTCGCGGAACCAGGCGGCGAGGTCGCGGACGGCGGAGCGGTCGGTGTAGTCGAAGTGGTGGCGCGCGGCGAAGATCTCGATGGCGGTGGCGCCGGAGCGGTGCATGGCGTCGAGGAGGCCGGTGTGGAGGTGCTGGGGGAGGAAGACGTGGGTGGAGAGGCCGGGTTGCATGTTTAGTCAAAGTACAGCATGGGGGGTGAGGATGCGGGACTTGGAGGAGGTTCGGCTGGGGCAAGGGCAGGCTTTCACCGCGGATGTGGTCGAGGTGCGCCGAGATGCGCAAAGGTGGACTTTTGGCGGGAAGGAGAGATGCGGGGCAGGTTTGCGAGTTAGGATGGCGGGGTTGCGATTTTCGGAATGCGGAGGTGTGTGTGCGACTTCAGGTGCTGATGTTGGTTGCGGGTGTGATGGGGTTGGGTTTGGCTTCGCGAGGGCAGGGTCAAGCGGCTGTGCCGTCTGCGGCGGCGAGTCAGGCGAATGCGGGGATGCAGGGTACGGAGGTCTCCGCCAAGGAGGTGGCGGGGATGCGGAGGCAGCTGTTGGACTGGGCGCAGCTGGGACGGTATGCGGCGGAGAATGCGGCCCTGGGAGCTCCGGCGGCGGGTGAGCGGAGGGTGGTGTTTTATGGGGATTCGATTACGGATGGGTGGGGCCGGCGGCCGGGGACGGGCGAGTTCTTTCCGGGTAAGAAATATGTGAATCGCGGGATAAGCGGGCAGACGACGCCGCAGATGCTGGTGCGGTTTGAGCAGGATGTGGTGCGGCTGCGGCCGGCGGCGGTGGTGATTCTGGCGGGAACGAACGATGTGGCGGGGAACACGGGGCCGGAGACAGACGAGGCGATCGAGGATAACTTCCGTGCGATGGCGGCGGTGGCAAAGGCGAACGGGATCCGGGTGGTGCTGTCGTCGATTACGCCGGTGGCGGCGTATCCGTGGAAGCCGAGCGTGACGGACTCGGTGGCGCGGATCAAGGCGCTGAATGCGTGGATGAAGGAGTTTTGTGCAAAGGAGGGATGCGTGTATCTGGACTACTACTCGGCGCTGGTGGATGGGCGCGGCGGGATGCGGGAGGGGACGTCGTTTGACGGTGTGCATCCGAATGCGGCGGGGTATGCGGTGATGGGGCCGTTGGCAGAGCGGGCTGTGGGAGAGGCGCTGCGGAGGTAAACAGATGTCAGTTGTGGTTTGTACGCGCCGGGGGATGCGGCGGCACGGGACCGGGCGGGGAGTCGTGCCATAGGTTCCACCGGAGGGGTGACCGCAGTGCGTTGAGGTCTGTGGGTGGATGGAGGATAATTGGTTCTGTTTTTATGGTGCCCGTGCATGCTTGGCGTGGGGGCGCCTTGATGGTCTGCTTCGCTGGCAAACACTCTTCCTTAAACTTTTTTGCACCCAGGATTGGACACGACGATGGAGCTTTGGAACGACTTTGAAGGAAAGACGGTGGATGGGCAGTTTGAGCTCGATCACCTGATCGGCCCCAAGGGGCGGAGCGCATATTTCACGACCAAGGATGCGGCGGGGGCGGCGGCGGTGATTCGCTTGATCGAGTCGCTGAACGACGAGGAGGAGATCCTCCGGCGGTGGCGGACGGTGACGGGGCTGAAGCAGGAGCACCTGCTCGGGCTGCTGGCGTGTGGGCAGACGGTGCTGGATGGAACGCACCTGGTGTACGCGGTGATGGAGCCGACGGACATGGAGCTGGCGGACGTGCTGCGGCAGCGGGCGTTGACAGCGGAGGAGACGCGGCAGATCGCGATCAGTGTCGCGGATGGTTTGGAGGCGCTGCATGCGAAGGGCCTGGTGCATGAGCATGTGGAGGCCGACAACATCCTGGCGCAGGGCGAGACGGTAAAGCTGCGGAGCGATGTGGTGCGCGAAGCTCCGGAGGGGGCGGAGGGCGCCGCGGCGCGGACGAAGGATGTCCACGATCTGTCGGTGCTGCTGGTGCGGTGCCTGACGCGCGGCCGGTCGCTTGAGGGGACGCGGCTGCCGACGCCGTTTGACGAGGTGGTGCGCAAGGGCGAGAGCGGGGCGTGGGGGTTGAACGAGATCCTGATGGCTCTGCGGCCGATGGGGGCTCCGGTGGCGCGGCCGGTACAGCCGGTGGGGGCGCCGGTAAGTTCGTCCGCTCCGGTGCGGCCGTCCGCTCCTGTGGCTGGGCCGGGTGTGCGAGGCGTGGCGGCCAGTGGAGCTAGTTCCGCGACGAGTGCGCCGGCGGCGGGACAGGTTGTTGCGCCGGGCGCGGGACGGGCAGATGCGCCGGTGGCGGTATCGGGCGCGGCTTTGGGGGTGGCTTCGAGTGGACCGGCGGCGGTGGCGAGCCGGCTGGCCAGCCAGAGTGACGGGGACGGGGTGGGGGCGCACCTCCGGACGCCCAGGGCTCCGGACCGGATCGTGATGGAGCCGCAGGAGGAGCCGAGGAGGACGGGGCTGCTGATCGGGGTGATCGCGGGAGTTCTTGTATTGCTGCTGTTGGGACTGCATTTTTTCCGGGCGTCGCGCACGGGACAAACGCGCTCGGTGGTGCAGGACAACCCGTCGGCGGTGACGGTGCCGCAGCAGAGCGGGGACAACCGGCCGTCGGCACACGAGGAGGCGAGTGCGCCGGTGCCGCACCGCACCGACGAGAAGCCTTCGGCGGTGGTGGGGGACGCGAGCCGCGGTGCGAGTGGAAGGGCCGGTCGCGCGGTGACGGGAGCGGCGGCGGCGGGGAGCTCGGAGCAGTGGCGGGTGGTGGCGTTCACGTACAACCGGCAGGATCAGGCGGAGCAGAAGGCGAGGACGATCGGAGCGCAGCATCCGGTGCTGCGGCCGGAGGTGTATTCGCCGAGCGGGCGCGCGCCGTACCTGGTGACGCTGGGCGGGTGGATGAGTAAGGGCCAGGCTTCGGCGCTGCGAAGCCGGGCGCGATCGAAGGGTCTGCCACGAGATATGTATATGCAGAACTACCGGGGGCGATGAGGGGGACCGCGCGCGATCTGCGTCGTATTTGCCATCGCCGTTGTATCTGCCGTTGCGGGTATTCTTGCCGTCGCCTTCGCATCTGCCTTGCATTGCCATCCGCTCTTGCCATAAGTTGGCCCCCCACCCACCAGGAGCCCCCATGTGCCGCCTAGCCCTCGTCCTCCTCTGCACCCTCATGACCCCGCCCACGCCCGCCCAAACCACCACCAACGACCTCGCCGCCATCCGCCACCTGCTCGGCCAGCAGGCCGCCGACTGGAACCGCGGCGACATCGACAGCTTCGCCACCGGCTACAAAAACTCCCCCGACATCCTCTTCGTCGGCCGCTCCGTCAGCCACGGCTACGACGCCATGCTCACGCGCTACCACAAGGGATACCCCACACCCGCCGCCATGGGCCAACTCACCTTTACCCACCTCGAACCCGTCCTCCTCGACGCCCACTTCGCCACCGCTACCGGCAACTTCCACCTCGAGCGCACCTCCGCAGGAGGCGGGGACGCCGACGGCATCTTCTCCCTCGTCTTCGAGAAAACTCCTTCTGGCTGGAAGATCATCCGCGACCACACCACCTCCTTCCCGCACTAACCTCCGCGCACCTCCGCAAACCTCACGCGCTCTACGTTCGTCTTTGCCTCAACCCACCAGACCCGTTGTATGCTGCAAGCGAGGACCCCGCCTCGTGCCCGTCTCCGCCTCCACCTCCCGCCTCGAAGCCTTCTCCGACGGCGTCATCGCCGTCATCATCACCATCATGGTGCTCGAGCTCAAGGTCCCCTACAAAAACGGCCTCGCCGGCTTCCGCGCTGTCCTCCCCACCCTTCTCGTCTATCTACTCTCCTTTGCGTTCACCGCCATCTACTGGATCAACCACCACCACCTCGTCGACCGCATCGAAGTAGTCGATCCGTGGATCCTCTACGCCAACCTCTTCTTCCTCTTCTCGCTCTCCCTCCTCCCCTTCTTCACCTCCTGGGTGCTCGAAAAAGGCATCGACCCCTTCTCCGTCTTTCTCTACGCCATCTCTCTCATGGTGACCGGCTTCGGCTTCCTTCTGCTCCGGCTCGCCATCGACCGCCGCCTGCGCGAACACGGCACCCTCCCCAGGGAAAGTGCCGCCGAGCAGCGCAAGCACATCGTCAGCATCGTCCTCTATCTCGTTGCCATCCCTCTGGCCTTTCACTACCCCCGCATCGCACTCGCCGATCTCGCCATCGTTACCCTCATCTGGATTCAGCCCACCGCACCTCTCCAGCCAATCCTCGATGCAAAGTTCGCCGCGCGAGCGAACGCAAGATCGCTCGGAGGCGCCAGCAACACCGCATCCCCTCAGGAACCCTCATGACTCTGCGCCTCCGCCTCGCCCACCTCGCCTCCGCCCTTCTCTTCGGAGCTACCATTGCAGCCCTCGCCCAGGACCCCCAGCTCCACACCGCCAGCAAAACCGAGCTCGACGTCATCAAAGTCCTCCTCGCCCAGGAAAATGCCTGGAACCGCGGCGACATCGACACCTTCGTCCAGGCCTACAAAAACTCCCCCGACACCCTCTTCCTCTCCGGCACCATCAACCGCGGATACGCCGGCATGGCCGAAAGCTACCACCACCAGTACCCCAGCCGCGCCGCCATGGGCAACCTCGGCTTCTCCGAGCTCGAGGTCCACCCCCTCGACGAACACTTCGCCCTCTGCATCGGCAAATACCACCTCGACCGCTCCAAAAAAGAAGGCGGCAACGCCGACGGCCTCTTCTCCCTCGTCCTCGAAAACACCGACAAAGGCTGGAAGATCGTCGTCGACCACACCACCTAGCTCGCTCGACTCACGCCCATAGCTCGCGCAACGCAATCCACCCATGTCGTCACGTAAAGCCACTACTCCCAACCTCTGCTAGGATCGCGCCAAAGGCGACACGAGCATGGCTCAGCGTTTTATCGCAACAGCAGTCACATTCCTCACCATCGCGTTCCTGACCGGAACCGCAAGCGCCCAAAAAGTCGACATCCAATTCGACTACTCAAACGCCGGCGACACACTCGCCGCCTTCGCCCAAACCGATACCACCGGCATCGACCATCTGATCGCCCTCCCCGCAACGAAGGCTGTCATCGCCAAGCGCGCCACTCGCGACCCCAAGGTAAACGCCGCCGTCTACAAGGATTCGTTGCTGCGCGTCCGCGCCGGCGAGAAGGTCAAAGACGATCCCTTCCAATGGCAGCTCTGTCTCGGCGAGCAGAAGCGAGGCAGTCTCCGCCCTTATCTCAAGCAGCGTCCAACCGCATTTACTCGGGACTACATCCAGCTCTGTACAACAGCAAACAACTGTTCACACCCCATCTCCCCAGAAGCAGCAGTAGAAATCCTTGACATCGACAAACAGCTATCCAAGGCCGGTCCCCCAACCGGATAGAGAATCCTCTCTGGCACTGCAGCCCTGCAGATCCTCGACAAAGGATCACAGCTCCATCGCCCTCAGCCAGGGCGCAATCACCTCGCCGCAGCAGCTAAACTGGATAAGCGCAGGGAGTTCGCACATGCCATCCCCCGTATCCGGCGCGTCCCCACAGCCACACACAGAAGTCCCCGCCTAAACCGAATGCTGCGCGCACCAGATAGGCCCGGCCAATCTCAATAGAAAACGCCGTCATCCTGAGCGGAGCGAAGGACCCCTGTATTTCGCCCTTTAGGTCTACTTCGTCGCCCCCGCCGCCCCAACCGTCTTCACCGCCGTCTTCACCACCGCCCGGTCGACCACCGCATACAACAGCTGGTCCGGATCCTTCCTGGCCTCCTTCTTGATCATCGCGCCCGCTTCGCCCCCGCATCCGCCGTCTCCGGCAACGTCAGCCCGCGCTTCTGCGCGCTCATCGCCGCCAACTCTTTCACCATGTCGAAGAACTGGTCCTCGTTCCGCCCGCTCAGCACCCACGCCTCATGCACCGTGCTCGTCACCAGTTGATCCGTCGTCCAGCTATGCGCCGAACCCGTCGGCGCTCCGCCCACGCTCACCGCCGCCGGATCCCGCACAGGCGCCGATACCCCCGCTGCAGCCCCTGGTTGTATCCGCTGTTGTTGTAACCGTTGTTGTTATAGCTGTTGGTATAGTTACCCGAGCTTTCGCATCGTCTCTCCTCGTCCAAGCGCAAAGTCCAACAGCCGCAACATCCACGACCGTCACAACTCTCGCCGGCTAATCAGATGCATCCACACGACCCGGCAATCCCACCATGCACACGAAATCCAAACCGATTCCCGAAGCGGAACCGAGACCCAACCGCACCAAACCCGCACCCAGCCCTCGATTCGCGTACATCCGCGCCCAAGTCTTACCGACCCCCAGCCCCCCACCGCACAATCGGCAGCAAACTCGAATAATCATCCGTCCAAACCCGTACCCCCGCCCGCTCCGGAATCCGCTCCGCCGCCCAAGCAAACTCCTTGCGCCCAAACAGCCCATCGCTCCCGTCCGCAAGCAGCACCCAATTAGCCGCATACTCCCCCCGGTCCTCCCGCCCCGGCGACCCCACCACCCGCGCCTCCATTCCGCTCGCCTTCGCCAGCCGCCCCAACACCGGCGGGAGATCCAGGTACTGATTCGACACATGAAAACAGATCACCCCACCCGTCGCCATGTGCCTCCGATACTCCCGCAAAGCCTCCAGCGTCAGCAGATGCACCGGAATCGCATCCCCTGAAAACGCATCCACCACCAGCACATCAAATCCCTGCGGAGCCTCCCGCCCGAGCGACACCCGAGCGTCCCCCTCCACCACCGTCACCCGCGCCCGCGACTCCCGCAGATACGAGAACAAGTTCCGCGCAATCCCCTCCACCAGCGGATTGATCTCGTAAAACCGCATCGTGTCCCCGTCTCGCCCATACGCCGCCATCGTCCCCGCCCCCAGCCCGATCACCCCCACCCGCCGCGGCCTCCCTTCGCAGCAGTACGCCATCGCCAGCCCTACCCCCGAGTCCCGCGCATAGTACGTCGTCGGCTCCCTCCTGTACTCGTCCGCAAACCACTGCATCCCATGCTTGATCGACCCATGCAGCAGCACCCGCGACGTCCCCGCCTGCGCCGGCTCATGCGTCTCCTTCACCCGCAGCGACCCATAGAAATTCCGCACATTCACCAGCGACTGGATGCGGTACCCGTTGTAAAGCATCCCCACCAAAGCAAAGCACAACACTGTACTCACCCCCCAAAGCAACCGCTGCGGCCACCCCTCCTCCCACGTCACCACCAACGCCATCGCCGCTGTCGCCGCAAACGCCAGCGGCAGATCATAGTTCGCCCGAAACACCACCGGACTCACCACCGCCACAAACATCGTCCCCGCCGCCCCGCCCGCTGCCACCAGGAGATAAAACCCCCCCGCCGCCCGCGCTCCCGCAGGCCGCAGCCCATACACCTCCGCATGGCAGAACCAGCACGCCGCAAACAGCTCCAGCAGAAAAAATCCCACACTCATCCCGATCGGCAGGCTCACATCCGTCTTCGACAGCAGATACCCCAGGCTCGCCAGCATTACCACCAGCACCCGCACCACTACTCCCCGCCGATACAGCGAAGGAAACTCAAACGCCAGCACAAAGCTCAGGAGATACACCGCCAGCGGCACCACCCACAACAAGGGAATCGCCGCAACATTCACCGTCAGGTGACTCGTCACCGCACACAACTGCATCGCCGCCGCCGCACTCAACCCAAACGGAAGCCACCACCGCTTACGGTCCCCGTCCCCAGCACTGCTTTCCATCTCCGGAGTCAATCCCAAACCGCCTTTCGCCGTCATCCTGAGCGCAGCGAAGAACCCCTGTATTTGCCCAGGTTGTTGCTCTCGCACCTCCCTTTCGTCGTCCTCTCGACTAAAGACGGCAGCAGCGCGAGGCCCCCGCATCTCGCCCTCACCAACACCCCCGCCCCGCAAAGCCAGCCACCCACACAACCCCGCATACACACAAAACCCCGCCCCCCACCAAACCCGCTGCCACCGCAGCGTCACATACGGCTCCACCACCAACGGATACGCCACCAACGCCAGCAGCGACCCCACATTCGACAACGCAAACAACCGGTAAGGCACCCGCCCCCCAGACCTCCCCGCCGCCCACACCTGCAGCAGCGGACTCGTCGCACTCAACAGCAAAAACGGCAGCCCCACCATGCCAGCCAGCCCCGCAAAGATCGCCGCCGCCGGTCGCCCCGTAGCCCCACCCATCCACCCCACCACCCCGCCCCGCAGCCCAACCAGCGACACCACCCCTATCGCCAGCAAACCGCAGTGAACCCGCCCCAGCAAACGCTCCCGCCCTACCCACAACCCAGTCAGCTGATACGCATACCCATACCCCAGCAGCAGCACGCACTGAAAAAAGCACAACGACGCCAGCCACACCGCCGAAGATCCGCCCAGCACCGGCAGCATCACCTTGGCCGCCATCGGCTCCACCGCAAACAGCAGCGCCGCGCCCCCAAACACCGTCAGCCCGTACACCCACCTGGTCCCACTCGTCACACAGCCCCCCGACCGCCGCTCCAACCGGCAACCGAGGCATTCTACCCGCTAGTGCTCCAGTCGGTAGTTCAACGTCACCACCGTCTCAAACGGCGACGGCTTGCCACCCACCACAAACGGCTGATACCTCCGCCGCCGCACCGCATCCTCCGCGGAGGAACGAAACAGCCCCGGACCGTCCAGAACCTGCACTGCCGACACTCGTCCCCCCACGTCCACCGACGCCCGCACCACCACCTTTCCTTCCACACCGAGCATCCGCGCCTGCGACGGGTAGATCGGCGTCGGCGCCGAAATCAACCGTCCGCCGCTTGCTCCCGCGCTCACCCCCTCGCGCCCAGCCGGCACACGCGGCACATCTCGCGCACCGCTCCCCTCAGCCGCCCGCGAAGCCGCAGCAACGGCTGGTCCCCGTGTAACCGGCGCGGCCGTGGTCGTCTCGGTCCTTAATGCCCCCGCGCGCTCCACCGGCGCCGCCGCCCCGCCGCTTCCTCGATCCACCGCCGCCGCCGGATGAAGATCCTCCGTTCGCGGCGCCCGCACCACCTCCACCGCCCGCGCACCCTCCACCCGATCCCGCGAAGCCGCACCTTCACTTTTCGGGGCCACCGCCAACGGCAAAGCCGCACCTTCACTTTTCGCAGCCACCGCCACCGGCAAAGCCGTGCCCATCTTCGGAGCCACCACCACCGGCGCACTCACAGCCCCAGCCGGAAGCCTCGCCTCCGTCCGAGCTAACGTCGCCGAAGACCCCTTCACCGGCGCCGCCCCGGTTACCCCCGAACCCGCCGTCGTCCGCTGCTGCACACCTCCCGCCCTTCCCCCAGATACCTTGCGCACCGGCGCACTCGCACCCTCCGTCGTCCCCTTCGCGGTCGACCCCGTGGTCGCACCACTCACCTCTCCACTCCCCGACCCTCCCTTAACCACCGCCACCCCACCAGGAGCGCCACCAGGAGCGCCCCCAACCTCCACCGCTCCCCCCTGCTCCACCGCCGAAGCCGCACGTCTCACACCACCCACCCCCGTCAGCGCCCCCGTCCGTTGGACATACATCGCCCCACCCGCACCGGCCAGCAACACCACACCAGCGGCCACCCACCTCCATCTCACACGTCTTCCCGCAACCTCCCTCCTTCCAGCAACCACCCCCACCGGCTCGACCGCCCCCGCACCCGCAACCGAACCCCAGACCCGCCCGGGCAGCACCTCCGGCAGATCGCCTGAACTCTCCCCGATCCTTACGCCGGCCCCGGAGGCCACCACCGGCGCCTCAGCACCGATCGCATCCGAGCTCCCCTCCTCCAACGCACCCGCGACCTCAGCAACCGCCGCTCCCTCCCCTTGCCCCTGCTCAACAGCCCAGTGAGCCCCAGCCGGAAGCTCCCCCGTCGCCTCCGTCCTACCCGTAATCTCCCCACGGAGGTGGTCCCCCTCAGCCCAAGGCGCAGTTCCTTCCTCCGGCAGAGCCGCTCCCAGCGCCTCGTTCGCCCGCCACCGGACCTTCCCGTACCCCGCCCCCAGCCGGTCCGCCGCGGCGCCGTCCACCTCCGCCGCGTCAACCCTGCCCAGAGACAGCTCCGCCGAAGCGTGCGCCTCCGCCGCCAAGCCCCCGAGGTTCGGCTCAATCCTCCCGATCCTCCGGTCGATATCATCCAGATAGATCTTCAGCTGCATGTTCGCCAGTTCCAGCCGATCCAGCGTCTCCCGCATCTCCGGCGAAACATCAGCCTCACCGCCCACCGCCAGCTCGCCGTCAGCCCCCAGTTCCACACGGCGCGGCGAATCCGCCCTCAGCCCTCCATCCTCCCCAGCCCACTCTCGTTCGACCGCCTCGCGGCCATTGCGGTCCGCCTCCTCCGCAACACCTCCCTCGACCCCCTCCATCCATGCGTCGGCGCCCATGTCCGGCTCACGCCAGCCGCCCACACCCGCCAGCAGCACCTGCACCATCCCCGCCGCGTCCACCAGCTCCATCTCCGCCCGCGCGATCCCCGGCCCGCCCACCGCCAGCCCAACGATCGTCAGCATCTCCGCTGCCGACAACCGCCCACCCTCCCTATCCCGAACCGTCCTCACCAGGTCGGAAAAGTCCAGCCGAAACCCCTCGCTCGACGCCAGCTTCGGCCCCAGCTGCAAAAAGTCCGCAGGCGACCCGGCCCGCAGACTATGAAACGCATACAGCTTCTCAAACCCTCGGATGTGCGCCGTCCACACCGCACTCAACTGCTCTGCAGAAGAAAAAAGGGGCATTCGCTCCAAAGACCTCAGTAAAGAACCGGGATGAGTGATCGGAGCGAAGTCACCCGCTCCGTCATCCACCTCCCAGTGACCTGCCGTACTCGTGCTTAGGTCAACGAGCGTACACCCGACCCTCCCCAAACGCCAGACCTACGTCAACCTGCCGCCACCCCTCCCCACAGCCCTGCACCAAGACACGGCCCATAACCTCGCAAAGAGCCGCGCTACACCCCGTCACCCCTTCATCCAGAAAATGATCTCCGCCTACAAAAATCGGGATCTTGCCACAATATCCCCTCTCCCCCCAAAAACCTATCTACAGCAAACAGGGACCTTGAACCCGCAATATAACTTGGAAGCAGAATTGCAGTATTAGAAGGTTGCCGAAACACCGTATCCGGCTGGCACCGAAGGGACCCGAAACATGATCTGGAAGTCGCCGCTCCACCGAACTCTCCTTGCCGTAACCCTGCTAGCCTCCGCCACCCTCTCCCACGCCGCCGACGTCACCGCACGTATAAGGGGGACAGTATCCGATCCGGTCGGCGCTGTCCTCCCGAATCTTAAGGTGACGGCTACAAACGAAGCGACCGGAGTAGCTTTCACCACGACCACACAGGCAAATGGTGACTACCAGTTTCAGCACTTACCGATTGGCTCTTACACCGTCACTGTCGAGTCTCCTGGCTTTCGAACATTCACGGCTACTGGCATCAAAATTGATATCGATCAGGAATACGTGGAATCTGTCAAGCTTCAGGTGGGCAGTTCCAGTGAGACGGTAGAGGTCAAGGCGGACCAGGTACAGGTTGACACCTCCAACATGCAGCTCAGCAACATTGTCGGCTCGGCTCAGATTGTCGAACTTCCCCTCATTGGTCGTCAGTTCACGCAGCTCGAACAGCTTCTCCCCGGCGTTCAGGCTTCCAGTGACCGGTTCGGCGGGTACTCGGCAAACGGGGCCCAGACCCAGCAGTCAAGCTTCTTGATCAATGGCACCGATTCGAATGACCTGCCGATCAATACGATAACCTTGCAGCCCAGCGTAGACGCGCTCTCAGAGTTTAACCTGATCACCAGTTCCTTGAACCCCGAGTACTCTCGCAACTCCGGCGCTATCGTGAGCGCCACGATCAAGTCGGGGTCGAATCACTTCCATGGCGACGCTTTCGAGTTCTACCGCGACACCTTTCTGAACAGTCGCAATTACTTCCAGAAGACTGCTCCGAAATACCATCAAAACCTGTTTGGCGGTACGCTCGGCGGTCCGATCTTCCGCGATAAACTCTTCTTCTTCGGCTCCTACCAGGGGACACGCGCTAAACAGCCGCAGGCCACAAATACCAACACCGTGTACACCGCGGCACAGCTTGGCGGCAACTTCAGCGATATCAAACTGAGTCAGACTCGTACCATTCCAGCGGGAATCACTATACCTGGATGCACTACGGGGCAGACCTATCAAAGCTGCTTCGTCGGCAATCAGATCCCCGTTGCTGACTTTAATCCCATCTCATCTGCGCTCATCAAGCGGTTTGTTCCTGCGCCAAACGTTGGAACCAACGTATATTCCTATACGGGTACGACCACCCTCACTCAGGATCAAGGGATCGGTCGTATCGACTATAGTCTCTCCCCGAGAGACCAATTTTGGGCTTTGGTTATGATCCAGCACGCCCCATCGCTCAACACAGTGCCCTTCTCAGGCGCTACCGTGCCGGGCTTTGGCGCTGGCAGTTCCTCCGAGATCAAACAGTATGCCGTCGACTACTCGCGCCAGCTAGGATCAAACGCCGTCAACGATCTCAGCGCTCATTACAACCGCTTTAACTTTGGCTCGGGAGTACCCCAGCAGACTTCGTTGCCATCTTCTTACGGCTTTGCGATTCAACCTTCCGACGTCTCGGCAGCGGGGCTACCGACTATCGGAGTTGGCAGCAACTTCACCCTGGGTTCCAGCAGCAACGGACCTCAGCCGCGCATCGATCAAACTTACCAGCTCGATGACAACTTCTCGAAGACATTCGGGAGACATACTATAAAAGTGGGTTACGACGGCCGCAAGTTCCAGGTCTACAACAACTTCGATGCCAAGAACAGCGGCTCATACGGTTTCTCGAACTCCAATTCCCTCGGTACCGGAAGCTCCCTTGTTGACTTTATCTTGGGCATTCCCAATAGCTATCTCCAATCGACTCAGGGGAACATCACCGCTTACGCATACGAGCACTACATCTACGCGCAGGACACTTGGAAGGTTACGAACTCGTTGACTCTGAATTATGGTGTCGGCTACCAGATTGATACCGCGCTGCATAATCGCCAATACAAAGGTGAGGGCGTTACCTGCTACGTCGACAAGCAGCAATCAAAGATCTTTCCCACCGCTCCTCTTGGCCTGAACTACCCTGGCGACCCTGGCTGTAACGACGCTTCAGGCTCTAACACTGCCTATAGGGATGTCGGACCGCGAATTGGGTTCGCGTACTCACCAGACCTTGGTTGGATTTCGGGCCAGCCCGGTAAGTTCTCCATTCGCGGCGGCTACGGCATCTACTACAACCGGTCCGAAGAGGAGACCTCACTCAATAACCTGAACGATCCTCCATATGGCCTGAACTCCAACGGTGCACTGGACTTCGGCGCAACCAAGCCCGGGTTCGCGAATCCTTATCAAGACTTGAAGACGGGTAAGGTTTTCACCAATCCCTTTCCGGTCGTACCACCCCAACCCGGCCAGCCGGTCGTGTTCCCTGCTGCGATCACCGGCGGCCTCAGTCAGTATGACCCCCGCTTCCGGGTCCCCTACGCGCAGAACTTCAATCTCACTCTGGAGCGAGAGTTCCCCAGTCAGATCGTGGCCCGTGCGAGTTACGTTGGATCGCTGGGGCGTAGAAATCAAACCGTCGTTGAGGCGAATGCGATCACCCCCGCAGGTCACGCGGCCTGCTTGGCTCTCGCCGATTGCATCACCGATGCTGACAACCAGGTGTTTGACTACCCGTCGCACTCTACCTACGGTAATGGCAACATCTTTCCTAGTATTGGCTTGATCCAGAGTGAGGGAACCTCAAACTACAATTCGCTGCAGCTCAGCGCGACGAAAGGTATGACTCACGGTCTTCTTTTCCAGGCGAGCTACACCTTATCACACTCGCTTGACGATGGCTCCAGCTATGAAAACGTCGGCTACGGCGGAACCAATGGACGCGGCTTCAACCAGTTCAACAAGGCTCTAAACTACGGGAACTCCGCCTTCGATGCCCGTAACCGCTTCGTCTTTAGCCCTGTGTACAGCGTTCCCTTCCGGAAGGGCGGGAACGCATTCCTGAATCTCGCAGCGGCGGGATGGGAAATCAGTGGCATTCAAACCCTCGCTCAGGGCTTCCCGTATGACATAAGCTATGGCGGTGCTGTCTCATTCTCGCTCTGGTGCTCGGCAGGTTATAACTTTTACGCCTGTCCCGACGTTCCAACCGAGACCGGTCCTCTTCAACGAATCGATCCCCGTGTTCGTAGTGCGGCGGTCAAATCGCAATGGTTTTCCACCAGCACCTTCGTCGATGAGACCACTGGAAGCTTCGGAAACATCAGCCGCAACAAGTACCACGGCCCGGGTCTCATTCGCACCGACGCCCAGCTTTCGAAGAACTTCAACTACCTCCCCGGATCGGAAGACAAAGTCATTCAGCTCCGCATCGAGGGTTACAACATCTTCAATCACACCAACTTTAGGAATCCGGACGGGAACTTCAATAACTCCACCACCTTTGGGCAGATTCAAGCCGCAGATATCGGTCGACAGCTCCAGCTCGGCGGCAAGATCTACTTCTAACCCCCACCCCAGAACA